>Ga0070667_100002939_pt1 | contig 14648 bp, 12 predicted proteins | sample KBSS33metaG_FD_64659 | JGI IMG/M metagenome (GOLD analysis project Ga0070667, IMG submission 64659) | Switchgrass rhizosphere microbial communities from Kellogg Biological Station, Michigan, USA - KBS S3-3 metaG | ecosystem: Host-associated > Plants > Roots > Rhizosphere > Soil ... | reverse complement strand
TGCGCCTTCATCTGCGGGACCGCGCACTGGATCAGGTTCATGGTCCCGAACAGGTTGACGCCCATGGTCTCGCGCCAGTCGGCCAGGTCGGCCTCGGCGGCGGGCGCGTAGGTCCCGGTGACGTAGGCGCTGTTGATCAGCACGTCGATCCGGCCGAACCGCTCCACCGTCGCCGCCACCAGCCGTTCGCACTGGGCCCGCTCGGCGATGTCGGTGGGAACCTTCAGCACCTCGGTCGCCAGGCCCAGGGCGGCGATGTCCTCGGCCACCGCGTCCAGCTTCGAGGCGGTGCGCGCGCAGACGGCGAGCCTCGCCCCCTCCTGCGCGCAGAGCTTGGCCAGCTCCTGGCCGAGCCCCGGCCCGATCCCGCTGACGATAGTCACCTTGTCCTTGAGAAGCACTGTCGACACCCTTCAGGTCATGTTCTAGGGGCTTTGAAGGCCGCCGCGTGGGCGATCGTGCCGGCAGTCAACGCGCCCAGGCCGCCGTCCACCGGGATCACCGCTCCGGTGACGTAGGACGCCTCGTCCGACGCCAGGAAACGGATCACCGCTGTCAGCTCGTCCAGGTATCCGGACCGCCCGAGAACGGTCTGCGCTTCCAGGGCCGCCATCTCCGGGGAGGCCGCGGCGCCACGCTCCGCCAGCAGCCCGCGGGCCGCGCAGTTCACCCGGATCCCGTAGCGGCCGAAATCGTGCGCCATCACGCGGGTCAGGGCCGCGACGCCGCCCTTCGCCGCCGAATAGGAAGGAAACAGCGGATGGCCTAGGGCCCCGTCCAGCGAGCCCAGGTTCACCACCGCCGGCGCCTTGCCGCGCTTCAACAGCGGAAGGAACGCCTTGCCGGCGAAGGCGGGACCCAGCAGGTCCTGCTCCACCACCCGCCGCCAGGAGTCGTAGCTCGACGCCTCGATCCCCCCGGCCTCGATCGCCGTATGGCAATTGACCAGCACGTCGATCCGCTTGTGGCGCGCCGAGCAGGCGTCGCGGGCCCGCTCCAGGTCCGTGGGCGTGACTAGGTCGGCGGGCAGCCAGTGCGCCTTTCCGCCGTTCTTCTGGATTCGATCGCAGAGTTCCGTCAGGGCGGCGGCGTCGCTGTCGACCACCACGACCTGCGCCCCCGCCGCGGCGAAATCCTCCGCGCAGGCGGCTCCGACGTGACGGACCGCGGGCGCGCCGCCGGCCCCCCGCGGCTCTCCCCAGCAGGCGGCGACGATCACGACGATCCGATCGGCCCAGTCCGTCACCGCGTCCACCTCCCGGGGTTTGGGGTCAACGCCCGGCTGTCCCGGGCTGTCAGCGCACAACAGGGGCGCGGGCCCGCGCTGTCAACTGGCGGCCCGTCAGTTCGCGGCCGCCGCGCCGTTGCGCCGGCCCCGCCGTTGGCGCAACTTGCTCCCATCAGGAGGAAAAACATGGCTGCGATAATGCCCGCGGCGCGGTTCGCATGAGCGACGCCGCCCGCGCCGAGTTCGTCGAGATCCCGACCAAGGCCCTGCTGCGCGACCTGGACGCCGTGCGGGGCGGTCTGCAGGCGTGGCTGCGCCGGCGCGCGCCGGGCTGCGCGGACCTGGAAGTGACCGAGATCCGCCTGCCCACCGGGGCCGGCGTCGCCAACGAGACCCTGCTGGTCAACGCCAGGGTCGGCGGCAAGGACGAGGGCTTCGTCGTGCGGGTCGGCACCACCTACCACCTGTTCATGGGCATGGACGTGGCGGTGCACTGCCGACTCTACGAGGTGCTGGACCGCGAGCCGCACATCCCTTCCCCGCCCATCATCGGCTTCGAGCCTGACAAGTCCCTGTTCGGCGAGCCGTTCTTCGTCATGCGCCGCGTGGAGGGGCGCGTGCCCTCCGACAATCCGCACTACTACAGCACCGGCTGGGTCGTGGACCTTTCGCCCGACGAGCGCCGCCAGCTCTGGCGCAACACCGTCGAGCTGATGACCAAGGTCCACAAGCTCGATCCCGCCAAGGTCGCGTTCCTCGACCGCCCGCACCTGGGCCGCAACGGCCTGGAGCAGGAGATGAACCACTGGCTGAAGTACGCCCAGTGGTGCGGCGGCGACGCCCGCCCGATCGTCCGCAAGGCTTCCGAGTGGCTGGTGGCGAACATGCCCAAGGACCCGCCGCCGGGCTTCTCGTGGGGCGATTCGCGACCGCCGAACGTCATCTACCAGGGGGTCGAACCGGCCGCCTTGCTGGACTGGGACATGGTCTCCCTGGCCGGGCCCGAGTGCGACCTCGCCTGGTGGACGGTGATGGACCGCGCCCACTCCGTCGACCGCGCCGTCCCCCGTCTCGAGGGTCTCGGAAACCCACGCCAGACCATCGCCCTGTGGGAGGAGCTCATGGGCCGGCGGGCGGAGAACCTCGATTGGCACCTGGTGCTGAACGCGCTGCGCATCCGCCTGGTGATGGTGCGCCTGCCTGAGATGCTGCGCGCCCAGGGCCAGATCGACGCCGCGCAGCAGGCCCAGCTCGACTCCGGCGAGATGGAGTGGCTGGACGGCCTGCTCGACCTGCCGATGGCCGACCGCTTCGAATCCGCCTGGGCCGGCTGGGACCGCTGACGCTTGGCTTTTTCGCCGCCGTCCCGCAGAGGACGGGGGCGGAACAGGATCGTCGACGGAAAGGTCATTCGCCCATGAAGATGCACATGCTCTCCGGCGGCCGTCTGCGTATGCGTCGCGGGATCTACTACCCCGGCGCCGAAAAGACCGAGACCTTCGAGCTGCCGGTGTCCTGCGCCCTCTTCAAGCACCCGCAGGGCAATGTGCTCTACGACACCGGCTGCCATCCGGACGCTGCGGCCAATCCCGAAGCCCGCTGGGGCTCGACGGCGCGCATCACCGTGCCGATCTTCCAGCCCGAGGATGCGGTCGTGCACCAGTTGCCGAAGGTCGGCCTGACCGCCGACGACATCGACGTGGTGGTCTGCTCGCACATGCATATCGACCACTGCGGCTGCAACGTCTTCTTCAAGAACGCCACCGTGGTGTGCCACGCCCGCGAGCTGGAGGCGGCCCGCGCGGCGGATTCCGAGTCCAAGGGCTATATGCGCATCGACTGGGACCACCCCCAGCGCTTCGAATGCATCGAGGCCCAGCACGACCTGTTCGGCGACGGCCGCCTGACCCTGCTGCCCGCGCCCGGCCATACGCCGGGATCGGTCATCGTCCACGCGGTGCTCGACAAGGACGGCCCCTTCCTGCTCGTCTCCGACGCCATCCCGGTCCAGGCCTGCCTCGAGCAGCGCTACTGCCCGAAGGTCACCTGGGACGTGGACAAGTCGATGATCGTCTTCGAGGAGGTCGCGCGCTTGCAGAAGGATGGCGCCACGGTGCTGTTCGGCCACGACGACGCCCAATGGCAGGGCCTGCGCAAGGGCGCCGAATTCTACGCCTGAGGGGCCGGCGGGCGGGCGGGACGCCAAGCTTCACTGTCATATGGTTGTGACGCCGCGGGCGCATGGATGCGGCCTTCCGCCACCGGACATCGAGCCATGGCCGCCGACGACCAATCCATCCCGCTTTCCAACCTCGACCGCATCAAGCAGGAGATCGCCGACAGCTTCGACGAGGAGCTGGAACTGGAGATCGACGAGAGCCGGCTGGAGCAATTGCTGGCCGATCTCTCCGACGATCCCGACCGGCGGCAGATCGAGCGGCGCATCTATTTCCGCGAGCTGTTCCGCCTGCAGCACGAACTGGTGCGCCTGCAGGACTGGGTGCAGCACAAGGGCCTGAAGGTGGTGGTGGTCTTCGAAGGCCGCGATTCCGCCGGCAAGGGCGGGGCGATCAAGCGCATCACCCAGCGCCTCAACCCCCGGGTCTGCCGCGTCGCCGCCCTGCCGGCGCCCAGCGAGCGCGAGCGCAGCCAATGGTACTTCCAGCGCTACGTGGCCCACCTGCCGGCCGCCGGCGAAATCGTGCTCTTCGACCGCAGCTGGTACAACCGGGCCGGCGTCGAGCGGGTCATGGGCTTTTGCACCGAGGCCGAGGTGGAGACCTTCTTCGAGGACGTGCCGCAGTTCGAGCGCATGCTGGTGCGCTCAGGGACCATCCTCCTCAAGTACTGGTTCTCGATCACGGACGAGGAGCAGCAGTTTCGCTTCAACATGCGAATCCAGGATCCCCTCAAGCAGTGGAAGCTGAGCCCCATGGACGTGGAATCGCGCCGGCGCTGGGAGGACTACACCCGCGCCAAGGAAACCATGCTGGAGCGCACCCACATCCCCGAGGCGCCCTGGTGGGTCGTCGAGGCGGTGGACAAGAAGCGCGCGCGGCTCAACTGCATCGCCCACCTGCTCGACCAGATTCCCCATGCCGAGGTCCCGCGGCCGCCGGTGGTCCTGCCGGCTCGAGTGCGCAATCCAGACTACTTCCGCGCGCCGATCCCGCGCCACATGTACGTCCCAAGCGTCTTCTGAGCACGGACCATCGATGACCGCGTCCCGCCGCCAGGTCCTGGCCTCAGCCGCCAGCCTCGCCTTCGCCGGCTTCACGCGCCTGGCCAACGCAGAGTCCCCGCCCAGCATCACCCGCCCCGCCCTCGAGGCCGACGCCTATTCGAGCGAGGTTGCGGCCTACGGCCCCTTGCGGCCCGACCCCGCGGGCCTGTTCGACCTGCCGGACGGCTTTACCTACACCATCGTCTCGCGGGCCGGGGAACCGATGAGCGATGGGTTCGTCACCCCGCGCAGCATGGACGGCATGGGTTGTTTCGCCGCCGGCCCCGACCAGGTCGTCCTGGTGCGCAACCACGAGCTCAAGCCGCTCGACCTCGAACACGGCGCCTTCGGCCCGGAGCGCGCGCTGGCCTCGCGGCTGGCGGCCGACCGCATCTACGACGTCACCGACGACGGCCTGCCCATGGTCGGCGGGACCACGACGCTGATCTACGATCTCAAGGCCCGCCGCCTGGTCTCCGACCACCTGAGTCTAGCCGGAACCACCACCAACTGCGCCGGCGGGCGCACGCCCTGGGGTTCGTGGCTTTCCTGCGAGGAAACCACGCAAGGCAAGGGCCAGGAGGCCGGCAAGGACCACGGCTTCGTGTTCGAGGTCCCCTCGGGCCTGCGGGGCGTCGCCGATCCCGTCCCGCTCGCCGGCCTCGGCCGGTTCCGCCACGAGGCCGCCGCCGTCGATCCGCGCACCGGGGTCGTCTACCTCACCGAAGACGCCAGCGACGGCTTCGGCCTGTTCTACCGCTTCCTGCCCAACGACCGGACGCGGCTTGGCGCCGGCGGGCGGCTGCAGGCGCTGGCCCTGCCCGAAGGCGGCGACGCCGATCCGCGCAACTGGGAGGCGCCCTATTGGCGCCAGGGGGACTGGCGCGACGCGCGTTGGGTCGACCTGGACGGCGTCGACAACCCCTACGAGGACCTGCGCTACCGCGGCCACGCAGCGGGCGGGGCCTGGTTCGCCAGGGGCGAGGGCGTCTACTTCGGCGACGGCGAGCTCTATTTCGCCTGCACCAACGGCGGCGCGATCCGCGCCGGCCAGATCCTGCGCTATCGCCCCAGCCTCGCCGAAGGCCAGCCGGGCGAGCGTGACGCCCCCGGCCGCCTGCAGCTCTTCTGCGAGTCCGCCGACGTGAAGCTGATAGAGATGTGCGACAACATCGCCGTCTCGCCGTGGGGCCACCTCGTCGCCTGCGAGGACAAGGCCGGCGGCGTGAACTACCTGCGCGCGGTCACGCCGCAGGGACGGCTCTACACCCTGGGCCGCAACGCCCGGCCGGGCGGCGGCGACGTGGCCCCCACGTCCGAGCTCGCCGGCGTCTGCTTTTCCCCAGACGGCTCGACGATGTTCGTCAACGTCTATTCCCCCGGCATGACCCTGGCGATCACCGGGCCCTGGGGAAGGTTTCGCGTCTAGGACGGCCGCGTGACGTCCGTCGCCTTCCTCTGGGCCTTCGCATTTGCGGACGGCCGCGCCACGCCCTTGACGGACGCGGCGCTGGAGCCGGCGCTCGCCGATCCCGAGCGGTGGGTCTGGCTGCACCTGCCCTTGAGCGACCAGCGGGCCCGCAACTTCCTGGAGCGCTTGAATGGCCTTCCCGAGCCCGCGCGCGAGCTGATCCTCGCCGCCGAGCCGCGGGTGCAGGTGCAGTTCGCCGGCGACTGGGCTTACGGCGCGATGCCGGACCTGCAGCGCGACCTCGAGGGCCGCAGCCAGGACGCCGGCCGGCTGCAGTTCGCCCTGAATGGCCGGCGTCTCATCACCGCACGCCGCCACGCCCTGCTATGCGTCGACGACCTGCGCCGGGCCGCCGCCGCCGGGGAGCCCCTTGGCGGTCCCGCCGCGGCCTGGGTGGCGCACGTGGAGCGCTTCGTCGATCGTTCGGAGACGCGCCTGCTTGAGATCTCCGAGGGGGTCGACCGCCTCGAGGATCGGCTGCTGGCCGACGACGAGGATCTCGACGCCCTGGCGCTCGGCCCCCTCCGGCGCGGACTGTCGCGCCAGCACCGGGAGTTCCTGGCCCTGCGCAGCGCGCTGGGCCGCGCCGCGCTGCCGCGCCTCCCCCACCGCGTCGCCCTGATCTCCGAGCACCTGCCGCGGCTGGTCCAGGAGGTGGAGGATCTGGACCGCGAGGCCGCCGGACTCCAGGAGCGCGCGCGGCTTCTGCACGAGGAGATCGACACCAAGATCGCCGCCGACGCCAACCGCAGCATGCGCGCGCTCACGGTGCTGTCCACGCTGCTGATCCCGCCGACCCTGATCGTCGGCGCCTTCGGCATGAATCTCCCAGGGATCCCGTTCGAGGCCGGCCACCTGGGCTTCGCCAAGGCCTCGGCGCTCTGCGTCGCTGTCGTCGCCGGGGCCTATGTTCTCCTGCGCCGCTGGCGGATTCTCTAGCGGAACAACCCGCTCGCAGGTCCGGCGGAAGGCCCGACGAACAGGCCGCGACGGGACATCAGGATGGCTTAGGCGATGTCTTTGGCTCATGCTTCCGGGCGAAGTCCGTCCCCGCCGAAGGGGCGGCGACAGGGAGAGCCAGATGTACGACGCGGACGTCAGCGACCAGCAGATCATCGACAGCCTGCACGCCTTCGTGCAGCAGGAGATCCTCCCGCTCCAGAACGGCCTGGGCGAGATCTTCACCAATCCGCGGCTGCACTGGGACGAAACCGGCAAGGAGCATCCGGCGATCACCGCCGCCAAGCGCGAGGCGCGCATGCGATCGGCCAACGCCGGTTTCTACACCATGTTCTGCCCGAAGAAGTTCGGCGGCGAGGACCTGGGCGTGCGCCTGTGGTTCCTGTGCTGGGAGAGCTTCTTTCATCGCTACGGGATGCCGAAGACCCAGCTCGTCTACCACATCCTCTCCCACTTCGCGTCCGGCCCGCACGAGGTGTGGGAATACGCCTCCGACGAGCTGGCCGCCGAGGTGCTGCCCAAGTTGGCGGCGGGCGAGCTGCAGGGCTGCTTCGGCCTCACCGAACCCGACGCGGGTTCCGACTCCTGGATGATGCGCACCAACGCGGTCCGCGACGGCGACGACTGGATCATCAACGGCATGAAGCAGTGGACCACCGGCTCGCCCACCGCCGACTTCATCATGTGCTACGCGGTCACCGACAAGGAGAAGCTCGCGGCGCACAAGGGCGGCGTGTCCTGCTTCTACATCCCCACCTCCACGCCCGGGTTCAAGGTGGAGTCGGTGCTGACCATCTGGGGCCAGCTCGGCGGCGACGAGGGCATCCTGTCATTCACCGACGTGCGCGTGCCGAACAAGTACCTGGTGGGCGAACTCGACCGCGGCTTCGACCTGGCCATGCTGGGCGTCCGCCACGGCCGCCTGGCCAACGCCGGCCGCACGCTGGGCACGGCGCGCTGGGCGATGGACAAGGCGCTGGACTACATCAAGGTGCGCAAGACCTTCGGCTCGCTGCTAGCCGACCACCAGACCATTCGCAACTACCTGGCCGAGGCCGCCACCAAGCTCTACGCCGGCCGCATGATGGCGCTGGACTGCGCCCGAAAGGCCGACGAGGGCCGCGACGTACGCACCGAGGTTTCGATGGTGAAGCTGTTCTGCACGCGCGCTTCGTTCGAGGTGATCGACAAGTGCATGCAGATCCACGGCGGCATGGGCCTGGCCACCGAGACCAAGCTCTACGAGGGCCTTCAGCAGGCCCGCATGACCCACGTCACCGAGGGCACCAACGAGATCCAGTTGCGCGCCATCGCCCAGAACATGCTGCGCGGCCAGGTCGACCTGTCGTTCACCTGAGAGCACATGCTCCTCCCCTGTCGCGAAGACGACGGGGGAGGTGGCGCGGCTCGCGAAGCGAGACGTGACGGAGGGGCGCAAGGACTCACGCACCCCAGCTGGGGCTTTGCGCCCCCTCCACCGCCTTCGGCGGTGCCCCTCCCCCGAAGTCTTCGCTTCGGGGGAGGAGCGACGCTCAGCCCCCGACCTGCTGGGCTTCCAGCCGGTTGTGGACCTCCATGAGCTTCAACGCGTGCTGCTGCAGGTCCCGCGGTGGGACGGGCAGGGTCACCGGCCCGGCCTCGCGGCTGGGCAGGGCCACGACCGCCGTGGCCATGCAGGTGATGTCGCCGCGCTGGTTCACGCCCTTGACGGCGATCTCGACGAAGCGCTCGTCGCCCTCGGCGCGCTTGCCGGTCACCTCGCCCTGCATGATGTGCAGGTCGCCGATGTAGTTGAACTTGCGGATCGTGGAATCCATCGACACCAGGTAGCCGTCGTCGCCCATCCAGTCGGTGAGGATGTGGGTCATCCAGGAATCCCGCATCACCCCGTAGTCGTAAGGCATCGGGTTGCCATTGGCCTGGGCCCAGTCCCGGTCCCAGTGCAGGCGCATGGCGATGTCCGGTACGCCCTGGTCGTTGGGGATGTAGAAGGCGGGGATGCGCTGGCGGTTCTTGTAGCCGAGGCGCAGAGCGGCCGGATTGTAGTGGAAGCCGTATCCGCCGCAGAGGAACAGGATGATGTCGGTGGTGGTCAGCGGCCCCTTGGCCAACGGCTGCAGTTCGTCGCCGACGTTGACGTCCTCCCAGTAGCGCAGCTCGGCGCCGCGAGGCTTCTCGGCCGCATAGATCTCGTCGACCTTGGCGATGTCCTCCGCGGTGTATTTGCCCGGTTCCAGGGCCGCGTTCTTCTTGTTCTCCCGGGCGGCCTTGCGCTCGGCCATCACCGAGGTGGTGCGCGAGATGGCGACGATCTCCGCGTTCTGGTTGATGTGGACCTCGCGGTTGGTGCTGATGAAGGAGCGGCCGGCGAAGGACGATTCCTTCTCCACGAAGGATTCCGGCCCGCCGAACTTGTAGAGCACGTCTCCGTTGCGCACCGGCCGGTACCAGTGCGTGGCGGAGCCCGAGACGAACACCTGGATGCCGCGGAACGGCACCCGCTTGGGGGCCTTCTCGCCCAGCATGTTGCGATTCATCACCTGGATGATCATCGGCGGGCAGATCTGCCCCGCCCAGCGGGTCTTCTTGCCATAGTGCAGGTCGACATAGAGCGGGTTGTCGTCGCCGTAGCTCCTGGCGAAGTTCCGCATGGTGTCGTGCGTCGCCTGGGTGATCTGCTCGCGGTAGTCGCTGGCGTAGACGCCGCCCAGGCGCTTGCGCTGGGCCTCGATGTCCTCGTCCTTGAAGGAATAGTTGGTAGCCTCGTGCAGGCGCGCGGTGGCTTCGGCGTCGGACATTTTCTCACTCCCCGGACGGTTCGGCGTGGCGACCAGTGAGCGGCTGCGCGCGATGGCGTCAACCGGCTTGCGGGCAGGCGCCACTTCGGACTACGCGGTCTGGGTCGAGATTGAACGATCGACGGCGCCACGCGACGTGCGGGCGGCGTCGACCATGTGAGGGAGCGCTGAGATGGGCGTTTTGGACGGCAAGGTCGTGTTGGTCACGGGCGCTGCGGGCGGAATCGGCCGCGAATGCGCGCTGCTGGCGGCGAAGGAGGGCGCGAAGGTCGTCGTCAACGACCTCGGCGGCTCGGTGAAGGGCGACGACTCCGGCTCGGCCAGCGGCGCCGAGGCCACGGCCGCCGACATCCGCGCAGCCGGCGGCCAGGCCGTCTCCAACTCCGAGAGCGTGGCGAGCATGGCGGCCGTCAAGCACATGGTGCAGCAGGCGCTGGACTCCTTCGGGGGCCTGCACGCGGTGATCAACCCGGCTGGGATCCTGCGCGACTCGATGATGCACAAGATGCCCGACGAGGACTTCGACGCGGTGATCGCCGTCCACCTGCGCGGCGCCTACAACGTCTCCCGGGCGGCCGTGGAGCACTTCCGCAATCAAAACGGCGGCTCGTTCGTCCACTTCACCTCCACCTCGGGCCTGATCGGCAACCTGGGTCAGACCAACTACGCCGCCGCCAAGATGGGCGTGGTGGGCCTCTCCCACGTGCTGGCGATGGAAGGCGCGATGAAGAACGTCCGGTCCAACGTCATCGCGCCCTTCGCCTTTACACGGATGATCGCCACCATCCCGATCACCGATGAGGCTTCGGCCCAACGCGTTCAGCGGATGAAGGAGGGCATGCGGCCCGACCAGGTGGCGCAGCTCGCCGTGGCCCTCGCCGCCGACGGCGACGTCAGCGGCCAGATCCTCGGCGTGCGCGGCAACGAGGTGATCCTGTTCAATCACCCGCGTCCCGTCGCCTCGGTTGCGCGGACGGACGGCTGGACGCCCCAGTCGCTGCTGGAGAGCGGCCTGCCGGCCATGAAAACCAAGTTCACCGACTTGGGCGCGTCGGCCACCGTGTTTCCGTACGACCCGGTCTAGGCCGCGGTCCTCTCCCGAAGCGCGGCGCGCCCGCCGGTCTCAGATGTACGGAACCGCGCCGTAGCGGCCGTAGTAGTCGAAGATCCGCGCGCGCCACGCGTCGCCGGCGCCCAGGTCCTCGAAGTCCTTCTCGGACAGCATCGGGGCCGCCTCGAGATCGGCCTTGGTGAGCGAGGTCACGTAGCCGCCCTTGGTGGGCTCGTAGTCGAGCACCGACCACGGCACCGGGTGGATCTGCTCGCCGACGCCCAGGAAGCCGCCGAACGAAATGAGCGCATAGACCACCTGGCCCGAGACCTTGTGGATCGAAAGGTCATGCACGTGACCGAGCTTCTCGCCCGCTGGGCTGAGCACCGGGGCGCCCATCACCCGCTTGGCGGTGATCAGGGTGTGGGTCGAACCTTCTGCGTCCATGGTGGTCTCCCTGTCGCTATCGCATCTTGCGCGACGCAACCCAGAACGAACCGCAAGCGCAGGCGTTGCGCCTTGAGCTTGATCAACCCGCCGAACGTCAGCCCTTCGCCGCGTCCGCCGCCTTCGTCGCCGCCCGTTGCGCCCGGAAGAGTGTGATGAAGGCGTCGCGCTCGCGGGTCATCACCTTGTTCAGGTCCGGCTCGGCGGCGTTGTCGTGCAGAAGCTGGCGCGTCAGGCGCACCTGCAAGGCCGGCAGCTTGGCAAGCGCCGACGCCAGCGCCACCGCGTCGGCGCGCAGGGCCTCCTGGGGCACGATGCGGCTGAGCAGCCCGCGCGCCAGGGACTGCTCCGCATCCAGTTTGGCGGAGGTCAGGCAGATCTCCATCGCCGCGGCGAACCCGACCATCCGCGGCAACAGCGCGCTGAAGCCGAATTCCGGCATAGTGCCGCGGGCCAGGAACGGGAACGAGAAGGCGGCCAGCGGGCTGCCGATCCGGATGTCGACGGCCAGGGCGTGGGTCGCGCCCAGCCCCACCGCCGCGCCGTTCAGCGCCGCCACCGAGGGCTTGGAACGCTTCATCAGGTGAATCCAGCCGGTGTCGTCGGCCATGCCCAGCGTGGCGACGGTGTCGCGGATCCCGGTCGCCGGATCCTTCGGCTCGGGCGCGGCCTTCAGGTCGACGCCGGCGCAGAACACCGGACCCGTGTGGGTGAACACCATGGCGCCCACGGCCTCGTCGGCGTTGGCCCTCTCCACCGCCGCCGCCACGGCCCGGTACATGGGCACGTTCATGGCGTTGCGGCGCTCGGGCCGATCGTAGGTGATGACGGCGACGTCGCCATCGACCTCATAGATCAGATGGCCTTCGAAGACCGGATCGGCGGCGCTCAAGTCTGTCGTTCCCTTCCTGCCCTACGCTTCCCTTAGCACCCGTCTGCGCCGGAACGCACGAGGCGGCGCGAGAATTCCGATCGCTCCCGCAAGGCGGCGTCGCGGCGATCCGTCGCAAAGGTCTTCAGAGGTGAAATGCGCGCACGATCCGCAGGTTAAGCCTCGTGAAAGTCCGTGCCGCTACGGTAGGTCCAACTGTTCCAGGGGGGAATCTTGGCAGACGCGCCCAGCACCGCGGGTGTCGGCCGAGCCGAAGCGATGCGGATCTTCGCCCTCGAGGCGCCGCTCAACGTGCTCGTCACCGACCTGGAAATGCGGCTCATCGCAGCCAGTCCGACCTTCTGCCAGACCATGGGCCAAGCGGTAGACCAGCTTGTCGGCCGCACCGTCGAAGACTTTCTGCCCGACTCCCAGGACAGTTTCAACGAACTGGTCGCCGTCCTGGCCGCCGGCGAGTCCTGCCACGCCCTGACGCGCCCCACGCGCCTGCCCGACGGCGAGGTGCGGTGGTTCGAGACCAAGGCCTCCTACTGGCGCGATGACGCCGGCGAGGTCGCCGGCTACTTCATCACCAATCTGGATGTCACCGCCGCGCGCGAGGCCGAGGCGGGGCGGCGCGAGATGGAAGTGCTGCTGCGCGCGGTCATCGACAACATCCCGGCCACGATCACGGTCCAGGAGGTCGAGAGCGAGCGATTTGTCCTGATCAACGCCTGGGTCTCCGAATCCTTCGACCTGCTGGACGCCGACATAATCGGCCGGACGCCCCATGAGATTTCGCCCTCAGCCGTGACCTCGGCGGTGTCGCGGGATATCGCCACGCTTCGCCGCGACGGCGGCATCCTGGTCAGCGAGTACGATATCTCACGAGGCCCCAACCAGGGCCGCACCCTGCGCATCAAGATGTTGATGTTCGACGACGGCCAGGGCCGCAAGCGGGTTCTGTCGATCGGCGAGGACGTCACCGACCTGATCCGCGCCACCCACGCCCTGGAGGCGGCGGTCGCCGACGCCGAGGCCGCCAACGCGGCGAAGTCGCGGTTCCTGGCCAATATCAGCCACGAGATCCGCACGCCGCTGAACGGCGTGCTGGGCATGGCCCAGGCGATGGCCAACGACCCCCTTCCCGAGGTTCAGCGCGAACGACTGCAGGTGGTGCGCCAGTCCGGCGAGACGTTGCTCTGCCTGGTGAACGACCTCCTGGACCTGGCCAAGATCGAAGCCGGGAAGGTCGAGCTCGAGAGCCTGGAGTTCGATGTCGTCGAAGCCGTGCGCAGCGCCTGCGCGCCATTCCAGGTCATGGCCGAAAAGAAGGGCGTAACGCTCGACTTGCAGCTCGACGCAGCGCGCGACCTGCGCCGCGGCGACCCCACGCGCCTGCGCCAGGTGATCGCCAACCTGGTCTCCAACGCGGTCAAGTTCACCTCCAAGGGACGGGTGGAGGTTGAGGTCCGCCTGCAGCCCGACGCCCTGGCCGTCGCGGTGCGCGACACCGGCATGGGGATCGCGCCGGCAAGCCTGGCCGCCATCTTCGACAAATTCTCGCAGGCCGACGCCTCCACGACCCGACGCTTCGGCGGGACGGGCCTGGGCCTGGCCATCTGCCGCGACCTCGTCGAGCTGATGGGCGGGCGCATCCGGGTGGAAAGCGAACCCGGCCGCGGCTCGTGCTTCGCCTTCGACCTGCCCATGGCCCGCATCGCGACCACTTCCGCGACCGCCGAGCCCGTCCCGTCGACCGGGATCCGTCCGATGGAGCTGCGTGTGCTGGCCGCCGAGGACAACAAGGTCAACCGCCTGGTGCTGAAGACGCTCCTGGAGCAGGCCGGCGTCAGCCTGACCCTGGTGGAGAACGGCCTCGAAGCCGTCGCCGCCTGGGCGCGCGAGCCTTGGGACGTGATCCTGATGGACGTGCAGATGCCGATCCTCGACGGGGTCGCCGCCACGGTCGAGATCCGCGCCCGCGAGGGGGCGGAGGGCCGCGCGCGTACGCCGATCGTCGCACTCACCGCCAACGCCATGGCCCACCAAGCCGCCGAATATGCAGCCTGCGGCATGGACGGCGTAGTCTCCAAGCCGATCCAGATCCACGAGCTTCTGGGGACCATGGACGCCGTTCTGTGCGCCGCCGAAAACGAAGCGTGCGACGACCTCAGGTCGGCGGGCTAGCCCCTCCGTACATCCGCCAGGTCTCGACCCGCGCCCGCCCGGCTCCCGGCTTGGACCAGTCGCAGACGCCCGCCGGAAAAATCGCTCGCAGCCGCCGCCATTCGGCCGCCGTGAATGGCGCCGCATAGTCGCGCCGGTCCGGCGGTTTCAGCGCGCACTTCAGGACGTCGTTGGCCAGCGGCCCGCCCGCCACCTTGCGTGGAAAGGCGTGCGCGGGAAACAGCGCCCCGCAGCGGCCGCCGTCGGGGTAGGCCTGGAACTCGGCGATGAAGCGGGGCTGGGCGGCCTTGGTCCAGCACCCGTCCACCAGCCCGGACGGCCGCAGGCGCTGGGCCTTCTGGGCCGACGCCGGCGCCGGGTCGCGGGCCACCGCGGTCATCCAGTCCTGCATGAGCCGGAAGCTTTCCTG
>Ga0070667_100002938_pt1 | contig 14655 bp, 7 predicted proteins | sample KBSS33metaG_FD_64659 | JGI IMG/M metagenome (GOLD analysis project Ga0070667, IMG submission 64659) | Switchgrass rhizosphere microbial communities from Kellogg Biological Station, Michigan, USA - KBS S3-3 metaG | ecosystem: Host-associated > Plants > Roots > Rhizosphere > Soil ... | reverse complement strand
GGTAACTGATTTCGATATTGGCGTATCGATCATGGCTATCTTTTACTGCTGCTCTTTTGCCAAACAAGGCATCTGCTTCATCAAAAAATAGAATCCAGTTCTTATCAGCCGCCTGCGAAAAAATTTTTTCCAGGTTTTTTTCTGTTTCACCAATGTACTTAGACACAATGGCCGATAGATCAACCCGGTAAACGTCTTGTTTCAGGTGATCCCCTATCAATGCCGCAACAGCTATCTTATTCTCGCTGGCAGCGCCATATAAAAGTACCGGCCCCGGCGAACCGGGTTTATCGGAAGACGAAAGCGGTTGGCATTCCTGTAACCTCTTGTCTATTGATTGCAGTAATTCCTGCACAGATGATCGCAGTAATAGTTCATCCCATTTTTTAGTGCCGGTAATAATCATGCGTTGTGATTTGTGGTGAATGGCCGGTAAAGCCGCGGTCTGCTAAAAATACGAAGCAAACGGCATTTCAAAATAAGCATAAAATAACGGTGACTATGATTGAGTAACTTAGCATATTAGCAGCTATCATGGATTTGATAAAGGAATACAGGAGTTTTATCAGCAGTTATTATCTCGGCGAAGGGCTGCGCATTACCACCGGTGCGGTATTGCCCGCGCTCATTCTCAACTATTTTGGCTTGTTGCCGGTAGGCGTGCTGGTATCATTGGGTGCCGTGTGCGTTAGTGCCGCAGACAGCCCGGGCCCTATTCATCACCGGCGCAACGGTATGCAGGTTTGCACAGCGTGCATGTTTGCCGTTAGCCTGATCACCGGTTTCGTGGCCCCCTACCCTTTGGCATTGGGGTGCTGGATAGCCATTGCCTGTTTTATATTTTCAATGATTGGCGTATATGGTGGACGGGTTATCTCGATAGGCATTGCGTCCCTGCTGATAATGGTATTGAGCATTAACCGTTCCGGGCATGGCTGGAGTGTTTTGTTAAACGCGTTGTATGTGTCGGCAGGTGGCGTATGGTATATGCTGCTGAGCCTTGTATTGTATGCCGTTCGTCCTTACAAACTCATACAACAGGCCCTGGGCGACTGCATCATAACCACGGCTGATTATCTCCGCATCAGGGCAAAATTTTACGATAACAGAACCAACTATGACGCAGTGTACCGGGAACTGATGGATGAACAGGTGCAGGTACAGCATAAACAGGAGTTGTTACGCGAGTTGCTGTACAAAAGCCGCACTATTGTAAGAGACTCTACCGTTACCAGCCGTACGCTGATGATGCTTTTCATTGATACGGTTGATATGTTTGAGAAAGCAGCCTCGGCTTTTTACCCTTACGATGAACTCCATCATTTTTTTGATGACACCGGTATACTAGCCCGCTTCAAAGAATTTGTACTGGATATTGCCGGTGCGCTGGAAGAGATTGGCATTGCGGTGCAGAGCGGCAAAGCATCTGCCCCGCCCGATGCATTACAGGAAAACCTTGCGGCACTGCAGGATTATTTCACCGGGTTCCGTAATACCCGCCTGAATGCAGAAAACCTTGAACCACTGATTACCCTTCGCAAAATTTTGCAGGCCATTGAAGATATGGTGGCGCGGATCAGTACACTGCACAATCAAACCAAATACGATAAAAAAAGAGCAAAGGACTTCCAGCCGTCCGGCGACCATGATAAATTTGTAACCCATACTGATATAAGCTGGAAGCTGCTGCGTGATAATTTATCGCTGCGTTCAGATATTTTCCGCCACGCATTGCGTGTAAGCATCGCCGCCAGTTTTGGCTATGTTTTATCGCAAATGATCATGCTGGGTCATAGCTACTGGATACTACTCACCATTATTGTTATATTAAAGCCTGCCTACAGCATCACCAAAAAAAGAAATTACCAGCGCGTACTGGGCACCATTGCAGGCGCATTTGCAGGGTTGGTAATTTTGTATTTTATAAAAGATAATACTGCCTTATTTATTATCATGCTGCTGTTCATGACCGGCACGTACAGCTTTGTACGGACCAATTACCTGGTGGCCGTGGTATTCATGACGCCTTATATCTTATTGTTGTTTCACCTGCTGAATAATGGCCAGTTCAAAACAGTGCTGACGGATCGCATAGTGGATACCGTTATTGGATCGGCCATTGCATTTGCGGCTAATTTTCTTTTACTGCCCGCCTGGGAACAGGAGCAGTTTAAAAAATACCAGGCGGCTGCCATCGGTACCGGCCTGGATTATTATAAAACGGTAACGCAGGCATTTTTAGGTATAACGGTACCGGACACACTGTTCAGGCTAAGCCGGAAACAGGCATTTGTAGCGCTGGCAAATTTGTCGGATGCCTTTTCAAGGATATTGGCCGAGCCAAAAAGCAAGCAAAAAAATGCGCGGCAGCTTCACCAGTTTGTGGTGCTCACGCATACGCTTACCGCTCATATTGCTACGCTGGCACATTTCGGAAAAACGCTGGCGGCGAAATACCAATCGCCCGATTTTGCAGGCATCATTGCAGAAACAACAGAAAATTTGGTAATTGCCCGTCAATTGCTGGAAGATCCGGGCTATTTACCGCCAAAGGAAGCAAAACGAGCCCCCTTTATCATCAGCACACATATAAAGGAACTCGTGGCCAAAAGAGGCACAGAATTGCAGCAGGGCCTGCGCGCTACCGATACCAGGTTGCGGCTATCAGAATTAAAACCCATTGCAGACCAGTTTCAGTTTATTGCCGGTATTGCCGCAGATTTGAGAAAGGCCAGCGAGGGTAAAACGATGTAGTAGTTTTCTGAAAAAGTGCTTAAATTAATGTTGTTTTAATACCCTGATAGGTTAATTTTATCGGCAACAAATAACATCCTGTTATTGACACCACCTTCACATTTATAAAACCCAAACGATTCACCATGCCAAATTCGAGACGACATTTTATAAAACAGGCAGCACTTGGCTCTGCAGGTTTTTACCTGGGCACATCCGCTTTCGGCGCCAAAAGCTATAGCCGTATTATTGGTTCCAACGATCGCGTGCGCGTAGGAGTGGTTGGTTTTTCTGACCGGCACCGTTCCAGTCACCTGCCCAGCTTCATGAACCATTACAAAGAATTGAATTTTGATATTGTAGCCGTATCCGATATATGGAAACTTCGCCGTGAAGAAGGCGTTGCCGTATGGAAAGAAAAAATGGGACATGATATTATTGGCTGCCGCAATAACGAGGAACTCTACGACAAAAAACTGGCCGATGCAGTATTTATCAGTACTGCCGATTTCCAGCATGCGCAACATGCCATACAGGCCGTAAATGCGGGTTGTGATGCCTATGTTGAAAAACCATTTGCAGAGACCATGGAAGACAACCGCGCTGCATTGAAGGCGATAAAAGCCAGTAAAAAAATTGTGCAGATAGGCTCACAACGCAGAAGCGGCGCCAATTACCATGCCGCCAACGAATTTATCCGTTCTGGTAAATTTGGTGATATTAAAATGGTTGAATTAACCTGGAACGTGAACCAACCCGGCCGCTGGCGCAGGCCCGAATTACTCTCAAAACTGAAAGAAGAAGATACCGATTGGACAAGGTTTATACTCAATCGCCCCAAAGAAGCATTTGATCCAAGAAAATATTTAGAGTATCGCCTGTTCTGGCCTTACTCTTCTGGCTTGCCGGGGCAGTGGATGAGCCACCAGATTGATACCGTGCATTGGTTCAGCGGCCTGAAACATCCGCGTAGCGTAGTAGCCAATGGCGGGATTTATATGTGGAAAGATGGCAGGAAGAACTGGGATACCATCACAGCTGTTTTTGATTACGGTCCGGCCAATGATCCTTCCAGCGGTTTCCAGGTAACCTTCGGTTCACGCATGGACAATGGGGACGAAAGCCCGGCCGAGATTTATTATTCCAACGGAGGTGAATTGAATTTGAATACCAATAAGGTTTCGCCAAAAGGCGGTCTTACCAAAAGAATGGCCGCGGCCATGAACATGCAGGAAAACCTGCTGCCCGAAATGAGTTTATCCGAAGTTGAGAAAGTAGTGGCTTCTGCTAATACCGGTGGAGACCGTTTAACAAGTAACCATGTACGCAACTGGATGGAATGCATCCGCAGCCGGCAGGAACCCAACGCACCGGTGGAAGCAGGCTACAGCCATTCCATTGCAAATATTATGACCACTGCTTCTGCGCATACAGGCAGTAAAGCCAGTTTCGACGAAGCTACCCAGGAAGTAATGGCAGGTGGCAAAGTATTTAAGTATTAGCGGCTATTGGTTATCAGCTATGAGCGGTTAACCCTTTAACCTTTGCACTAATGCGTTGATAAAAATAATACCAGGATCAAGGCGGCCGGTGTCTTCACCGGCCGCAACGCTGAAAACAAGTTCCGGCAATTTATGTATTTCAGATGTGTGCGGCGGCCGAGGTTCGTGTCTTACGAACCGCAACCAATCGCAATCATAGAAGACAATTTCCTTCAAATGATTAATGTTAGCAAAAGAACCATCGATATGACCTTTATACAACTAAAAAATATAGTACTCTTGGTCGCCATCATGAGCAGTTATTTTTCCGCAACTGCCCAAAAACAGGAAATGGTAAAAATTGTTAAAGAAAAAAATACCAACCGGATCAATGTATTGATAGGCAACCAGCCCTTCACCAGTTTTTTTTATCCCGATACGCTGGAAAAACCAGTTCTATATCCGATCCGTGCTGCCAATGGAACCATCGTTACAAGAGGTTTCCCACTGAATCCATTACCCGGTGAACCCACTGATCATCCACACCACATCGGCATGTGGCTGAATTATGAAAATGTAAACGGGCTCGACTTCTGGAACAATTCCTTTGCCATTCCTGCCGCTAAAAAGAATGCTTACGGCTGGATCAAAACAGACCGTATTGTGGAAACCAAAGACGGCACAACAGGAATACTAACCTATCATGCCAACTGGACCAACCAGGCCAATGAAACCCTGCTGGAAGAAACCACGCAATTCGCGTTCAGCGGAACAGATCGGTTGCGCATCATCGATAGGACCACAACCCTGAAAGCAAATACTGAAGTGCATTTTAATGATGCCAAAGACGGCATGCTGGGCCTGCGGCTGGCGCGTGAACTGCAGATACCAGCTACAGAGGATAAAAAATTTACCGATGAGAAAGGCATTGTCACAGTGGTAAAAGGGAAAGCAGACAGTATCTCCAATGGTAATTATATCACCAGTGAAGGAAAACAGGGTGATGCGGCCTGGAGTACCCGTGGACGCTGGTGCAAGGTCTACGCAAAAATGGGCACTGATTCTGTGAGCATCACTATGATCGATCACCCGCAAAATCCCAATTATCCCACATTCTGGCATGCACGCGGCTATGGATTGTTTGCCGCCAATCCACTGGGAGAAAAAATTTTCACCAATGGCAAATCAGCTAAAAATCTTCAATTGAAAAAAGGCGAATCGGTTGTTTTCCGGTACAGGATCGTTATTGATAATGGCAAAAAAACAATTGACGCGAGAGAGATAAATATTTTAGCGGACGCGTTTGGGAAGCCATGAGCTGATAGCTTTTAACCATTGGCTTCCGGCGCAATAAACCATTCCCTTATTTGCCCTTTTTCAGTCTTTACGTGCGCACTTTTTTTCGCAAAGATGCAAATGTATAAGACGCGAAAGCACTATGCTTCTCTTCCTATTTCTGCCTTTGCGTGAAATTCCGGCGCAAAAAATCTACAACATTTACTGGCATTGTATTTTCAATAACAGTGCTAAAGAGAAATATGGGTGCCCCCGCATTGCCGCTGAAACACAAAGATTTTCTAAAGGTTGACAAGCACTACGAAGAAGCCGCTGTTGCCGCCCATCTGTTGTATGTAAAAGACAGCGACCCCGGCATTACCCGCCTTAAAAAAGGCAAAGGCTTCGGTTATTATTTCCAGGATAAAGCAATAAAATCAAAAAGAGAATTGGATCGCATACGCAAACTGGTAATACCGCCGGCATGGATGAATGTATGGATCTGTCCACTGGAAAATGGCCATATACAGGCAACCGGCCTCGATCTTCGCAAAAGAAAACAATATCGCTACCATGAACTCTGGAACAAACTAAGGAATGAGACCAAATACCATCGCCTGTACGAGTTTGGCAAGGTGTTGCCAAAGCTGCGGCTGCAGGTAGAAAAAGATATGGCCATAAAGGAACTGACACAGCAAAAAATACTGGCTACCATTATCAGTTTAATGGAGAGAACCTATATACGTGTTGGCAGCAACGAATACGAAAAAAAGAACGGTTCTTATGGACTAACCACTTTAAAAGACAAGCATGTTGCCATCACCGGCGATAAGATACTTTTCAGTTTTAAAGGCAAAAAGGGCATTGACCAACGCATCAGTTTAAAAAATAAAAGGCTGGCAAGAATGGTGAAGCAATGCCGTGATATACCGGGCAAAGAGCTATTCCAGTATTATGACACAGATGGCCAGCGCAGGTCCATCGATTCGGGCATGGTGAACCATTACATTCACGAGGCTGCAGGTGCCGATTTCAGTGCCAAAGATTTCAGAACCTGGGCAGGATCAGTACATGCCCTGCAGGCATTTCGCTCGCTGGGCGAAGCGTTGACGGCTAATGAGAATAAAAAAAATATTGTAGCGGCCCTGGAGGAAGTTAGCAAAAAGCTTGGCAATACAAGGGTCGTTTGCAAGAAGTATTATGTTCATCCGGCGCTGATAAAACTATATGAAGAAAATAATTTAACCGGGTATCTGTCCGAACTGGATAAACTGGAAGAACCACCGGATAATACAACAGGGCTGACAGCCGAAGAGCGGGTATTAATGAAAATCCTGCAACAGTCTGTGTAAACCGTATTGTTTATGATATTTTTGCGATAGCTCCACGGCACCGCCATGCCAATTATGGACTGGCTTTTGCATTGCTGTTTGTTACAAGTTTTTCCGTCAAGAAGTTTTCATTTTTATGTCTGAACAAAAGCCAGTTAGCCATACCCAAGGATCTGTTTACCGGCGATTGGGCAGACTCTTTCTTAAAATACTACTCGGCATTTTCATTTTGCTGCTACTGGTTATTGTGCTGGTGCAAACCCCTTTCGTTCAAAACATCGCCCGTGAAAAGGCGCAAACCTGGCTGGCGGGAAAATTAAAAACGAAAGTTGCCATTGGCAAGCTCTATATCGGCTTTCCTCAAACCATAGAACTGGGAAATATCTACATTGAAGATTTGCAAAAAGACACCTTATTGGCTGGTAAATCACTGAAAGTGAATATCAACATGTGGAAATTGCTCCACAGTGAAATTGCTGTCAATAAAATTGAATTGGAAGGCATTACCGCCAAGATAAAACGATTATTGCCCGATACTGTTTTTAACTTCCAGTTTATTGTTGATGCTTTTGCGGGAAAAAAGGATCCCGCTCCTGCTAAAACAGATACTTCCAGCACAAAAATTTCGCTGGATAATTTGCTTCTTACCAAAATCAGGCTGGTGTACAACGATGTGATCACGGGTAGTGATATGGAGGCCTGGATTGAACATAGCAATACCAAAATTGATAAGCTGGATCCGGCACACCTGGCATTCGGCATTTCGCTGATCGAAATGAAAGGAGTCAGGGCAAAGGTCTATCAGAATAAACCTTTGAAAACCCCGGATGAAAACGCTGCCCTGAATGAAAAGGATTCCACTAATCTATTGCAATTGACAGTTAAAAAAATTGACCTGTCAGATATCAGTTTCGATTACAGGAACGAAGTCTCGGCCATGTACAGCAATATTCAGTTGGGGGAGCTGAAAGGCGATGTTCAAACATTTGATCTGAACAGGAAATTAGTTCTTGTAAATGAAATACAGTTAAACAGGACAACAGCTGCAATTAAGATCGGCAAGCAGGTTACCGCAAAGGTGTTAACCAAAAAAGTAGCCGTGGTGGTTGATTCAGCCGAGGCAGGCTGGCGTTTCCAGGTGGCCAAGACCTCATTCAATGAAAACAACATCCAATATGACGACGAGACCAAACCGCGCGCTGCAACAGGAATGGATTTATCACATATCAAAGCATCCAGGCTAAGCCTTCAAGGCAGCAACCTGTTATACAACAAAGATTCCATTGCCGGCCATATTACAAAAGCAAGCCTGCAGGAGCAAAGCGGCTTTGTGCTCAATAGTTTTCATACTGATTTTTTATACGCTGCCAACCAGGCTTACCTGAAAGATCTCAGTATTCGTACACCGGGCAGTTCTATTCAGCGATCTGTAGCGCTCACCTATCCATCGATTGCCGTGGTACAAAGAGATCCGTCTAAAATGACTATTGATGCAGACTTCAGCAATACCAGTATACAAATAAAGGACGTGTTGCTGTTTATGCCATCGCTAAAGAACCAGCCACTGTTTAAAAACAGTAATACGGTTTTGCACCTTAATAGCCGGGTAAAGGGCAGCATGGCAAAATTGTCGGTACCACAACTGCAATTCAGTGGTATCGGAACAACCACGGTTGATATGGCTGGCACCCTGCAAAATATAGCCGACCCCAAAAAAATAAAAGCCAATCTTGCTATCAAAAAAATTCATACCACCGCCAAAGATATCCGTCAATTGCTGCCACCAAATACATTGCCGGCCAATATAAGTATACCCGATGATATTACTTTATCGGGCAGGTTCGATGGCGGTATGGATAATATGGTGGCCGATCTCGGATTGCAATCCAGTTCAGGTGATATCACCGTAAAAGGAAAAGCTTCGCAGCTCAAAAACAAACAAACTGCGTTGTATGATCTCTACATTACACTCACTAAACTAAACCTTCGGGCACTATTAAAAGATACCACACTTGGACCGGTGACCGCCAGATTTACTGCAAAAGGGCGCGGTTATGATCCCCAAACCGCTGATGCACGATTCACAGGTTTTATCCGCTCGCTGGTTTATAATAAATACCCGTACCAGAACATCAGCCTCGACGCAGGTATCGCGCATCAGCAATTAAAAGTAGTTGCTGCTGTACGGGATCCCAACGTTTCGCTCACCATGAATGCAAACGGGAACTTCGCAACAAAGTACCCCGCGATGAAAATGAATATGGAGATCGATACCCTCCTTACTTTACCGCTACACTTTACTACAGACACCCTTTTTTATCGTGGGGTTATTGCGGCTGATTTTCCTGCTACCAACCCAGATAGCCTGGAAGGTAATTTGCTGGTGACCAAATCGGTGCTTGTAAAAAACCAGTTGCGGGTGCCGATGGACACCATACAGGTAACAGCAGGCAGGGGCGACAGCGGTCAGTTCATCCGCTTGCGCAGCGATATTGCCAACCTGCGTCTTAGCGGTCAATACAAACTAACGCAGATGGGCAGTGTTTTTCACCAAGCTATGGAACCGTATTTTTCAACGGTGGCCGATAGCAATATTGTAAAAACAGATCCGTATAATTTTACTATTGATGGCAGCATTGTCGATGCCCCACTGCTAAAAGTGCTGGTGCCCGGTCTCGACAGCCTCAAGCCTGTTACCCTGCAAAGCCATTTTAAAAATGATAGCGGATGGAAGGCCACCGTATCTGCTCCATTGATCATCAACGGTACCAATAAAATCAATAACCTGCAACTGGCAGCCAATACCAGTGGTAATAAACTTTTGGTAAATGTGAATGTTGCCAATATACAAAGCGGCAAGAGCCTGAATATTTATGCAACCAGCCTGAGTGCTGCCATAGCAGATAACGAAATTGATTTTTCATTGCTGAATAAAGACAAAGCAGGTAAAAATAAATACCGGATTGCGGGTTTGCTGCAGCAACCTGAGAAAGCTGAATATGCGCTCTCACTGAAATCCGATAGCCTGATGCTGAATTATGACAAATGGACTATCAATACGGATAATAAAATTGTCTATGACGGTAATGGTATAAACATCAGCAAATTTGAATTGGGCAAGGACAGTCAGTTATTAAGCATCAATAGCGCGTCACCGGTGCCGGACGCTCCGTTGGATATTAACTTCAAAGCATTCAGGCTGTCTACCCTGTCTGCTTTTGTAAAACAGGATTCTTTGTTTATTGACGGTTTACTGTCGGGCAAAGCACAGGTGAACGATGTTATGAAGCAGCCCACATTCACCAGTGATCTTACCATTAATAACCTGGCTATATACAAAGACACCCTGGGCGATTTAAGCGTTAAGGTAAATAACACACAGGCCAATACATTTGCAGCGGACCTTAAATTATCGGGCAGGGGCAATGATGTTCAGTTAACGGGCGACTATCATGTAAACGCGGGCAATAACAGTGATTTTGACTTAACCGCTGATGTCCGCCAATTACAATTAAAAACGCTCAGCGGCGCCACCAACGAAGCTATACGCGATGCCTCCGGTTCGGTGAATGGGAAATTATCTATTACAGGTACGTTGGATAAACCAAAGGTCAATGGCGATCTCAACTTTAACAAAACCCGTTTCAACCTGGCTATGTTCAATAATTACTTCAGCGTTGACCAGGAGAAAATTGCCTTCAATCCAGACGGTATCCACTTTGATACATTCACCGTGACAGACTCTGCCGGTAATAAAGCCGTTGTTGATGGCACGGCTTACACCACCGATTTCCAGCGTTACAAATTTGATCTAAGTGTGCAGGCCAGGAATTTTCAGGCATTGAACAGCACCAAGAGGAATAATAAATTATATTATGGGCGCCTGTTTTTTTCTACTACCCTGACGATAAAAGGTACCGATGCTGCTCCTGTCGTAGATGGCAGCCTTACCATAAACGATAAAACTAACCTGACCATTGTTTTGCCACAAAAAGAGCCGGGGGTTGAAGAACGGGAAGGTATCGTAAAGTTTACGAGCGAAAGCGGACCTCCCACTGATTTTGTATTGGTAAATGCCGGCGACAGCCTGAGCACATCCTCCGCTATTGGTATGGATGTTTCCGTGAATATCGACATAAAAAAAGAAGCCGAATTAAATATCATTATAGATGAAGGCAATGGTGATTTCCTGAATGTACGCGGCGAAGCACTGCTGAATGCCGGCGTTGACCCCAGCGGCAAGGTTACCCTCACCGGCTCTTACGAATTGGAAAGCGGCTCCTACGAACTCACTTTTAATTTCCTGAAAAGAAAATTTGATATCCAGAAAGGAAGTAAAATAGTGTGGAAGGGCGAGCCCACCGAAGCGGAAGTAGCTATTACAGCGACATATATTGCCAATGCTGCGCCGCTTGATTTGGTTCAAAGCCAGCTGGAAGGTACAGCCAGCAATATCCGCAATACCTACCTGCAGAAACTGCCTTTTGAAGTAGACCTGAAGATGCAGGGGAAACTGCTGCAACCCACCATCACCTTTGACATTTTATTGCCCGACACAAAAAATTATAATGTGTCCAAATCCATCATTGAACTGGTCAACCAGAAATTAACTGACCTGAGAAAGGAACCTTCCGAATTGAATAAACAGGTGTTTGCACTCCTGCTATTGAATCGTTTTGTGCAGGAGAATCCTTTTGAAAGCAGTGGAGAAGGTTTAACCGCCGAATCTTTTGCACGCGCCAGCGTAAGTAAAATATTTACCGAGCAGCTAAACAGGCTGGCCTCGGATTTGATAAAAGGCGTTAACCTCAACTTCGATGTGATATCACAGGATGATTACAGCACCGGTAACCGTCAGAGCCAGACTGACCTTAATGTGGCATTGTCTAAATCGCTGCTCAATGACCGGCTAACGGTGACCGTTGGTAGTAATTTTGAACTGGAAGGCGCTCAAAACACCAATCGCCAGACAAGTAATATAGCAGGCAATGTAGCGCTGGATTATAAAATCAGCAAAGACGGCCGCTACCTGCTTCGCGCTTACCGTAAAAATGATTACCAGGGTATCATAGAAGGCTATATTATTGAAACCGGTATTGGCTTTATTGTATCCGTAGATTATAATCAATTTAAGGAAATCTTCCGGAGCCAGGCCACCAAAGACAGGCTGCGCGCGGAGCGAAAAGCAAAACAGCAACAAAAGCAGGCAGCCAAAGAAGCCGCAAAATCTGCAGGCAAATGAGCATGAACCAGACAACCATATTTTTTTTCGCCGCAGCAACAGCGGTATGCTGCTCCTGCAGTAATACCCGGTATTTGCCGGCGGGGGAAGTTTTATATACTGGCGCAAAAGTAAAATTGTCCGTTGCAGGGCCTACAGATAAAAAGACAAAAGCAATCCGTGAAGAGCTGGAAGATATGACACGGCCAAAGCCGAACAAAAAGATACTGGGTTTGCGCTTTAAGCTGTGGGTGTACAATATTGCCGGCCACCCTAAAAAAGAAACCTCTTTACGCGGAAAATTAAAATATAAAATAGGTGAACCACCGGTTTTCTTAAGCAATGTAGATCTGGACCGCAATAATAAAGTACTTGCCAGTAACCTGCAGAACGAGGGTTTTCTGCAAGCCAGCGTAACAGCTGATACGATTGTAAAAAACAAAAGGGCCAAAGCCATTTACACGGCTGTTGCCGGCCCGCAGTACAGCATCAAAACCGTTGCGTTTGAGCAGGACAGCAGTTTGCTTACCAGGACAATATTCGAGTCTGCTAAAAACTCTTTCCTTAAGCCCGGCCAACCCTATAACCTGGGTGTCATGAAAGGAGAACGGGAACGCATAGACGCTTTTCTTAAAGAAAGAGGTTTTTTTTATTTCATTCCTGATTTTATTTACATCAATACCGATTCTACTATCGGTAATCACCAGGTGAACCTTACGGTTAGTATCAAACCCATTACACCCGCGGTAGCAAAAAACACTTACCGGATCAATGATATTTTTATTTTCTCCAATTACCGGCTGGGCATGGGCTCTATAGACACACTTAAAAATTCCGCTGTGCTGTACAAAGGATACCATATCATAGACCGGCAAAAGTTATACAGGCCGCAGATGTTCGACCGTATGATGTTATTCAGCCCAGGCGATGTTTACAAACGATCCAACCACAACCTCACCTTGAACAGGTTGATTACACTGGGTCTTTTCAAATTTGTAAAAAACAGGTTTGAACTGGTTAACCAGCAGGATACACCCAGGCTGAATACTTATTATTACCTGACAGCCTTACCGAAGAAATCAATAAGGTCTGAATTGAACGGAAGTACAAAATCCAATAACCTCACCGGATCGCAGATCAGCATTACCTGGAAAGATCGAAACACCATGAAGGCCGGCGAACTGCTTAGTATTACCGGCTTGGGAGGATTCGAAGTACAATACAGCGGTCAATACAAAGGGTTCAATACCTACCGGGCCGGACTGGAGGTCAATTTAGCTGTTCCGAGGTTTATTGTTCCTTTCTTTAACTTTAATACCAAGGGCGGATTTGTGCCCAAAACAAATTTCCTGCTGGCCTATGACCTCCTCAACAAACAAAAACTGTATACGCTGAATTCGTTTCGTGCTTCCTATGGGTATAGCTGGAAAGAAAATGAAAGGAAAGAACATATACTAAACCCCATCAGCATAAACTATGTACAGCCGGTTAATGTAACCCCTATCTATAAAGCGGCCATCGATACCAACCCCACATTGCAAAAAGCCATCGACAAACAATTTATACTGGGTTCTAACTATAGCTATACGTACAATCCATTAACCGGTACAGGTCCGCAAAATGGCATTTATTTCAATGGCAATATTGATCTATCGGGAAATATTGCGGGTCTTGCATCGGGTGCCGATATAAGAAGGGGTAAAGAAGTAACGATTTTTAATGCGGCTTTTTCTCAATACCTGAGGGGAGATGTGGATGTCCGTTATTATAAACAAACGGGAAGAACCACGGTATGGGCCAACCGTCTTATTCTGGGTGTTGGCTATCCATACGGCAATTCATCTTCACTCCCGTTTATCAAACAATTTTTTATAGGCGGCAACAATAGTATACGGGCATTCCGCAGCCGGTCGCTCGGACCGGGTACTTACCTGCCAAAAATAGATACCGTTACCAAGTTTCTTCCCGACCAATCCGGCGATATCAAACTGGAGTTGAATACCGAGTACCGCTTTAAACTGATAAGCGTGGTAAACGGGGCCATATTTGTTGATGGCGGCAATATATGGCTATATAACAAAGACACTTTAAAACCAGGGGCAGAATTTACCAACCAGTTTATAAAACAGCTTGCAGTGGGCACCGGCGTAGGCTTGCGGGTAGATGTATCATTCCTGGTATTGCGGCTCGATGTAGCATTTCCACTCAGAAAACCTTACCTGCCTGCAGGGCATCGCTGGGTTATTGACCAGGTAGATTTTGGAAGTGGCAGCTGGCGAAGGAATAATCTTGTGTTTAACCTCGCCATCGGGTATCCTTTTTAATATATACCTGAAACAACCGCAGTTAAAAAAACTACGGTTACAGGTCAGCCCTTACATGCCGGCCGTTTGCTTTACACCGGTATATACAGACTTCCACATCAGGTTGAAGAAGGAGCGGTTGGTATCCCGTATGTAATGTACTTCCGCCACCCGCACTTGTTTTTTCCCCTGCGGATTGGAATTTTTAACTACCATATTGGCTATAAAACTTGCCAGCTTTTTTTTCTTAAACCTGTCTTCAATACTATCTTTTTTTAACAGGGTTATTTTTAAGTCCTCATACAACAAGG
>Ga0070667_100002932_pt1 | contig 14665 bp, 10 predicted proteins | sample KBSS33metaG_FD_64659 | JGI IMG/M metagenome (GOLD analysis project Ga0070667, IMG submission 64659) | Switchgrass rhizosphere microbial communities from Kellogg Biological Station, Michigan, USA - KBS S3-3 metaG | ecosystem: Host-associated > Plants > Roots > Rhizosphere > Soil ... | reverse complement strand
CACCGCTCGGTGAACGCGGGATGTCACGACGCTGGTGCGGGGCTAGGTTGGTGGCCCGTGACGGTCCGGCACCAGCTCGAGGGCGCAGCCCTGGTGGCCGCGATGGCGCTCCCCGAAAGGGCACAGCGCGCGCTGGCCGGCCGGCGGGTCACCATCGACGGCAACACCCTGGCCACCGACGTCCAGCTCATGCTCAGGCTGCAGCGGCTGGCCCGGGTGCCCGGTGCCGAGGAGGTCACCCCGGCCGAGGGCCGCGAGGTGCTGCGGCAGACCGCCGCGCACACCGCAGGCGACCAGCCGATCGGCTCGGTCCGGTCGCTCCGCGTCGCCGACCTGCCGGCGAGGCTCTACGTCCCGACCGGGGCACCCGAGGTGGGCCCGCTGCTGGTCTTCCTCCATGGCGGCGGCTTCTGGTGCGGCGACCTCGACAGCCACGACGGGCCGTGCCGGTTCCTCGCCGAGACGGCCGGGGTCCGGGTGCTGTCGGTGGCCTACCGGCTGGCGCCCGAGCATCCGTTCCCCGCGGCGTACGACGATGCGGTGGCGGCCTATGCCTGGACCGTCGCGCACGCCGCCGAGCTCGGGGCCGACCCGGCCCGCCTCGGCGTCGGCGGCGACTCCGCGGGCGGCAACCTGGCCGCCGGGGTGGCGATCGAGGCGGCCCGGCACGGGTGGCCGTGCCGCGTGCAGCTGCTGGTCTACCCGGCGACGCAGGTCCGGCGCACGACCCGGAGCTCGGAGCTGTTCGGTCAGGGCTTCTACCTGACCCGCGAGTTCATGGACCGCGCCGACCAGCTGTATGCGACAGGAGTGCCGTCCGACGAGCCCCGGCTCTCACCGCTGCGCGCGCAGCTCCCCGGCGGCCTGGCGCCGGCCCTGGTCTACGTCGCAGGGTTCGACCCGCTCCGTGACGAGGGAGAGGCGTACGCCGAGCGGCTCCGCGCCGCGGGATTCCGGGTCGAGCTGACCCGCTTCGCCGACCAGATCCACGGCTTCCTCAACATCGTCGGCGTCGGCCGGACGTCGCGGGCGGCCAACCTCCGGATCGCCCGAGCACTGGCCGCCGCACTCCGCTGACCTCGCCCACGTGCGCAGGGCGTTCAGCGCTGGTGGCCGGCGGCCGACTCCTCGAGCTCGAGGATGCGCTCGCGAGCCTCGGTGAGCTGCGTGGCGAGCCCGGCCGCCGCGCGTTCGGCCGCCGCGCGAGCGGTGATCGCCTCGGTCGCGGCCTCCTCGGCGGCGATCCGGGCCTCGATCGCCTCCTTGAGCCGGGCATCGTGCTCCTCGGCCGCGACCTGCAGGTTGGCCAGAGCCTCGGCGGTGCGCCACTCGGCCGTGGCGCGTTCCTTGCCGGCCTTGGCGGCCCGCTCGGCCTGGGCCTTGGAGGTCTCCTCGGCCGTACGCCGCGCCTCCTGCGCCGCGAGCGCGGCCTGCTCGGCCTCGGTGCGCGCCCGGAACGCCTCGAGCGCCTTGGCGGACTGCTCGCGGGCGAGGTCCTCGGCGGCGCTGCGTGACGCGTGGGCGGACCGGGCCGCCTCGGCGTGCTCCTCGGCGGTGCGGTGGGCCGCCTCCTCGGCGGCGGCGGCGGCCAGGGTCAGCGCGTGCTGCTCGACAGTGCGTCGCTCGGCCTCCTCGCGGAGCCGCTGGGCGGCCTCGGCCGCGGCGCCCGCGTCGGCGGCCAGCCGCTCGGCCGAGGTGCGGAGCTCGAAGGCGTGCGCGGCCTCGGCGGCGTGCTCGCTGGCGGTGGTCTCGGCGGCCTCGCGGGCCCGTTGCGCGGTCTCGGCTGAGCGTTCGGCTGCGGCGCGGGCCTCGTGGGCGGCGGCCGCGTCGGCCAGCTGGGCGGCCGTGAGCTGCTCGGCGGCCACCCGGTCCTCGTGCGCCCGCGCGGCCTCCGCGGCCCGGGCCGCCGCCGCCTCGTGGGCGTCGCGCTCGGCCTCGGCGGCCCGTCGGGCGGCCTCGGCCGAGGCCTGGCTGGCCTCCTCGGCGACCGTACGGGCGGCGTGAGCCTCCTCGGCGTCGGAGGCCTGCATCGCCGCCACCTGCTCGGCGGCGGCCCGCTCGGCCACCGCGGAGCGGGCGGCCTCCGCCTGACGGCGGACCGACTCCTCTGCGGCCGTGCGGGCCTCGAGCGCGGTCTGGGCCGCGGCCTCCGCCTCGGTTCGGGCCTCGTACGCCAGGCGGGCGGCCTCGGCGTGCCGAGCGGTGACGGCGTCGGCCTCCGCCCGGGCCTCGTGCGCGAGCCGGGCGGCCTCGGCCTGGGCCTCGGCGGCCTCGTGGGCCGCACGCTCCGCGGCGGCGGCCTGGCCGGCCAGCGCCGCCTGCTCGGCAGCGGCCCGCTCCGCCTCGGTGCGCTGGAGCTGCGCCTGCTCGCCACCCTGCTCGGCGAGCGCCCGGGCCTCGTGGGACTGCCGGGCCAGCTCGGCGTGCTCCGCCGCAGCGGTCTCGGCAGCGGTCCGCGCCTCGTGGGCGGCCCGGGCGAGCTCCTCGGCCTCGGTCTGCGCGTCGTGGGCCTGCCTGGCGGCTTCGGCCTGCTGGGCCGTGGCCCGCTCGGCAGCGGTCCGCGCCTCGTGGGCCGCGCGGGCGGCCTCCGCGTGCTCGGTGGCGTTCTCGTGGGCGGCCTGCTCCGCCTCGGCGGCCTGGGCCGCGGCGGCGCCCTGCTCCGCGGCGGTCCGCTCGGCGGCCAACCGTCCGTTGTGTGCCTCGTCGGCGGCCCGCTCGGCCTCGAGTCGGGCCTCATGCGCCTGCCGGGCGAGCTCGACCTGCTCGTTCGCCGCGGTCTCGGCCGCGGCCCGCATCACGAGCGCGGACTGCGCGATGTCCTCCGCGGTGGCCCGCCCCTCGTGCGCGGCTCGGGCGAGCCAGGCCTGCTCGGCCGCTGTCTCCTCGGCCCGCTGGCGTGCCTGGTGGGCGTCCTCCGCCTCGGCCGCGCGGGCCTCGGCGGCCGCGTGCGCGGCCTGCGCCGCCGCCCCGGACCGCTCGGCCAGGGCGGCCTGCTCGCCGGCCGCCCGCTCGGCGTGCTCGCGGGCGCGCTGCGCCTGCTCGCCGGCCTCCGTTGCGTCGGTGGCCGCCTGCTCGGCGGCGGCCCGGGCCAGCTGCGCCTCGTCAGCGAGGCGGGCGTGCTCGGTGGCGGCCCGCTCGGCGGCGGTCCGCGCCTGGTGGGCCTGACGGGCCAGCTCGGCGGCCGCCGACCCGGCTTCGTGCGCCTCCCGGGCGGCCTCGGCCAGCTCGGCGGTGCGCAGCTCGGCCGCGGCCCGGGCGGCCTGCGCGGCGTCGGCCTCCTCCGCCCTGGCCCGTGCGGCCTCGTGGGCGGCGTGCTCGGCGGCCGCGGCCTGGCTCGCCGCTGCGGCGTGCTCGCCGGCGGCGTGCTCGGCGGCGAACCGAGCGGCGTGTGCCTCGTCGGCGGAGCGTTCGGCGTCGAGCCGGGCCTCGTGGGCCCGTCGCGCCAGCTCGGCCTGCTCGGCCGCCGACTCCTCCGCCACGGCGCGCTTGGTCTGGGCCGACTGTGCGATGTCGTCCGCCGTGGCGCGGCTCTCGTGCGCCGTGCGGGCCAGCCAGGCCTGCTCGGCCGCGGCCTCCTCGGCGGCAGCCCGCGCGGCATGCGCGTCGCTCGTCTCGCTCGCCCGCGCCTCGGCGGTCTCGTGGGCGAGCTGCGCGGCCTCGGCCGCCTCGGCGGCCCGGTCGGCGTGCTCGCGGGCCAGCTCCTCCGCAGCGGCCCTGGCCTCGACGGCCTGCGCCGCGGCGCTCTCGGCCCGGGCCCGGCCGGCGTAGGCCTCCTGGGCGAGCCGGGCGTGCTCGGTCGCGGCCTCGTCGGCGGCGGTGCGTGCCTCCTGCGCGACCCGCGCCAGCTCCTCGGCGCCGGTGCGCGACTCGTGCGCCACCCGCGCCAGCTCGGCCTGCTCGGCCGCGGCCTCCTCGGCGGCAGCCCGGGCGGCGTGCGCGTCGCTCGCTTCGCTCGCCCGCGCCTCGGCGGTCTCGTGGGCGAGCTGCGCGGCCTCGGCCGCTTCGGCGGCCCGGTCGGTGTGCTCGCGGGCCAGCTCCTCCGCAGCGGCCCTGGCCTCGACGGCCTGCGCCGCGGCGGTCTCGGCGCGGGTCCGGCCGGCGTGGGCCTCCTGGGCGAGCCGGGCGTGCTCGGTCGCGGCCTCGTCGGCGGCGGTGCGTGCCTCCTGCGCGACCCGCGCCAGCTCCTCGGCCTCGGTGCGGGACTCGTGCGCCACCCGCGCGAGCTCGGCGTGCTCCGCGGCCAGCGTCTCGGCCGTTGCGCGCGCGGCGTGGGCCCGCTCGGCCTCCTCGGCCTGCTCGCGGGCCGTCTCGTGGGCCGCGTGCTCGGCGGCAGCCGCCTGCCCGGCGAGCTCCCCGTGCTCACGGGCGGCTTCCTCGGCCTCGGTGCGGGCGGCATGGGCGGCCTCCGCCGCGACCCGCGCCTCCTCGGCGACGCGCTGGGCCAGAGCGAGCGCGTCTCGGGCCTGGGTCTCGGCGCGGCTGATCGTGGCGCGGGCCCGCTGCTCGGCCTCGGTGACGACGGCGCGTGCGGTCTCCTCGGCTGAGGCGACCAGGTCACGGGCGCTCTCCTCGGCCGCCAGCCGGGCCTCGTGCGCGGCCTGGGCGTGCTCGGCGTGCCGGGTCGCGGCCTCGTCGGCGATCTGGCGAGCCTCGGCGTGCTCCGCGGCGGCCCGCTCGGCCTGCTCACGCAGACCGGCCTGCTCGCGGGCCGCTGCCTCGGCGCGCTCGCGGGCCAGCGTCGCGACCTGGGTCTCCTCGAGCGCCTGCGCCCGGACCGTCTCGAGCTCCTGGGCCAGGGTCCCCAGCCGCGACTCGGCCTCGCGTCGTTCGCGGTGCGCCGCAGCGGCGCTCTCGGCGTGCTGGCGAGCCTGCTCGTCGGCCTCGGCGCGCGCGGCCAGCGCGGCGGCGGCCGCCTCGTGCTGGACCCGGGCCTGCTCCTCCGCCTCGGCTCGCGCCGTCGTCGCCTCGGCGGCGTGCTCGGCGTGCTGCTGGGCCGCCTCCTCCGCGGACGCACGCGCCCGCGCCTGGGCCTCCGCCGCCTGCTCGGCTGCCAACCGCTCCCGCGCGGCGGCCTCGGCAGCCTTGGTCTGCTCGAGGGCGGCCTGCTCGGCGAGCTCGCGTTCGCGGCTGCTCGCGAGCCCGGCCTGCTCGGCGGCCAGTCGCCCGTCGGTCAGCTCGGCGAGGGCCTGCTCGGCGTCCCGTCGCGCCTCGTGGGCCTCCTGAGCGGCCGCGGCGTGCTGGCGGGCGAGCTCGTCGGCCTTCTCCCGGGCGTGGTGCGCCCGCTCCGCGGACTCCTCGGCCGCCAGCCGGTCGGCGGCCTGCTGCGCGGCCGCCTCCTCGGCGATCCGGCGCAGCCGGGCCGCCTGCTCGGCCGCCCGGGCGTGCTCGAGCAGCCGCGCCTGGACCGACTCGACGTCGGGAAGCCCGCCGTCCGTGACCTCGTCGTCAGGAGCGTCGGGCAACTCGTCGGGTGGGGCGGTCGGCGCGGTCGAATGGGGATCGGCCGCTCGCGTCATTTGCGGCGAGTCTAGTTGCGTCGCGGCGTGTCAAGCGACTCGCCGGGGAACTGGGCGCTGACCTGCGGGATCGGTGGGTGCGGCGGACGCACTGGTCAGTAGACCAGCGCCTGGGCGTCGGGGCGCAGGACCTCCTCGGTGAACATCGCGGCACCCGAGATCGAGACACCGGGCAGCAGGTCGTCGGGCCCGATCCCGCGGCGGGCCGCGCACTGCGAGCAGACGGTCACCCGTCCCCCTGCGACCACGGACCCGAGCAGCTCCGCCAGCGGCGTCGCCATGGGCAGCGCGAGCTCCTCGGCGCGACCCGGTACGCCGTACCAGGCCGCCTCACCGGTCAGCCACAACGACACCTCGGCCCCGGCGGCCACCGCGGTCGCCGCCACGGTGAAGCCCTGGTTGCAGCGCTCGGCGTCGTCGGCGCCGCAGGTGACCTTGACGACCAGCGGCCGAGTCACGCGGGCCCCTCGAGCCCCTGGGTAGCCACCCTCGCATCGTGCCAGACGCGCCACCGCCCCGCTCCGCGGCGGCGCGCCGGACGGTCTAGCGGGGTGCCCCCCGAACCCGTCGTTCCGGGGACTGTGCTCCCCTCCGCTCCCGATACTGGACCGACATTCTGTCGGCACGGCAAGGGCTGCGTTTCTGATGCAAGGCACGGGGAGAAGAGCCGCGCCGGTGGGGGTCGTCTCACTCGTCGCGCTGGTCAGCTGCGCCCTGCTCCTGCTCGCGGCAGGGGGTGCGGTCGGTGTGCCAGCGGCACTGACCAAGCTCGTGGCAGCCCTGGCGTGCGGGACGCAGGCGGTGCTGATGTGGCGGCGCTGGGCGACCGACGACGTTGAGCGCGACGTCCGGGTCGCGTTCACCGGGGCGGTGGGTGTCATCGGGGCCTCCCTCGCGGTGCAGTCCCTCCTCGACCTCCTCATCGAGTCCGGTCGCCTGGACTCGGCGCTGCGCGGCGTCGGTGTCGTGCTGGGCGGCATCGCCTTCTGCACGTTCCTCTATCGCGGGCTGGTGCACTGGAACCAGTTCCGGGCCCCTGACTCCGACCCCGGAGACTGGCTCAACGGCGCGTCGGCCGTGCTCCTCGGGATCGCCGGCGGCGAGGTCCTGCTGCCGATCCTGCACGCGCCCATGACCCACTGGTCGCCGGCCCACGAGCTGATCTGGCTCGGCAACACGGTGACCCTCCTCGTGTTGACGGGTACGGCGGCGACCGTGGCCCTGCTCGGCGGCCTGACCCGCGACCTCCGGGTGCACCTGACCACCGCCGCGCTCGCTGGGGCCACCGTCACCAGCATCGCGGTGGCACTGCTGGCCGACGTTCAGGAGGCGGGCGCGACGGCACAGGTGTGCTGGGTCGCGGTGGCGATGGCCCTCGGCGTCTGTTCCCTGTTCGGCCCGGCACCGGTCCGGCCGCCGAGGGCCACCTCGCAGTCGCCCGTGATCGGTGCGCTGTTCGTGCTCGGCTCGAGCGTGCTCGTCCTGGCCTTCGGCACGCTTCTCGGCCAGTCGAACCTGGTGACGGTGGGTGCGGCGCTGGCGGCGGCCCTCGGCAGCGGGAGCCGGTTGTCCTACCTGATCGCCTCCCTGGCCGACCTGGCGGAGACGCAGGAGGAGGCGCGCACCGACCACCTGACCGGCCTGGCCAACCGGCGGGCCCTGTCCGCGGCCCTGGTCGCGGCCCGGGTGCGAGACGGTGGGGCGGCGCTCCTGATCGTGGACCTGGACCGGTTCAAGGACATCAACGACCAGTACGGGCATGCGGTCGGCGACGAGGTGCTGCAGTCCGTCGCCGTCCGGCTCCGGGGCGTGATGCCGCCGGGTGGACTGGTCGGACGCCTGGGCGGCGACGAGTTCGCGGTGATCCTGCCGGGCGGCAGCCTGGACGAGGCGACCCGGCTCGCCACGACCGTCGTCGAGCTGTGCGCCCAGCCGCTGGTCACCAGCTCCGGACGGATGCGGACGCACGCCAGCGTGGGCGTGGCGGCCGCCGTGCCCGGGCTGGATCGGGACCAGGAGCAGCCCGAGCCCGGCTCCCGGAGCCTGTCGCCGGGCGAGCTGCTGCGCAGGGCGGACGCGGCCCTCTACGACGCCAAGCGCTCCGGTGGCGGCGTCCGCGTGTTCGACCGCGAGGCCGACCTGCGGGTGCACGCCGAACGCAGACTCCTCGCACAACTGCGCGAGCTGCTGAACCCCGACCACGACGGACGGGCCGGTGAGATCGTCGTCCACTTCCAGCCGCAGCTCGCGACCGGCACCCGGGCGGTGGTGGGCGCCGAGGCGCTGGTCCGCTGGCAGCATCCCGAGCACGGGCTGCTCCCTCCGGTCAGGTTCGTGGAGCTCGCCCAGCGCCACGGGCTGATGGACGAGCTGACGGCCTGCATCCTGGCGCAGGCGGTCGCCGAGGCCGCCCGCTGGGAGCGCGCCGGACACGACGTCCAGCTGGCGGTCAACATCTCGGCGTCCTGCCTGGTGAGCCCCGACCTGATCCCCATGGTGGAGGCGGCGCTGTCGACGTCCGGCATCGCGGTCGGCCACCTCAAGCTGGAGGTCACCGAGACGACGCTGATGTCGGATCCGGCGCTGGCCCTGCAGGCGACCCGGCGGCTCGCCGACCGCGGTGTCGCGATCAGCATCGACGACTACGGGACCGGCTACTCCTCGCTGTCCTACCTGCACGACCTGCAGGCCGACGAGGTCAAGCTGGACCGGACCTTCATCAGCCGGCTGGCGCACGACGAGCGGACCGCCGCCATCGTGGCGGGCACCATCGACCTGGCGCACGGGCTGGGCCTGTGCGTCGTCGCTGAGGGCGTCGAGGAGGAGCAGACCCTCGAGCTGCTCGGCAGGCTCGGCTGCGACACGTCGCAGGGCTTCCTGCACGCCCGCCCGATGCCGGCCGAGCAGTTCCTGGCCTGGCTCGGCGAGCACTCGGAGGGCCTCGCCTCCGACCGCGAGAGCGACGGTCTCAAGCCGGCGGTCTGACCTTGCGCCCGGCACCCGGATGGCGACCGCCCGGACCTGGCCCGCGGCCTCGCGACCGTAGAGTGGCGACGTGCCGTTCGAGCTGCCCGACAACCTCCATCCCGACTGCGCCGCGGTGGCGTGGCTGCTCGGCACCTGGCAGGGCAACGGGCACGGCGACTATCCGACCATCGAGCCCTACCAGTTCGGGCAGGAGCTGATCTTCACCCACGACGGGCGACCGTTCTTCCACTACCTCTCCCGCTCCTGGATCCTGGACGCCGACGGCGAGAAGGTGCGCGACGCTGCGCTCGAGACCGGCTTCCTCCGATGCCGCCCCGAGGGCAGGCTCGAGCTGCTGCTCGCGCACAACACCGGGTTCGTGGAGATCTGGCACGGCGAGGCCGAGCCGGCCAAGTTCGAGATCGTGACCGACGCCGTGGTCCGCACCGAGTCGGCCAAGGAGTACGCCGCCGGCAAGCGGCTGTACGGCCTGGTCGAGGGCGACCTGCTCTACGCCTTCGACATGGCCGCGATGGGTCAGGAGCTGCAGCCGCACACCTGGGCGAGGCTGCAACGGCAATGAGCCCGTCCACCGGCACCGACTGGCGCGCGAGGCTGCGCGAGAAGGGCTACCGCCTGACCCCGCAGCGCGAGCTGATCCTCGGTGCCGTCGACGCCTTGGGGCATGCGACCCCCGACGAGGTCCTCGCGGAGGTTCGCAAGAAGTCCTCGGCGCTCAACGTCTCCACGGTCTACCGGACCCTCGAGGTGCTCGAGGAGCTCGGGCTGGTGCGCCACGCCCACCTCAGCGACCGCGCCCCGACCTACCACTCGGTCGGCGACCACGAGCACTTCCACCTGGTCTGCCGGAATTGCCACACCGTGATCTCTGTTGACCCAGATGTGCTCGGACCGTTGCTCGCGCGGCTGCGCGAGGAGTTCGGGTTCGAGGCCGACATCGGGCACCTGACCGTGTTCGGGCGGTGCGTCGAGTGCCAACCCGTCAACGAGGGAGAGACATGACCGGCCACCTGAGCCAGCTGCTGAGCCTGCCCGGAGCGGTCGCCGGCGACGGCATCGACGCCGCGGTGGCCGCGCACTACGGCTCGTTCAACCTCGAGCAGCGCGCGCTCGAGAACGGCGAGGGCTTCGTCGACCTCTCCCACCGCGACGTCGTCCGCATCGAGGGACCGGACCGGCTGACCTGGCTGCACTCGCTGACCACGCAGCACCTGGAGTCGCTCGCGCCCGGCGTCACCCTGCCCGGGCTGGTGCTCGACCCGCAGGGCCACGTCGAGCACGCCTTCGTGGGTGCCGACGACGGCACGGCGTTCACGCTGCACACCGAACCCGGCCGGGCCGCGGTGCTGGTCGACTTCCTCGAGCGGATGCGGTTCATGATGCGCGTGGAGCTCACCGACGTGACGTCGGCCGTGGCCGTCACGTGGCGGCCGGCGCGGGCCGCGGGCTACGAGCGCTACGAGCTGGTGCCGCGCGACCAGCTGACGTCGTACGCCGAGGCCGCGGGTCCGGCCGCGGGGCTCTGGGCCTTCGAGGCGCTGCGCATCGCGCGTGGGGAGCCCCGGTTCGGCGTCGACACCGACGCGCGCACCATCCCCAACGAGGTCGGCTGGATCGGCACGGCGGTGCACATGGACAAGGGCTGCTACCGCGGCCAGGAGACCGTCGCCAGGGTGCACACCCTCGGCCGGCCGCCGCGCCGGCTCACCCTGCTGCACCTCGACGGAAGCGAGAACCGGCTGCCGCCCATGGGTGCCGACCTGATGCTGGGGGAGAAGACGGTCGGGTTCGTCGGCTCCTCGGCCAGGCACCACGAGCTCGGGCCCATCGCGCTGGCCCTGGTGAAGCGCAACGTCGACCTCGCCGCCGAGCTCACCGTCGACGGCATGCCCGCCGCGCAGGAGGTCGTGGTCGACCCGGAGGTCGGGCTGCACGTGCGGCCGCTGCGCTGACCCGACGGGGGAGCGACGGGGAACGACGGGCCGGTCAGCCGCCGAGCTTGGGCCGCCAGGGCCTGATCGCCTCGACGAACGGCTCGGGCTGGACCAGCCGGGCGTTGACCTCGTAGGGCGCCATGCCCTTGCGCATGAACAGCACCTTCCACCGTCGGTCGCCGGGCCGGCCGACCATCTCCACCAGCGTGCTCGGCGTGGTGAGGTCGAAGCGGCGGTGGCTGTCGCCCTCATCGACGTGCAGGATGCCGTGCTCGAGCCAGACCTGGCCGGCCGACCCCTTGGCCCGGCCCACGATGACCACCAGGAGCAGGGTGACGGCGCTGGCGACGATGCCGGGGGTGGTCGTGAGCCGGTCGAGGTAGGCCTCGTAGACCGCGACACCCGCGGCCACGAGTGCGCAGATGCCGAGCAGCACCGTGACGAACGCCGAGCTGCTGGGCGAGCGGAACTCCACCAGCTCGGGCACTCCCTCCGGGCGGATCCGCTGCTCCGTCGCCGGCTTCGGCTTCGGGGCGGCCGCTGCGGCCGGTGCGGGCGAAGCTGCCGTGGCAGCGGGTGATGCAGGCGTCTCGGGCGCAGTGACCGGCCCAGTGACCGGCCCAGTGACCGGCGCAGTGACCGGTGCAGTTTCGGGCGCAGTGACCGGCGCCGCCGCGATCGAGGCCTTGGCCTGCTCGAGGAGGGCGGCGCGTGCCTCATACAGGGACACCGCCAGCCGTTGGGCCCGCGCCTCGGCGGCCTCGCGCTCGCGGATGGCGAGGAGGGCGGCCTCCTCGGCCTCGGCCCGTGCCTGGTGGGCGGCCTCGGCTGCGGCCGCCTGCCGGCGGGCCTCCTCCTCGACGCGGACCCGCTCCGCGTTGGCCACGGTGATCCGCTCAACGGTCTCCGACGCGAGCTGTTCGGCGACGGTGCGACGCTGGGCCTCGGTGCGGGCCTGCACCGCGTGCTCGTGGGCTGCGCGCTCCGCGGCCTCACGACCGCGCGCGGCCTCCGCGGCCGCGGCCTGGGCCTGGGCGGTCTGCTCGGCGTGCGCGGCGGCGGCCCGTTCGGCGGCCTCCCGAGCAGCATGCGCGGCCTCGGCGGTCGCGGTCATCTCGCGGGTCGCCTTCTCGAGCTCGCGCCGCACCTTCCTGGGCAGCTTGAGCTCCTGCGCCCGCTCGGCCACCGCCGCGGCGGCCGCGGGGTCGACGACAGGACGTGCCGGTGCCGGGGAGTAGTAGCCGGTCCGGCGACGCAGCACCCCGCGGCGTACGGCGGGCAGCTCGTCAGGGTCGGTCATGCCGGTCGCGATCGCCTGGGCGATCACCCGCTCGGTCGCGGCAGCGGCGGCCGCCTCCGCGGCCTCCCGCTTCGCCTGGAGCTCGGCGAGCTCCTCCGCGCTGGGCGCGGGCTCGCTCCACCGCTCGACCTCGATGACGACGTGGCGGTCGTCGGGCTCTTCCTCGATCCCGGCGGACTCGGCGCTGACCGGGTCGGGGGTGTCGGGGAGCCGGCCGCGGGAGTCGTCGGCGGAGCGGCGGACCAGGTCGGCGGCCTGGGCCTCGTCGAGCTCATCGACCTCCGGCGCCTCGTGGCTCCCGCGCCACCGGCGCAGGTGCGACCCCCCGGCGGACGACCCGGCCGACGGATCGGTCGGGGTCCGCTCCGCGTCGGGGGTCGCCGAGCTCATCACAAAACAGCCTAACGAGCCAGGCGGCGGTGAGTGACGAGTCGCGGGGCAGGTTGTCAGGGACGGCGGTACTGCACGTGGGTGTCCGCGGCGGCATGGGTGAAGCCGAGCCCGCTGTAAACCCGCACGGCGGGGGTGTTGTCGGCCTCGACGTAGAGGATGACCTCGGCCACCCCCAGCCCACGGAGGTGGTGCAGACCGGCCAGGGTGAGCACCTTGCCGAGGCCGTGGCCCTGTGCGGCCGGGTCGATGGCCACGACGTAGACCTCGCCGACGTCGGCACTGTGCTGCTTGGTCCAGTGGAAGCCCCGGAGCCCGGCCCCGGTGTCGGCGACCAGCAGGCCGGCAGGCTCGAACCAGTCCTCGCGCATCCGGCCGGCGAGGTCGTCGGCGTCCATCGAGCCCTGCTCGGGGTGGTGCGCGAACGCCGCGGCGTTGACCCGCAGCACCTCGTCGCGGTCGCTGTCCCGGTAGCCGCGGATGTCGATGCCGTCGGGTACGACGAGCTCGGGCAGCGGCCGGTCGGCGGGGCGGCGCATCACCCACAGCTCGCGAGCGCGGTGCAGTGCGTGTCGCGCGGCCAGGGCGGCGGCCGCGGGGTGGTCGTTGTGCGACCACGCGGTCGCGGGGACGTCACCGGCCAGGGCCGCGGCGGCCAGCTCCCCGCCCAGCCCCTTGCCACGCTGGTCCGGAGCGACCGCGAGGTCCACCGACCCGGCGTGCGCCAGCGCGAAGCCGTCGCGGCCGGCCAGCCAGAGCGCACTCCCGGCGAGGCCCTGGTGCTTGACCCGCAGCCGGGCGGCCTCGTCGAGCGGGTCCTGCTCGCCGGCGGCCAGGACGGCGCTTCGTACGGCCGCGAGGACCTCTCGCCACGAGTCGTCAGCAGTGCCGTCGACCCGGGTGACCACCCAGCGAGACTATGCCGAGGTCGACCCGACCGCGTCGCTGGTGCTGTGCTCGTGGGACTCTCGCGACTCCTTCGGCTCCTTGGCCGGGAGCACGAACCGGTAGCCGACGTTGCGGACGGTCCCGATCAGCGTCTCGTTGTCGGGGCCGAGCTTGGCGCGCAGCCGGCGCACGTGCACGTCGACGGTGCGGGTGCCGCCGAAGTAGTCGTAGCCCCACACCTCCTGCAGCAGCTGCTGGCGGCTGAAGACCCGGCCGGGGTGCTGGGCCAGGAACTTCAGCAGCTCGAACTCCTTGAAGGTCAGGTCGAGGTGGCGCTTGCCGATCTTGGCGGTGTAGGTCGCGTCGTCGACGATGACCTCACCCGAGCGGATCACGTGGGCCTCGGGGTCGGCGGCCTCGCGCATGGCGACGAGCCGGCCGATCGCGAGCTTGATCCGGGCCTCCAGCTCGGCCGGCCCGCAGGTGTGCAGCACCACGTCGTCCATGCCCCAGTCGTGGTTGACCACGGCGAGCCCGCCCTCGGTGACCACCAGCAGGACGGGCACGTCGGAGCCCGTCGTACGGATCAGCCGGCACAGGTCACGGGCGTGGGCGAGGTCCTGCCGGCCGTCGACCAGGACGAGGTCCGAGTCGGGGGCCTCGAGGAGCGCGCTGCCCTCGGCGGGCAGGATCTTGACCGTGTGGCCGAGCAGGGCCAGGCCGGGCAGCACCTCGGCGGACGGCTGGAGCGCGTTGGTCAGCAGCAGCAGGGTGCTCATGGTCCCCTCCCAGGTCGGGGGTCGGACCGAGGCACAGCGTTGGGCTCCGGTTTGTCAGACAAGTGTATGAAACTGCAACGACATATTGGAAGGATCCAACCTGTGGTTGAGACGAACGTCATCAGGCTGCGTTACTGGGCCGCCGCAAAGGCGGCCGCCGGGACCGACTCCGATGACGTCCCGGTGAACGGGCCGACCACCCTGGGTGAGCTGCGCGCCGCCGCCGTCGCCCTCCATCCCGGCACCCGCCTGGCCGAGGTGCTCGCGGTCTGCTCCACGCTCGTGGGCGAGCAGCCGGTGGGCACCGCCGACCCCGCGGCGTACGTCGTCGAGCCCGGCGCCTCGGTCGAGTTCCTGCCGCCGTTCGCCGGGGGCTGAGCCGTTAGGCTCCGGCCACCATGAGCGAGACCGGCGACACCACCGAGGACTACGAGCCGGCCGCGCACTACGACCGGGTCACCGCGGCGTGGGGGCTGCTGCTCGGGCACGAGCTCCACTACGGCTACTTCGAGCGCGGCGACGAGGAGCTGCCCACGGCGACGGCCGCACTCACGACGAGGATGATCGACAACGCCCGGTTCGAGCCCGGGCAGCGGGTGCTCGACGTCGGCTGCGGCACCGGCGCACCGGCCTGCCGGCTGGCGGCCGAGCGGGACGTCGAGGTGCTCGGCATCACCACCAGCGAGGTCGGCGTCGCGGCGGCGACCGAGCGAGCCAGGCAGGCCGGTCTGCCCGGTGCCCGTTTCGAGGTGCGCGACGGCACCGACAACCGGCTGCCCGAGGCGAGCTTCGACCGGGTCTGGGTGATGGAGTCCTCGCACCTGATGCCCGAGCGCGAGCGGCTGCTCGCGGAGTGTGTGCGGGTGCTGC
>Ga0070667_100002927_pt1 | contig 14670 bp, 8 predicted proteins | sample KBSS33metaG_FD_64659 | JGI IMG/M metagenome (GOLD analysis project Ga0070667, IMG submission 64659) | Switchgrass rhizosphere microbial communities from Kellogg Biological Station, Michigan, USA - KBS S3-3 metaG | ecosystem: Host-associated > Plants > Roots > Rhizosphere > Soil ... | reverse complement strand
TTTATTTTAACCGCTGCGCAAAAGCATTCACGATTCACCACTCACGACTGAGGTTTGATCTCCACCGCATACACATTTTCTACACCTTCAAAATTGGCACGAAAAATAATCCATTTACCGTCCGGGGAAAAATGCACGTTCGGTTCCAGCCGGTAATTATGATGCTTCATATTCACCAGTCTTTCCGAAACAAAATGATCACCGGCTGGCGTAAATAAATAGATCCACATTCCGTCTTTTGCCTTTGCTACCTGGCCTTCGTTGCCGCCATCGCCACAGAATAATTGCTGATCGGGTGAAATATTAAAATGAATACTCCATTCATCGCGCGTAATCGAATATCTTTTTTCTGTTCCTGTGTTTAAGCCGGCGCCCGCTACAAAAAAATGATCGCCCCTGGGCATTTGCAAATCAAACCAAATCGTTTTGCCGTCGGGCGAAAACCATTCATGGCCTGCTATCTCCATGTTCATGGTACGTTTATGAACAAGCTTAACTGTTTTACTGTTCACGTCAATGGTCCAGATGCGATCCACTTTATGCCAGGGCCCTTCGTGGCAAAACATCAGCAGGGCCGGATCAGTGGTAGAGAACTGTACGTGATTAAGCCAGGCGCTGTCTGTAAATATCTTTTTTAATTCCCTGGTTTGAACATTTACGGTAAACAGGGTGCGCGGCAGCTTCGCCTCGTAAATAATATTAAAGTATTCCGATTTGGCAGGATTGTTTTTAAAAAGTTCTTTTTCCTTGTCTTCCGACCAGGCACCGGCCAGCAGGGTCTCATCTGCATTTACCGTGGTAATGCTGGCTTTAAAGTCTGCCGGAAAAACATAAATAAGGCTCGTTTTCTTTGTTTCAATATTAGTGGCAAATACGCTGTCCTTTACCTGGTAATAAACATCTTTTGTTTTTTTTGCCAGTATTTCTCCATTCATAGGCGATGCCTGGTGGGTAACCGGTTCATCCTTGAATGTTTTCAAATCCACCACGTACAATTGTTTGTCTTTGGTGTTGCTGTTATAGGTTTCCTGTTTGGCAGCTTTTTCATTTTCCGGCTGGGTGGCTTCACTGCTGTAAAAAACCATTTTATCGCCTGCAAAAGGATTGTTGTGAAAATAGAAGCTCATATTGCTGCGGCCGTTATTGGTGAGGCGCATTACCTTATGGCGGGTATCTTTATCGATCCACGATGCAGGCATCTTCTGACCCCCTGTTTCAAGTAAAGCCTGGGCGCGCAGCTGCGGAATATATAATAGCACAGCAGCAAGAAATGGTATCCATTTGTTCATATAGCAGGCAGGCATAAAATGAAATTGATGATTAAAAATAAGTTAGGGCATAGCGTAAATCATCCTGCGCCGTCCTGTGGAGAAACAATTGCTGATTTTGGAATATAGTGATTTATTGATTTATGGTCCAAAGAAATCCCAATATCTCAAAATCCCGGAATCAGCAATCCTATTACCCTTATTTTTGACAAAATTTAAATTTCATTAAAACTAGTTTATGTGCGGAATAGTTGCTTATATCGGTCCGCGTGAAGCTTACCCGGTTATTTTGAAGGGTCTGAAGCGGTTGGAGTACCGCGGCTACGACAGTGCCGGCGTTGCCCTTCTGAACAATGGCCTGAAGGTTTACAAGAAAAAAGGGCGTGTGGCCGAACTGGAAGAAAGCGTAATAGGAAAAGATATGCATGCGCATATTGGTATCGGCCATACGCGCTGGGCCACCCATGGAGAGCCCAGTGATCGCAATGCGCACCCGCATGTATCGGCCAATGGAAAACTGGCCATGATACACAATGGCATCATTGAGAACTATGCGCAACTGAAGAAAGACTTACAAAACAAGGGTTATGTGTTCAAAAGCGATACCGATACCGAAGTATTGCTGAATTTTATAGAAGACATCCAGCAAAAAAATGAATGCGGGCTGGAAGAGGCCCTGCGTATTGCATTGAAACGGGTTACCGGGGCTTATGTAATTGTATTGATCGATGCGGACCATCCGGACACACTGATAGCTGCAAGAAAAGGAAGCCCACTGGTGATTGGTGTTGGCAAGGGCGAACATTTTCTCGCTTCCGATGCCTCTCCTATTATTGAATACACCAAAGAAGTGGTGTATGTGAACGACTATGAGCTGGCCATTCTGCGTTCTGATGAGCTGATTTTAAAAAACCTCGGCAACGAAAAGATCACGCCCTTTATTCAGAAGCTCGACCTGGAGCTTGCCGCTATTGAAAAAGGCGGATATGACCATTTCATGCTGAAAGAAATTTTTGAACAGCCCGATACTATTTATGATTGCCTTCGCGGAAGACTGGATGCCAATGCCGGCACCATTACCATGAGCGGCGTACAGAATTACATCGAACAACTCAAAAACGCGCCCCGCATCATCATCATTGCCTGCGGTACCAGTTGGCACGCTGGCCTGGTAGCGGAGTACGTGATAGAAGAACTTTGCCGTACGCCCGTAGAAGTTGAATATGCATCGGAATTCCGGTACCGCAATCCTGTTGTGCACAAGGGTGATGTTATCATTGCCATTTCACAAAGCGGTGAAACAGCCGATACCATTGTCGCCATTGAAAAAGCGAAAGAACAGGGCGCCATCATTTTTGGGATTTTAAATGTGGTAGGTTCATCTATTGCCCGTATTTCACATGCCGGTGCATACACACATGCAGGACCCGAAATTGGCGTAGCAAGCACCAAGGCGTTTACCGCGCAACTGGTGGTGCTTACCATGGTTGCCTTAAAAGTTGCCATTGAAAAAGGAACAATTGATCAGCAGCGGTATATGAACCTGTTAAAAGAATTGCATGAGGTTCCGGAGAAAGCGGCCATCATTTTAAAAGATACAACCAATATAAAACGCATAGCGGAAAAATACAAAGACGCTGCCAACGCTTTGTACCTCGGACGTGGTTATAATTTCCCCATTGCGCTGGAAGGCGCATTAAAGCTGAAAGAAATCTCTTATATCCATGCCGAAGGATACCCTGCCGCAGAAATGAAGCATGGGCCTATTGCATTGGTGGATTCGATGCTGCCGGTATTTTTTGTTGCCACAAAAGATGCGTATTACGAAAAAATTGTGAGCAATATCCAGGAAATAAAAGCCCGGAAAGGGAAAGTAATAGCTGTAATTAGTGAGAATGATGAAACCATTGCCGGTATGGCAGATGATGTGATGATTGTACCCGAGGCCGATGAAATTGTAGCACCCATGCTAAGCGTAATACCCCTGCAGTTACTCAGCTATTATACGGGCGTGGCCAAAAACCTCGACGTAGACAAACCCCGGAACCTGGCCAAAAGTGTAACGGTTGAGTAAACGATAAAAATTATGCACCGCTGTGCCTATTGTTGCCCATCAAATATTCCTGCATGAATGTTATCCGCAAAAGCCCGGTCAATACACTGGGCTATAATTTTATCGCGCCGGCATTCCTTCCCAAGGGAAAGGATGAATACTACCTGCGCAACCAGCAAAACAAAAATGGGATCAGTTACCGCAAACTGACGGCCTACGAAATTGAAGTGCTGGTACGCAATCGCAATACGTCGGACGACTGGAACAAAATACTGGTGTCTGATTCGTTTACACCTGAACTAGTGCAAAACTGTAAGTTTTACGGGTTGGTACGCATTGGAAGGCTGGAATCCTTTTACCTGGAATTTCATAACCTGCGCCGCCCGGTAGGACTATACAACAGCACCATCATCAGTTCTGATCTTGGCAACAACGTGGTGATTGATAATTGCAATTATCTCTCTCATTATATTATTGGCAACGATGCCATGATTGTAAACGTAAACGAACTGGCTACCACTGCTTATGCCCGTTTTGGTAATGGCATCGTAAAGGAAGGAGAAGAAGAAGCCAACCGGATCTGGCTGGAGGTCTGCAATGAAAATGGCGGCAGAAGCATTATTCCCTTCGACGGGATGTTACCGGGGGATGCGTATTTGTGGACCCGGTTTCGCGACAACCAGCCCTTACAGGATGCTTTTAAACAATTTACCGATAATGAATTTGACAGGCGGCGTGGCTATTATGGAGAAATTGGTGAACGAACCGTGATTAAAAACTGTGCCATTATCAAAGATGTGTGGATCGGCAGCGACGCCTATATCAAAGGCGCAAATAAATTAAAAAACCTCACGATCAATTCCAATGCCGATGCCAAGTCGCAGGTAGGCGAAGGCTGCGAACTGGTAAACGGTATCATCAATGAAGGTTGCCGCATTTTTTATGGCGTAAAAGCAGTGCGCTTTTTTATGGCTTCGCATTCACAACTGAAGTATGGCGCCCGTTTGATCAATTCTTACCTCGGCAACAACGCCACCATTTCCTGCTGCGAAGTGCTTAACTCGCTTATCTTCCCGGCGCACGAGCAACATCACAATAACTCATTCCTTTGTGCTGCACTGGTAATGGGTCAAAGCAATATGGCCGCAGGCGCTACTATCGGGTCTAACCATAATTCACGCAGTCCCGACGGTGAAATTATTGCCGGCCGTGGCTTCTGGCCCGGGCTTTGCGTCAGCCTGAAACATAATTCGATCTTTGCCAGTTTTACCATACTGGCAAAAGGCGATTACCCGGCCGAACTCAATATCGCCTTTCCTTTTTCCCTTATCAGCAATGATACCAGCAAAGACCAGCTGCTGATAATGCCTGCGTACTGGTTTATGTACAATATGTATGCGCTGGCCCGCAATTCATGGAAATATATAGATCGCGACAAGCGAACAGATAAAACGCAGCTGATCGAGTATGAATTTTTAGCCCCAGACAGCATCAATGAAATCATCTGTTCTCTTGAACTGCTGAAAGAAATTGTGGGCACTGCCTATGCAAAAAAAATTGATCAGCGTATGCCGGCAGCCGAAATAAAAAAAACCGGCGAGCAATTACTCGATGCCAACGATCGTATGGTCAATGATTTGGAGCTACTGGTTCCGGGCGCAGAAAACAGCGAACGGAAAGTTGTTTTAATAAAGGGGTTGCAGGCTTACCAGCTTTTTAAGGAACTGGTCAATTATTATGCGGCTACAACATTACTGCAACTGGCCAGTACGCTTAAAACAAAAACGCTGGTGGATCTGACAAACCAACTGCCTGCCACCGGTAAATTACAACCCTGGGTAAACGCAGGCGGGCAGTTGATTCCCGGGCATGAACTGGATAAATTTTTACAACAGGTCGGTAATGGAAAAATAAAATCATGGTCGGCCGTTCACCAGTTCTATAAAAAACAGGCTGTAAAGTATCCTGTACAAAAATTGCAGCATGCGCTGGCTGCTTTGCAGACGGTATATGGCATCAATCTCAAAAAAGAAAAATCTGCACTCAAACAGGTGCTGCAGCAAAGCGTGTATACCAAAGAATGGATGGTAAAAGGCATTTACGATAGCCGCGCCAAAGACTATAGCAACCCGTTCCGTAAGATGGTATATGAAAGCAGGAAGGAAATGGACATAGTAACCGGCAAACTGGAAAGTAATAGTTTTATAAAACAGGAAGAAGAGAACCTCAACGCTTACAAAAAAAAGGTTGAAAATATAATCCGGCTATTAAAACTATAGGCTGAAAATTTATTCTGTTTTTACAAATCGTACTGATTTCATCGTGCCATCGCTATAGATTGTTGCAGTATATCCGCCTGCACGCAGCTGGCACAGGTTGATGGGAATACTATTTGTTCCTGCTGCTAAATGCAACTGCCTGGTGACCATCGCGCTACCAGCGGCTGAAAATATGACCAATTGTGCTTCCGTGTTTACAGCAGCATATACAGTTAATTGCGCGTTTGTTTTTACCAACGAAGGCAGCAATACTTGCAAAGGCGCTGCCGCCTCCAGCTTAATTTTATCACTGTACAGGAATGATAGATTCCTTTCTATCATTTTCAACCGGTACCATGCAGATCGGGGCGGTGCCTTATGATCTGCATAGTGGTAAACCGGCTGATCGTTAGCAGCAGGAACGGTTGCTATCCCTGCAAAATGAATACCGTCAACCGAAGATTCCAATTCAAAAAAAGCCGGCTGCCAGCCGGGGTTTATCACCCATTTCAAATCAGCTGTATTACTATTGCGAAGGGCATTAAAAGAAACCAGCTTCAGGGGAAGCGGGTTTTGAAAAGCATCGCTGCTGGCCAATGTAAAATAGTTAACAGGGATTTGAAAACTGCCGATTGCATTGCTTACAACAGCACCCGCAGCACCGGCAGCACCCGAGACAGCGCTGTTTCCCGCGTCTATCCAATCGCCTGCCTGCAATTGTGCCACACGAAGGGTTGTTAAATCGGTAACGCCACCGCTGTTCACATTGTCGAAAGATAATTCTACCGAAGCCGCCGGCAATGGTGTAGCATCGGGCAGTACCGACCAATATTCAATTGTAGAAAAATGATGTATGCCAGCACCCGCAACTGCGGAAAGCGAGTGCGGATTCGCTTTTAAAAATTCAACGGTATAATTTCCACTGGCATTTTTCAGTTCCAGCCATCGTTGCTTGTTTGCTTTACCCACGGGAAAAAGAAAATAAGGCGTTGCCGACAGCCCTTCCTTTCTCATGGTTCCATTTATAAAACTGTTGTTGCTGGTTGAATCCGCAGCAATGGTACAACCTGCAAATAGCGTTAGTACAAAAGATTGCGTATTGATTATCCCGTTGAGCAGGCTAAGCTTAAAAGGCAGTGACAAGCCAGATTGCAATGTAACGCCGGCGGGATTGTTTATTTTGAAGGCGACACTATTGCTGATAACGCCTGCCGACTCTATATTTTGATTGGTACTGCCGCTTATTTCAATAGAAGGCAGGCCGGCGGATGTTTCGGTGATGATTCCTGCTTTCTGCATGATATCTCCTTCTATAAAAACCGTATTATTATTTGCCTGGCTGGCAAGGTTAAATACCCCACCCTGTTGCCGGTAATTGCCTTTTATTATAGTAGCGGCGGTGATGTCCAGGTTTACCGTAACACCCGGTTCAATAATAAAATCTCCGTTGATGGTAAACGGGCTGGCGGCGCTGCTGGCGTAGATTAAGCTTCCACCTGCGGCAGCCGCGCTCAGGATAAGTGTACCATAGGTACGGCTGCTGGAAGCAAATGTATAACCGCCGCCCGGTGGATCGAATTTAAAGATACCTTTTTCTGTACCCGGCTGCTTCGACAAAACCGTGGCCAATGCCGCATGTGCTGATCTTGTATTGTGCGTATACTGCCCTCCGTTATTAATCCTGATTGAATCGCCCGCAACAATCGCTGCGCCACCGGAAGCACCGGACGAGTTCAGCAACAGACCGCCGTTATTGATGACTATCCCATACCCCGGTCCCGTTGCTGTAAATGCCGGAGTAACCATACTGGAAGCTGGCAGGTTCAATTGAATAGCAGTGGCAACCGCAGGAAGGATAGTGATGGTTCTAACGGTTACGGTTGTACTGGCACCCGGCAGGTAAACGATATAATTTCCAGTAACTAAACTATTATCGAGCAATACATCATCCGTTGCAGCAGGCAACTGGTTGCCCACCCAGTTGATGGCTGTGGTCCACTGCCCGTCGCCCGCTTCTCCATCCCATCTAACCTGTGCCTTTATACTGAGTGGCACCAGCAAAAGAAAAACTTTCAGTGGGTATAGCAGGAACCTGCTTCTTTGTTTCGAAAAAGGATAAGGCATAAGCAGTATTTGGGTGAAGCAATATTTGCTCGGTTGAAAAACCAGGTGCACCGGATGCTATCGGGTGCTTCGCCGTAAGTTACCAGCAGTGTGAAAGAAGACCATGGGAAAACCCTCAGCCGTTGGAGTTTTTTTGCCTGCCCAACCTTGCAGGAATAAAGCGCAGGGGCATAAAAAAATCCCCCTTTTACAGGAGGACCTTAGCTGGGTTTGACAGCCTGATTATTTATTCACTTTGGAAAGACTTATTGATTATTTTTTTCGGAAGAATAATCGCACCGGCACACCCTTGAAATTAAAGCTTTCGCGCAGCCTGTTTTCCAGGTAATTTTTATAAGGTTGTTTCACATCGTCGGGGAAATTGCAGAAAAAAGCAAATGATGGAACCGGCGTTGGTAATTGCGATACATATTTAATGCTGATGGCATGACCGCGTACCACCGGCGCATGGTAAGCGCGTACGGCTTCCTGCACCGCTTCATTTAAGGCAGAAGTAGGAATTTTCTTTGTCCGGTTTTCATATACTTCGAGTGCCAGTTCAATGGCTTTAAAAATGCGCAACTTGTCTTTTACGGAAATAAACAGTACCGGTATATCGGTAAATGGTGCGATGCGTTCTTTCAATTCTTTTTCATAATCGCGGGCGGTATTGGTTTGCTTTTCCATCAAATCCCATTTATTAACCAATAGCACAATTCCTTTTCCCTTGCGTGCAGCCAGGCTGAAAATATTAATATCCTGCGCCGTGATACCTTTACCGGCATCCAGCATCAGCAAACAAACATCGGCCTCATCCATTGCTTTAATCGCCCGTATCACCGAATAGAATTCAAGGTCTTCCATTACCTTGGTTTTCTTTCGCACACCGGCCGTATCAATTAAAATAAATTCTTTCTGAAAAAGTTTGTAATGGGTGTGAATGGTATCGCGGGTAGTGCCGGCCACATCACTTACAATGGTTCTTTCTTCTCCAATCAATGCATTCAGCAGAGAAGATTTGCCCACGTTTGGCTGACCGATAATCGCAAATTTTGGAAGGCCTTCTCCTTCCTTTAAAGCATCTTCTGCCTCTTCCGGTATACCGGCGGTAATTGCATCCAGTAATTCCCCGGTACCACTGCCCGTCATGGCAGAAACGAAAAATATGAATTCAAAACCCAGGCTGTAAAACTCGGTGGCTTCCAGCAGGCGTTCGTGGTTATCTACTTTGTTTACCAGCAAGTATACGGGTTTGGATGTTCTTCTCAGTACGTTGGCCATTGAGTCATCAAGCTCGGTGATGCCCGCCGCGCAATCAACTACAAACACAATGGCGTCTGCTTCCTCAATAGCTACCAGCACCTGTTTCTTGATTTCTTTTTCAAAAACGTCCTGGCTTTCCGGTACAAAACCGCCGGTGTCTATTACATTAAACGATTTGCCATTCCAGTCTGTAACACCGTACTGCCGGTCGCGGGTAACCCCGCTGATATCGTCAACGATGGCTTTACGCTGTTCCAGCATGCGGTTAAAAAAAGTGCTTTTCCCCACATTCGGCCTTCCCACAATGGCTACTGTATATCCGTTCATATTATTGAGTTGATCAGTTGATCGGTTAATTAGTTGATTCGTTTGTTGTGTCGGAAATCAAAATTAATGATACCCGTATTCTTTCAGGTGCGTGTCATTGTCGCGCCATTTAGGCTTCACTTTTACAAATAGTTCCAGGAATATTTTTTGTCCCAGGAATTTTTCTATTTCCCCACGTGCCGCCATGCCCAATGCCTTAATACCCTGTCCTTTTTCTCCCAGTATAATGCCCTTCTGCGTATCGCGCTGTACAATAATATCGGCCTGAATCTTTACCAGGGTTGATTTTTCTTTAAACTCCTGCACCAGCACGGTGGTATGATAAGGTATTTCTTCCTCGTACAATTCGTATATTTTTTCCCGGATCATTTCACCCACAAAAAAACGGGTGGGCAAATCCGTTATATCGTCTTCAGGAAAGAAAGGCTGTCCATCGGGCAGCAAGTCCGTAAGCTTCTGCAGTAATTCGCCCGTATGAAGCCCCCTGATGGCAGAGACAGCGGTTACATCGGTACAATAGGGTTGTTGTTTAAAAAAGGAAATCGCCTCCGCCGTTCGCTCCTTTCCTACCTTATCCATTTTATTGCAAACCACCAGCACGGGTACTTTCAGGTTCAGGGCAGCGAATATTTCATTCGATTCGGTGGTATCCTTATCCGTAAGGTCATGCAACAGCACGGCTACATCGGCATCCTCCAGGGCTTCTTTTACCGCTGTCATCATTTTCTCGTGCAGCTTGTATTTTGGCTCAATGATACCCGGCGTATCGGAAATAATTAGCTGGTAATCTTTGGTGGTTAATATACCCTTGATGCGGTGCCGGGTGGTTTGCACTTTGGATGAAATAATAGCCAGCTTTTCACCCAGCAATGTATTCAGCAAGGTGCTTTTACCCGCGTTGGGCTTACCAAATATGTTTACGAAGCCTGCCTTCATGCATTTTAAAAGTTTAAGGTTGAAAGTTTAAGGTTAAAGGTTCCTGCGTTAAGATTGTTTGCATCACACTCTTCGCCGCGGTTCAGAACTTTAAACTTCAGACTTTAAACCTTTAAACGTCCCAAAAGTACTCAATAAAAAAGCCCACCATTAGGGTGAGCTTCCGTTGTTGCGAAGGGAGGGATCGAACCTCCGACCTTCGGGTTATGAGCCCGACGAGCTACCGCTGCTCTACTTCGCGATGTGTGGGGTGCAAATGTACGGTAAACACTGATTACAATCCAAAAAGAAATCATTTTGATTTTGGGATTGCGGGAATTGCGGAATTTTGAGATTGATGAACGCGAAATGGGAGAAATTGGCGAATATCTGGATAACACAACTTCGTAAAAAACGCATCATTGGCTAAACGAAATCCCAAAATACCGCCATCCCAAAATCAGCAATCACCTCATGATTTTTTTACGCTGCTGCTGCCGCTGGTATTTACTTTCCTGATCACGGCGTTGCCCCTGTAACGGATATCGCTGGATCCGCTGGCCGTGGCATTCAGTTCTTTTTCAATGGTAATCTGCACATCCGATGAACCCGATACATGGGCATCACAATTTTGTACCACCAGATCATAGTCTTTAAAATCGCTGGAACCGCTGGCATCAATATTCAGGAAACCCACTTTTCCGCTGATGGTAATATCAGATGCGCCACTCATATTGGCTTTCAGATTTTCTATATCAACGGTTCCCTTTAAATCGCTGGAACCCGCCAGCCCAATGCTGAGATCGGTGGCTTTCAAAGTTCCGCTGATATATACATCACTGGAACCCGAGGCATGTAAACGATTGATGTTTTTAAAAGAAATATAGGCCCTTAGTTTTTTGCTGCCGGTTCCCCAGCTAATGCCTTCGCTATCGTACCATATTTTCAGTATACCATCTTTTACCTCCGTTTTTATGCGATCGCGGTATTTTGGTTCGGACGCGCTTACGGCTATCCCATCTTCATTGCCCTGGGTAAGATAGATATCGATGCCGCCGGAAACGTTAATCCCGCTGAAACCGGGGATATTCCTTTTCTCAGCATTGGCATCGTTTACAACTGTTTTTTGCGCATGGGCAAAAAAAATGGTGCCCATCATCATCACTGCCAGAAGTATCCTTTTCATAACTGTGTTTTTATACGTTTTATGGAGTTGCGAGATTCAGCTAAGCGAATGCACTCACGACTGACGATTCACGACTCACGACTTCTTCACGCTGCCGCCACTGCTGGTAGAGACTTTTGTAATAACACCATTTCCTTTATAACGGATATCTCCGCCACTGCTGGCTTCCGCAGACAATTCTTTATTGATGCTCACCTGTATCGTTCCCCCGCTGCTGGCATCTGCATCGCATTTATCTGTTACCAGTTCAAATCCATAAATGCCTGCGCCACTGCTGGCCTCGGCACTAAGACTTTGCACTTTCCCGCTGATATGCGCGGTTGCTCCACTGCCGCCATCTATATTGAGGCTGGCAGCTTCCACCGCCCCTTTGAAGCCTGCACCGGAAGATAACTCAATTTTTATATCACCTGCATGCATTTGCCCGTCAACCGTGGTAGAAGAACCCGAAGAACCATGCAGCAAATCGATCTGTTTAAATGATACATAAGCTTTCAGTTCTTTCCCGTGGGAATTCCAATTTTTGTACCATTTGGTATCGAAATAGATTTTCAATACACCGTTCTCTACTTCTGTTTTGATATTGTCGCGGTATTCTTTTGATGATGCACTTACCGCCACTGCCTCCGTACTGCCCTGGCGAATAATCAGGTCGATGCCGGTGGATACCTTAATACCATGAAAGGCGCCTACTGTACGGGCTTCTGCATTGGGATCATTTATTATTTTGTCCTGGCCAAAGGAAAGTACAGTAGCCAGGCAGGCCAACAGGAAAAAACTTGCTTGTTTCATAACCATTTTTTTTATTAAGACGCGCCAGCACTTCAAATGTTACAGAATATATAATTGTTGTACTATCTTTGCCGTCTTCTTCCGCTGTTGCGGAAGAACAGTGTCCTCGGGGTGCTTGCGGTTATACCGGCAGGCTGAGATAATACCCGTTGAACCTGGTCAGGGTAATGCCTGCGCAGGGAAGGTGAACCAAACAACAGTTCCTCCTCTTTTGCTTAGCAGCATTTCCCTCAATTCAATTTTGTTAACAGGCCCAAGGCGTAAGTTCTAAGCTGTAATGCCCTTTTGCGGGTGGTTGGCTTTTACCTTATACCCCAAACCACTAACCATTTTTAAAATGAAAAAATTGCTTTGGGGAATTTGCTTTTTGATTGTGACGCAAACCATCGCCGCTCAGTCAAAAACAACTTTCCTTATTACCGATGCTACCGGCAACGCTGTAGCCAATGCCAGTATTGAACTTGAAAAAACAGGTTTATTTTCCGCCAATGAAAAAGGCGAACTTTCTATTTACACCCGGCAAACGGGTGCCGTCAGATGCCATATCAGCAGCGTGGCTTTCAGGAATGTTGACACCACTATCGTGCTGCCTGCCAGCCAGGTAACCATTGTGATGAACCGGCTGGCGCTTTTCCTGGAGCCGGTGGAAATTAAAGCGTTGCGCGCGGGTGATAAATCGCCTTTTGCCAAAAGCAACCTGGGTAAAACCGATATTGAAAAGCTCAATCTTGGCCAGGACCTGCCTTTTCTTTTAAGCCAGTCGCCCTCTGTTACCATTACTTCCGATGCGGGCAATGGTGTGGGTTACACAGGCATCCGGATCCGCGGTACCGATGCTACCCGCATCAATGTTACTATCAATGGCATACCCTATAACGATGCTGAAAGCCAGGGCACTTATTTTGTGGATTTGCCTGATATCAGTTCTTCACTAAGCAGTATACAAATTCAAAGGGGCGCCGGCACTTCTTCCAATGGTGCAGGTGCTTTCGGGGCAAGTATCAACCTTAGTACCAACGAAGTAAATGAAAAAGCGTATGCTGAAGCCAATAACAGCTTCGGTTCTTTCAATACCTGGAAGAACACGGTGAAATTTGGTACGGGATTAATCAATAAACATTTTACGTTTGATGCACGGCTGTCTAAGATCTCCAGCGATGGTTTTATTGATCGTGGCGCCACTTCCCTGAAAAGTTTTTATACCAGTGCTGCATACATTACACAACGGTCTTCTATCCGGTTCAATATTATTTCCGGCACAGAAAAAACCTACCAGGCCTGGAACGGCATACCCCAATACAAACTTTTCTACAATAAAGACAGCCTGCTGAATCACTACTATAACAACCTTGGCTCCCTGTATTTTACACCAGCCGATTCGTCCAATCTTTTTAACAGCAATCCCCGCAAATACAATGTGTTCAGGTACCCCAACCAGACAGATAACTACCAGCAGGATCATTACCAGTTGTTTTTTAACCACCGGTTTGACTATGACTGGTCATTGAACACCGCTATTTATTTGTCGAAAGGAAAAGGATATTACGAAGAATATAAAAACGATGCCGCTTACAGCAGCTATGGCCTGCCCGACCCCGTTGCCGGCAATACGGCTATCAGTAATACCGATCTGGTACGCCGGCTATGGCTTGATAATAATTTGTATGGTGCCATTTTTTCTCTATTGCATAAAACACAAAGAGGTCAATTTAGTTTCGGCGGCGGCTGGAACGAATACGATGGCAACCATTATGGCAACATTATATGGGCGGCCAATGGTGCGCCAAAAGATTACCAATGGTATTATAATAAGGCCGTTAAGAAAGACTTCAATCTTTATAGCAAATACCAGTATAAGATCAGCAATCACCTGGAAGCACTGGTGGACCTGCAATACCGCCGTGTTGATTACAGCATTAACGGCACCAGGAAATTTCCTGACCTGAAACTCAGCAACAGCTTCAATTTTTTTAACCCAAAGATGGGTATCACTTATTCAGCCGGTTCGCTGGTTGCTTATGCATCTTACGCTTTTGCGAATAAAGAGCCCAACCGCGATGATTATGAAAATGGTGCGCTCAGCAGCAATCCGCCCAAAGCAGAGCGGCTGCAGGATTTGGAACTTGGACTGGAAGAAAACAAATTTAATTACAGTTGGGGCATGAACCTGTATTATATGAATTATAAGGACCAACTGATATTAACGGGCAAAATAAACGATGTGGGCGATGCACTCCGCATCAATACAGCACATAGCTACCGTGCCGGCATAGAATTGCAGGGCAGGTATAAGATAAATAAAGCCATTCAGCTCAGTGGCAATCTTACACTGAGTGATAATAAGATTAAAGATTTCAACGACTATATTCCAAGGTATGATGCCAGCTTTAATCTGGTACAGCAGGATACGTTCCACTACCGCAAAACCAGCCTGGCCTTTTCTCCGTCGCTGATAGCAGCAGGCATGTTACAGGTATTTCCATTTCCCGATGCCGAAATAAATAC
>Ga0070667_100002923_pt1 | contig 14675 bp, 13 predicted proteins | sample KBSS33metaG_FD_64659 | JGI IMG/M metagenome (GOLD analysis project Ga0070667, IMG submission 64659) | Switchgrass rhizosphere microbial communities from Kellogg Biological Station, Michigan, USA - KBS S3-3 metaG | ecosystem: Host-associated > Plants > Roots > Rhizosphere > Soil ... | reverse complement strand
TCGCCGGGCTGGGTGGAGAGCCCGGGCGGCGGCGCCGCGCCCGCCAGCCACATGAACTTCGTCATCGCCAACGCCGCGGTCATCGCGCCGATCTACGAGGAACGCCCCGGCGACCTGGCGCTGCAGGCGCTCGAGGCCCTGTTCCCCGGCCGCACGGTGATCGGCCTGCCGTCGCGGGCCCTGCTCACCGGCGGCGGCTCGTTCCACTGCATCACCCAGCAGGAGCCCGCCTGATGGCCCGCACGATCCGCGTCGCCGCGCTCCAGGCCTCCTACGGCCTCGACGAAGCGGCCAACGTCGCCAGGACCGCGGGGCTGATCCGCGAGGCCGCCGCCGCGGGCGCCCAGGTCGTCCTGCCTTCGGAGCTGTTCCAGGGCCCCTACTTCTGCGTGGCCCAGGAGGAGCGCTGGTTCGCCCACGCCCATCCCTGGCGCGAGCACCCCTGCGTCACGGCCCTCGCACCCCTGGCCGGCGAGCTCGGCGTCGTGCTGCCGATCTCCATCTTCGAGCGCGAGGGGCCGCACTATTTCAACAGCGTGGTGGTCGCCGACGCCGACGGCTCGCTGGCCGGCGTCTACCGCAAGAGCCACATCCCCGACGGGCCGGGCTACATGGAGAAGTACTACTTCCGGCCCGGCGACACCGGCTTCAAGGTCTGGGAGACCCGCTTCGGCCGGATTGGCGTCGGCATCTGCTGGGACCAATGGTACCCGGAGGCCGCCCGCGCCATGGCGCTTATGGGCGCCGAGGTGCTGTTCTATCCCACCGCCATCGGCTCGGAGCCGCACGACGCCTCGCTCGACACCGCCCAGCCCTGGCGGCGCGCCATGCAGGGCCACGCGGTCTCCAACGTCATCCCCGTGGTCGGCGCCAACCGCACCGGCTTCGAGCCGTGGGCGGACTATCCCAACGGCGGCCAGCGGTTCTACGGCTCCAGCTTCATCTCCGACCATCGCGGCGACCTGGTCGCCGAAATTGGCCGCGACGACGAGGGCGTGATCGCCGCAACCTTCGACCTCGACTTTCTGGCCACCCACCGCGCCGCCTGGGGCTTCTTCCGCGACCGCCGCACCGACCTCTACGGCGGGCTGGTGGCGCCGCGCCCGTCATGATCGAGACGCCGCGCCTCCTTCTGCGGCGCTGGCGCGAGGCCGACCTCGACCCCTACGCCGCCATGATGGCCGACCCGCGGGTGGCCGACTGGCTGGGCGGGGTGCTGACCGTGGCGGAGAGCGCGGCGCGGATCGAGCGCCAGTTGCAGTCGATCGACCGCGACGGCGTCGGCCGCTTCGCCGTCGAGCGGCGCGCCGACGGCGCGTTCCTCGGACACTGCGGGCTGATGCAGGCCCATCCGGCCATCCCCTTCGCGCCGGCGATGGAGGCGGGCTGGGCGCTCATCCCCGACGCCTGGGGCCAGGGCTACGCCGCCGAGGCGGCCCGCGCCGTGGTCCGCGACGGCTTCTCCCGGCTGGGCCTTGCGGAGATCGTCGCCTTCACGACGCCCGCCAACCAGCGCTCCCAGGCGGTGATGGCCCGCGCCGGCTTCGTCCGCGACCCGTCCCGCGACTTCGACCACCCGGCCCTGGCCCAGGACCATCCCCTGCGCCCGCACATCGTCTTCGCGGTCCGGAGTTGAGCTTTCCTCCCCTGTCGCGAAGATGACGGGGGAGGGGGACCACCGGCCCCCCGGGTCCGGCCGGAGGCCGGCCCGAGGATAAACTCCGAGCCGGTGGTGGTGGGGGCGCAGGGAAGGGGCGCTGGCGATTGTTGCAGCCGCCCCCTCCGTCACGCCCTCTTCGGGGCGCGCCACCTCCCCCGTCCTCTGCGGGACAGGGGAGGAAAGCGTCACCGCAGCCGCGTCAGGCCGTTGCGGATCGAGGTCACGCCGCGCGACTTGATGCGGGTCTCGAAGGAGATCTCCTTGGCGTCCTTCCAGATGTCGACGGTGATGGTCTCGCCGGGCATCACCGGCGACGAGAAGCGCACCTGGTGGCTGAGGATCTGGCTGGGGTCGTAGTCCAGCACGTGCTCCAGCACCGCGCGGCAGGTGATGCCGTAGGCGCACAGGCCATGCAGGATCGGAACCTGGAACCCCGCCGTGCGGGCCACGTCCGGATCGGAGTGCAGGGGGTTGTAGTCGCCGTTCAGCCGGTAGAGCAGCGCCTGGCCCGGCCGGGTGGCGTAGTCGACGGAAAGGTCCGGCTTGCGGGTCGGGACCGTGTGCGGCTCGGGCGCCCCCTCGGTCGGCCCGCCGAACCCGCCGTCGCCGCGGCAGAACTGCGAACTGGTCAGCGTCACCGCCTTGTCGCCCGCCGCGTCCGTCCACACCGTCTCGCTGACGATGACCGCGCCCTTGCTCTGGCCCTTGTCCCAGGCCCCCACCTTGCGGCTCTCCGCGGTGAACGTCCCGGCGACCGGCAGCGGCTTGTGGATCTCCACCTTCTGCTCGCCGTGCAGCATCATCGGGTAGTTGATCTCGCTGAGCTTCAGGCCGGCTGGCATCGGCGCGGTCTCCGCCCGCCCCGCCGACGAAGCCAGCACCGTCACCGCCGTCGGCACCACCTTCAGGCGCTTCTCGTAGACGAAGGCGAGCTCGGCCTCGTTCATCGGATCGTCGCCGAGCCCGATGCCCAGCGCATAGAGCATGACGTCCTTGTCCGCGTAGCTGAACGTCTTCGGCAGCGTCCGTTCCTGCAGGATGTCGGGATAGTGGATCGCCATCTTGTCGTTTCCTCCGCCGGACCGGACGCGCCGTCCCCGCGGGCGGCGGGCGGATTGAAGCGGTTCGCCGGAAGCGAGGCAACCCGGCCGCGGCGTGATTTGCCGCCCCTGACCCAATGAGCTAGAAGCGCGGACTTTCTCGCCGGGGTCCGCCCCGGATCCTTCGAAGGCGCCTCATGTCGACCGTTCAAACGCCCGCCGGCGAAATCTCCGGCACCGTGCTGTTCTACACCCAGCCCGAGCCCCTGACGCCCGAGCTGCACAAGGGCCTGGGCGTGATCCGCAAGGACGGCCCGTTCGGCTTCGCCGCCGCCGGCCATGCGGTGCCGCTGACGGTGGGCGAGTTCGGCCTGGCCGCCGTGACCGGCCCGATCATCTTCGTGGGCGACGAGAAACTGCCGATCGCGGTAATGGGTCTGAACTCCGGGGAGAATATGTTCGTCCGTCCCGATGGCGTGTTCGAGGCCGGCGTCTACGTGCCGGCCTACATCCGCCGCTACCCGTTCGTGTTCGCCACCGACCAGGTCGCCGGCCAGATGGTGCTGTGCATCGACCGCGCCGCCGACTTCATCGTCCCGGGCGGCGACATGCCGTTCTTCGAGGCCGACGGCCAGCCCTCCGAATACACCAAGAACTGCATCGAGTTCTGCAACAGCTTCGAGGTGGAGCGCCAGCGCACCACGGCCTTCGTTCAGCTTCTGAAGGACCTGGACCTGTTCGAGTCCAAGACCGCCAACTTCACCCCGCTCAACCCCGACGGCACCGCCGGCGAGCCCACCAAGATCGCCGACTACTTCGGCGTCTCGGAGGAGAAGCTGAACAAGCTGCCGGCGGAGAAGTTCATCGAGCTGCGCGACAACGGCGCCCTGCAGCAGATCTACGCCCACATGTTCTCGCTGGTGGGCTGGGACCGCCTCATCGCGCTGGCCATGGCCCGCCAGCCGCAGGCGGCCAACGCCTGACCTATCGCGCGAACAGGCTCCGCGTCAGGCACGAGAACACCAGCCGTCCCGCGCCATCCAGCATGTCGTGCTGGGCGAAGACGATGCCCTTGCCTTCGCCCACCGGGTCCTTGGCCATGATCGTCATGCGGCCGCGCAGGGTCTCGCCAGGCGGCGGGTTGCGCATCCAGCGCACGGCGTCGACGCCCAGCTTCTTGGTCTGCGGCCAGTCGGCGGCGGCCTGCGCCTCCAGCCGGCTCCAGATCGCATAGACCATGGCGTCCGGCGCCCCCCGGTCCGCCGTCCAGCCGGGCGCGAAGGCGGTGATGAAGGCGTCCAGCGCCGCGGCCTCCACGGTGAAGGTTCCGAGTGCGGTGACTTGGCCGATCTCGATGTCGTCGAACAGTGCCGGCAATGGCGGACTCCGCGGTGGTCGATTCGGCGATGATGACCTCCGCCGCCGCCGAGTCGAGCCGGTTTGCGTTCCCGCCCCCTCGGCCCGATATTGCGCCCAAAGCTTGTGCGAGGGGCTCGGGTGGGCGTGATGCGGGTGTTGGCGGGCCTCTTCGCCCTGTTCCTGGCCGCGGCGCCGGCCGCGGCCCAGCCGGTGAACACCGGCCACCTCACCGCCGAGCTGGTCGCCGAGCGCCAGGCGATCGCCCCCGGCGAGACCCTGCACGTGGCGCTGCGCCAGGATATCCAGAAGGGCTGGCACACCTATTGGCGCAACGCCGGCGATTCCGGAGAGCCCACCCGCATCGCCTGGACCCTGCCGCCCGGCTGGAAGGCCGGCGACATCGTCTGGCCGGCGCCCAGCCGCCAGCCCACCGGGCCGCTGATGAACTACGGCTACGCCGGCGAGGTGCTGCTGCCCGTGGCGCTGACCGCGCCCACGAACGCTCTGCCTGGCCAGACCATCACGCTCAAGGCCGCCGCGTCGTTCCTGGTCTGCGAGGAGATCTGCGTGCCGGAGGACGCGGTCCTGACCCTGGCCCTGCCGGTCGCCGCCAGCCCCGCCGCCCCCGATCCCAGGTGGGGCCCGGCCATCGCCGCGACCCTGGCTGCGGCGCCGAAGCCCGCCGGCCTCGCCGCCACCTTCGCCCGGGCGGGCGGGCGGGTGACGCTGGCCGTCGCAGGGGCGCCGTTGGCGGGCGCCGACATGACCGACGCCTATTTCTTCCCCTTCGACGGCACGCAGTTCGCCCACGCCAAGCCCCAGGCCGTCGAGCGCGGGCCGCAGGGCCTGACCCTGACGCTGACCCCCGGATTCGCTTTCAACCAGGGGGCGGGACCCTCCGACGTGGCCGGCGTGCTGACCGTCGGCGGCAAGTCCTATGAAATCGACGCCCGGCCCGGACCGCCGCCGGCGGGCGTGTCCGGTCTCGGTCCGCCGCCGGTCAAGGTCGCAACGGCGCCGCCGGCTGCGGACCTGGGGCTGGCCCTCGCCGCCCTGTTCGCCTTCGCCGGCGGCCTGATCCTCAACCTGATGCCCTGCGTCTTCCCGATCCTGGCCATGAAGGCCGCCTCGCTGGCCGGCCATGTCCACGACGCCGTCGAGGGCCGCCGCCAGGGCCTGGCCTTCGGCGCCGGCGTGATGGCGGCCTTCCTGGCGCTGGCGGGCCTGCTGATCGCGCTGAAGGCCGGAGGCGCCGCCATCGGCTGGGGCTTCCAGCTCCAGTCGCCACCGGTGGTGGCCGGCTTGGCGCTGCTGATGCTGGCCGTCGCCCTCAACCTCTCCGGCGTGTTCGAGGTCGGCCAGTCGCTGCTGGGCGCGGGCGCAGGCCTGGCTGCGCGCCAGGGCCTCTCAGGCGCCTTCTTCACCGGCGCCCTGGCCGTGGTGGTGGCCGCGCCCTGCACGGCGCCCTTCATGGCGCCCGCCCTGGGCTGGGCGCTGACCCGCGACGCCGCCGCCGCGCTTGCGGTGTTCGCAGCCCTCGGCCTCGGCTTCGCCGCCCCCTTCGTGAGCGCGTCCTTCGCGCCCGGGCTGTTGGCGCGCCTGCCGCGCCCCGGCCCGTGGATGGACGTCCTGCGCAAGGCCCTGGCCTTCCCGATGTACGGGACCGCCGCCTGGCTCGTCTGGGTGCTCGCCGTCCAGGCTGGACCCGAAGGGCTGGCCCGGGTCCTGGTCGCGTCCGTCTTGCTGGCGCTGGCCGCCTGGTTGTTCGGCTGGGCCCAGCGTCGCGTCGCCGAAGGCGGCCGCCCTGCAACCCTTGTCGCGGCCGCCGCCGTGGCCGCCGCGGCCGCCCTGGTCGCCGCCCTGTGGCCCGGTTACGCGCCCCCCGCGGCGTCCGCCTCCGACGCCGGCGCCCAGGCCGTCGTCCCCTTCGAGACCTGGTCGCCGGAACGCGTCGCCGCGGCCCACGCGGCCGGCAAGGCGGTGCTGGTCGACTTCACCGCCGCCTGGTGCGTCACCTGCCAGGTCAACGAGCGCACGGCCCTGTCCACCCGGTCCGTCGCCGACGCCTTCCGGCGGACGGGCGCAGTCTACCTCAAGGGCGACTGGACCCGGAAGGACCCGGCCATCGCCGCCGAGCTCGCCCGTCACGGGCGGGCCGGCGTGCCGCTCTACCTGGTTTATGGCGCGAAGAGCGGCGAGGGGGTTATCCTGCCGCAGATCCTGACCGAGGGCCTGGTCGTCCGCGCTCTGGAGGACGCCCAGGGCCGCTGATCCCAAGAGGAGGCCGCCCGATGTCCCTGTCCCGCTACGCCCTCGTGGGCCTGGCCGCCCTGGCCTGCGCCGCCCCTGCCGCCGCTTCGCCGGCCATCGGCGCGCCCGCCCCCGCCTTCACCGCCGTCGACGGCGACGGTCGCGCGCGGTCGCTGGCCGAGTTCAAGGGCCGCACGGTCGTCCTCGAGTGGACGAACGCCGGCTGCCCCTACGTCCAGAAGCACTACGGGTCCGGCCACATGCAGTCGCTGCAGGAGGCCGCCACGACCGACGGCGTCGTCTGGCTGACCCTGATCTCGTCGGCGCCTGGAAAGCAGGGCTATGTCGCGCCGGCCGAAGCCAGGACCTGGAAGACCTCAACCGGCGCGGCGTCCACCGCCCTGCTGCTGGATCCGCAGGGCAGGGTCGGGCGCGCCTACGACGCCAAGACGACGCCGCACATGTACGTCGTCGATAAGGCGGGAACCCTGGTCTACATGGGCGGCATCGACAACAGGCCGACGTCGGACCCCGCCAGCCTGAAGGGCGCCAACAACTACGTGACCGCCGCCCTCGCGGACCTCAAGGCCGGCCGCAAGGTCGCGATCGCGGCGAGCAAGCCCTACGGCTGCTCGATCAAGTACGCCGGCTAGACTGCGGGGGCCGGCGGGGCGGTGATCACCTCGACGTTGTCGTTCAGCAGATAGACCATGTCGGCCAGCGCCAGGTCGCGGTCCTTCGGCGTCGCGGCCGCATCCATCGCGGCGAGCTTTTCGGGCAGGTCCTGGGAGATGCCCTTCAGGATGCACTTCAAGTCGCCGTCCACGCCGCGCTCGCGCAGCGTCACGTGCCCCTTCATGTCGAGGTCCGAGAGTTCGCGGATTTGAGCCTTGAAGTCCGCCGGCGCGGCCCGCCCGTCGCGGCGCAGGGCCTCGGCTTCGGCCTTCAGGTGTTTCGCACGGGCGACGATGTCGGCGAACAGCGGCTCCAAGGCGACCGCCCCGACCGGCGCCACGGGCTGCGGACTGAGTCCCTGCGCGGCGCCCGGCGAGGCGGCGGCGAGCCACAGGACGATCGCGGCGGCGGCGTCGCAGGACATGGGCAGGCTCCTTGGCGAAGCGGCGGAGACTCGATGATGCAACTTTGCTACGCGCCCAGGGTAAACGCCAACCTACCGATGGAGTCCGTGCCGGCATGAGCGACCTCTCTTCCGCCTGGGCGGCCCTCGCCGCCGCCGCGGCCGACGGACGGCGCATCGAGACCCTGTTCGCCGATGAGCCGGGCCGCCTCGCCGCGACGTCCCTGGACGCCGCGGGCCTGCATCTCGATCTCTCCAAACAGCCGTGGTCGCAGGCGGGGCTGGCCGCGGCCCTCGGCCTGGCCCGCGCCGCCGGTGTCGAGGACGCGCGGTCGCGCCTGTTCGCCGGCGAACCGGTCAACGCCTCGGAGAACCGCGCCGCCCTGCACATGGCGCTGCGCGCCCCCAAAGGCGCTGATTTCCGCGCCACCGGCACGCCGGTCTCGGGCGAGGTCGAGGCCGCACGCGCGGCCGTGTCCTCGTTCGCCGAAGCCGTCCGCTCCGGCGCGCGCAAGGGCGTGACCGGCCAGGCCATCTCGGCGGTGGTCCACATCGGCATCGGCGGCTCCGACCTCGGGCCCCGCCTGGTGTGGGAAGCGCTGAAGCCCCTCGACCCGGCCATCGACCTGCGCTTCGCCGCCAACGTCGATCCCGCCGACGTCGCCCAGGCGCTGACGGGCCTCGACCCGGCCCGCACCCTGGTGGTGGTGGTCTCCAAGACCTTCACCACGCTGGAGACCATCACCAACGCCGAGACCGCCCGGGCCTGGCTGCGCGCCGGGCTGGGCGAGGCCGGCGACGCCCACCTCTGCGCCGTGTCCGCCGCGCCCGACGTCGCCCGCGGCTTCGGGGTCCCCGCCGACCAGGTGTTCGCCTTCTGGGACTGGGTGGGCGGCCGCTATTCGGTGTGGTCGGCGGTGAGCCTGTCCCTCGCCATCGGCCTGGGTCCCGCCGCTTTCGAGGCGATGCTGTCGGGCGCGGCCGCCCTGGACGCCCACTTCCAGTCCGCGCCGCTCGCCGCCAACGCGCCGGTGCTGCTGGCGCTCGCCCACGTCTTCAACCGCAACGCCCTGGCCCGCCCCATGCGCGCGGTCGTCCCCTACGCCCAGCGCCTGCGCCTGTTGCCCGCCTTCCTGCAGCAGCTTGAGATGGAATCGAATGGCAAGCGGGTCGCCGCCGATGGGTCGCCGCTCGCCCGCGCCACGGCCGCTGCGGTGTTCGGCGACGCCGGAACCAACGGCCAGCATGCCTTCTTCCAGCTCCTGCACCAGGGAACCGACGTGATCCCGGTGGACATCATCGCCGTCCGCCAGGCCGCGGAAGGCGATCCCGCCGCCCAGACCAAGCTCCTGGCCAACGCGGTCGCCCAGGCCGAAGCCCTCCTGACCGGCCGCCCCGAGGCCGAGGTCCGCGCCGAACTCGCCGCCAGGGGCCTGTCCCCCGCCGCCATCGACGCGCTCGCCCCTCAGCGCACCTTCCCCGGCGACCGGCCGTCGAGCTTCATCCTGCTCGACCGGTTGGACCCGGCCGCGTTCGGCGCCCTCATCGCCCTTTACGAGCACAAGACCTTCGTCGAGGGCGTCCTCTGGGGGATCAACAGCTTCGACCAGTGGGGCGTCGAACTCGGCAAGACTCTGGCGACCCGCGTGATGGACGACTGGCGCACGGGTGCGGTTGGAACGCATGACCCGTCGACAGCGGCGCTGATGGATAGGCTGAAGCCGTAGCGAACGCCGTCCCTATCCCGTGATCTCCCGCATGAGCTCGGCCATCCGCCGGCTCTGCTCGGCGCCACTCTGGGAGAGGCCCAGGATGACACCCTCGCGGTCGGCCTCCGGCCGGTTCTGCGAGAGCTTGCGCTTGGCCTCGATGCGCGTGATGCGGAGCTCGACGCCTACGATGGCCTTCAGCAGCCGGTCGATATGTCCCGCTGGCGCATCCTCCAGCGTCCAGGGCCGGGGTTGATCGGCCTCGAAACGCCGCGTCAGCGCTGCCACATTGGCGCGCAGCCAATCCGCCTCCTCGCGCCAGGAGATGGCGCCATAGACGTGGACCATCTCGTAATTCCACGTCGGGACCACCCGCCCGTGGTCCGCCTTGCTGGGGTACCAGTTGGGGCTGACATAGGCGTTCAGGCCCTGGAAGATCACCAGGGCTTCCTCGTCGCCCGCTTGGGTTCGATGCGGGTTCGCCCGCGCCAGGTGCCCCGCCAGGACGCCCTCTTCCGGATCGTGCACGAACGGAAGGTGGCTGGCGAACAGACCGTCCGGGCCGTGGGTGACAAGGCAGCCCAGCGGCGCCCGCGCCAGCAGGTCCCCGATCTCGGCCGCATCGGCCACGGCGAAGGCGTCGGGCAGGTACATGGCCTCACGCTATAGCTCGATGGGTCATCGGCGACACCCCCCGAGGACGACGGCTGGCAGGTGGATGGGAGATTCCCTCAACTTTCACCATCAGAGTGAGAAAATAACACGCAGTGGATTTTCAACCCTTGCTCCGCTATAGCCCCGGCCCAATGACGCAGACCGCGCGACACCACAGCCATCACCATCCGATCCGCCTGGGCGGGACGGCTGGGGATCGCATGGCCTGACGCGATCGCCATAAGCCCGCCCCGCCCGCCCGGGACGGGGCCTGCAATCCGGCTTACCCCGTCCGTCGACCGCCCAGACCCTTGGACCCGACGCACATGACCGACGCCCCGCGACCCGAAGCCCGAGCGCCCCGCGGCTTCATAGACCGCCGCGCCCGCGACCTGGCGGCCGAGCGCGACATCATCGCCAAGGTCTCCGAGGTCTATGAGCGCTACGGCTTCGAGGCCCTGGACACCGGGGCCCTGGAATACGCCGACGCGCTCGGCAAGTTCCTGCCCGACGCCGACCGGCCCAACGAGGGCGTCTTCGCCCTGCAGGACGACGACGAGCAGTGGATGGCGCTGCGCTATGACCTCACCGCGCCGCTTGCCCGCTTCGTGGCTCAGAACTGGGATGGCCTGCCCAAGCCCTTCCGCCGCTACGCCGCGGGCCCGGTGTGGCGCAACGAGAAGCCCGGCCCGGGACGGTTCCGCGAATTCACCCAGTGCGACGCCGACACCGTGGGCTCGGCCCGCCCGGAGGCCGACGCCGAGATCATCGCCATGGCCGCGGAGGGCTTCGCCGCCGCGGGCCTGCCGGCGGGGGCCTACAGCCTGAAGATCAACAGCCGCAAGCTGCTCAACGGCCTGATGGCCGCGGCCGGCGTCGCCGCCGAGGGCCAGAAGCTGGCCGTGCTGCGCGCCGTCGACAAGCTGGACCGCCTGGGCCCCGAGGGCGTGCGCCTGTTGCTGGGCGACGGCCGGCTGGACGAATCCGGCGCCTTCACCAAGGGGGCGGGGCTGAACGCCCCGGCCGCCGAGTCCGTGCTGGCCTTCACCGCCGCGGGCGGCGGCGGACGGGCCGAGACCCTGGACCGGCTCTCCGCCGTGGTCGGGGGCTCCGCCGAAGGCGACGAGGGGCTGAACGACCTGCGCGCCATACACGAGGCGCTCACCCGGCTAGGGGTCGGCGACGACCTCGCCGGCATCGAACCCGCGGTGGTCCGCGGCCTGGAATATTACACCGGCGCCGTCTTCGAGGCCGAGCTCAACCTTCAGACCACGGACGATCGCGGCCAAGCGGTGCGCTTCGGCTCGGTGGGCGGCGGTGGGCGCTACGACGACCTGGTGGCGCGCTTCACCGGCCAGCAGGTCCCGGCCACCGGCTTTTCCTTCGGCGTCTCGCGCCTGGCCGCCGCCCTGCGCGCGGCCCAGCGGGACCAGGCGGGTCAGGTACGCGGGCCGGTCGTGGTCATCGCCTTCGACCAGGCGCACATGGGCGAATACTTCGCCGCCGTGCGCGACCTGCGCGCCGCGGGCGTCGCCGCCGAGGTCTATCTCGGCTCGTCCGGCATGCGGCCGCAGATGAAGTACGCCGACCGCCGCCTGTCGCCGGCCGCCGTGATCCTGGGCGGCGACGAGATCGCCGCGGGGATCGTGACCATCAAGGACCTCGACCTCGGCCGCCAGCTCTCCGCCGGCGTCACCGACAACGCCGCCTGGCGCGAGCAGCGGCCGGGCCAGGTGCAGGTCCCGCGCGCCGAGCTGGTCGCCGCCGTCAAGCGCATCGTTGAGGCCCAGGGGGCCGGGGCGCAGCCATGAGGCGCGAACCCTCCGTCCCCACGGCGGCGCTGGATGCGATCCGCGCCCCGTTCGCGGCGGCCGGCGCCGTCGGTGTCGACGCGCCCATCCTGCAGCCGCTGGGCCTGCTTCTCGACCTGGCCGGCGAGGACATGCGCGCGCGCCTGTTCGTCGTGCAGGCGGAGGGCGACGCCGAGGCCTGCCTGCGCCCGGACTTCACCGTCGCCATCGCCCGCCAGCACCTGGATCTGGGCGCCGGCGCCGGCCGCTACGTCTACGAGGGCCCGGCCTTCCGCGCCGCGCCCGGCGGCGCCCAGCCGGAGGAATTCCAGCAGATCGGCCTCGAACGGTTCGGCGACACGGCCGTCGCCGCCGCTGACGCCGAGACCGCGGCCCTGGCCTGGGCCGCGGCCGCCGCGGGCGGCCGCACCGACCTCGCCCTCTGGCTGGGTGACATCGCGCTCTTCTCGGCCTTCGTGGAGGACATGGGCCTGCCGGCCGCCCTGGCCGCGCGGCTGAAGCGCGCCGCCGGCCGGCCCCGGCTGCTGCAGGGCGAGCTGGCGCGGGCCGGAGATGCGGGCGGGGACGCCGGCGGGGGCGAGCTCGCCGCCCTGCTGGCCGGGCTGTCGCAGGACCAGGCCGCCGCCCTGCTGCGCGAGGTCTGGGCGCTCGCCGGGATCCAGCCCGTCGGCGGCCGCGGTCCGGCCGAGATCGCCCAGCGGCTGATCCGCCGCGCCGAGGCCGCGCGCGCCCCGGCGCTCAGCGTCGAGCAGGCCGACTCGGTGCGCCGCTTCCTGGCCATTTCCGATACGCCGTCGGCGGCCCTGGCCCAGGTGAAGGCCCTGGCCAACGGCAAGGCGCCCGCCACCGCCGCGGCGCTCGCCGCCTGGGCCGACCGGCTCGTCCGGCTGGCGGCCGACGTCCCCGCCGAGCGGCTGCGCTTCGATGCGGCGCTGGGCCACGCCTTCGACTATTACGACGGCCTGACCTTCGAGATCCGCAGCGCCGCCCTGTCCGCTGAGCGCCCGATCGCGGTGGGCGGCCGCTACGACGGCCTGCTCGCCCGCCTGGGCGGCGCGGCGACGCCGGCGGTGGGCTGCATGGTGCGTCCGTGGCGCGCCTTCGCCGGAGGCGAATCGTGAGCGAACCCCTGATCGTCGCCCTGCCGTCCAAGGGCCGCACCAAGGAGCAGGTCGAGGCCTGGCTCGCCGACTGCGGCCTGGACCTGAAGTCCGCCGGCGGCGACCGCGGCTATTCGGCCAGCCTCAAGGGCCTGGACGGCGTGCAGGTGCGCCTGCTCTCCGCGGGCGACATCGCCGAGGCGCTGGACGCCGGCGACGTGCACCTGGGCGCCACCGGCGAGGACCTGCTGCGCGAGCGCGGCGCGGACATCGAGGCCCGGGTGATGTTCCTGCGCGCCCTGGGCTTCGGCCGCGCCGACTTGGTGGTGGCCGCGCCCAAGAGCTGGCTCGACGTGGAGACCATGGCCGACCTGGAGGAGGTGGCGCACGACTACCTGGCGCGCACCGGCCGGCGCATGCGGGTGGCCACCAAGTATTTCGTTCAGACCCGCGCCTTCTTTGCGCGCCACGGCGTGGCCGACTACCGGATCACCGAATCCGGCGGCGCCACCGAGGGCGCGCCGGCCGCCGGCGCCGCCGAACTGATCGTCGACATCACCACCACCGGGGCGACGCTGGCCGCCAACGGCCTGAAGGTCCTGGCCGACGGCCTGATCCTGAAGAGCCAGTTCCAGCTCGCCGCGTCCCTGCGCGCCGATTGGACCGCCCCGCAGCTCGCCGCCGCCGAGCGCCTGCTGCGCGTGGTGGAGGCCAGGGCCGCCGCCCGCGCCAGCGCCACCCTGGTGTGGCCGCCGCTCGAGGGACCGACCGAGGCCGCGCTGATCGAGCGCCTGGTCGCCGCCGGAGCCACGCGCCGTCCCAATGGCTTGCTCATCGACGCCGACCGCGCCGCCGCCGCCGCCGCCGACCTGACCGCCGCGGGCCTGGGGCCGGTGACCATCGCGCGCCCGGACTTCGTGTTCGACGTCGCCTGCGCGCCGTTCGCGCGGCTGGCGGCCGGAATTAAGGGTCGTTCGTAATCGTCACCCTATTTTTGCCGCCTGCGTCAGAAATCCTGGCTTCAGCGCGTTGATTTTATCGTGATCGCGGAAAACTGAGCGTCCAAGCGGCCTCGGTCCCGCCGACCTCTGTTGACTCAGGAAAAAAATTGCCGTCTTGTCATCTGGCGAGAGACACGAAGGCGCCAGTCCTGAAGTCTCCCGGCGTTTCGGGGAGGAAACGCCTTACATATGAGCGAACGCTCAAATTCGGCCCGCTGCGATTATCCCCCGCAGCGGGCCTAATTTTTTGCCTGGCCCCATATTTTGACGTCGTCGTCAAAAACAACCAGAGCGGGTCTGTCGCCAAATCGTTGAAGCTTGACCTTATCGTGCGCCTCTTTTGGGCGCGTCTGGTCACCAGATGCGCACGCGGGCCTCGGGGGCCACATACATCTTGTCGCCCGGCTTGACGCCGAACGCCTCGTAGAAGGCGTCGATGTTCCGCACCGGCAGGTCCACCCGATATTGCGGCGGCGAGTGCGGGTCGGCGACCAGGGCGCGCTTCAGGCTCTCGTCGCGCATCTTCGAGCGCCACACCTGCGCCCAGCCCAGGAACACCCGCTGGTCGCCGGTCAGGCCGTCGATCACCGGCGCCGGCTTGCCGCCCAGCGACAGATGGTAGGCGTCCAGCGCCAGCAGCAGCCCGCCCAGGTCGGCGATGTTCTCGCCCATGGTCAGCTCGCCGTTGATGTGCGCGCCGGGCAGCGGTTCGACCGCGGCGTACTGCTTGCCCAGCCGGTCGGCCTGGACCTGGAACTTGGCCGCGTCCTCGGGCGTCCACCAATCGGCCAGCCGGCCGTCGCCATCGGATTTCCGGCCCTGGTCGTCGAAGCCGTGGGTGATCTCGTGGCCGATCACCCCGCCGATGCCGCCGTAGTTGATTGCCGGGTCGCCCGTGGGATCGAAGAACGGGGGCTGCAGGATGGCCGCCGGGAAGACGATCTCGTTCTTGGTGGACGAGTAGTAGGCGTTGATCGTCGGCGGGGTCATGCCCCATTCGGTCCGGTCCACCG
>Ga0070667_100002913_pt1 | contig 14703 bp, 19 predicted proteins | sample KBSS33metaG_FD_64659 | JGI IMG/M metagenome (GOLD analysis project Ga0070667, IMG submission 64659) | Switchgrass rhizosphere microbial communities from Kellogg Biological Station, Michigan, USA - KBS S3-3 metaG | ecosystem: Host-associated > Plants > Roots > Rhizosphere > Soil ... | reverse complement strand
GCGGCCGGCATGCTGCACTTCTCGCTGCGCCGCAGCCAGAACGTCCACTGGCAGGCCCTCGACGTCGATCGGGACAAGCACGCCGGGCTGAAGAACCAGAGGCCGGCGGTGCTGTGGTTCACCGGCCTCTCCGGCGCCGGCAAGTCGACGATCGCCAACCTGGTGGAGAAGAAGCTGGTGCGGATGAACCGCCACACCTTCCTGCTGGACGGGGACAATGTCCGCCACGGCCTGAACAAGGACCTCGGCTTCACCGAGGCCGATCGGGTGGAGAACATCCGCCGCGTCGGCGAGGTGGCCAAGCTGATGACCGATGCCGGCCTGATCGTGCTAACCGCCTTCATCTCGCCGTTCCGCTCCGAGCGGCGGATGGTGCGCGAGATGATGCAGCCGGGCGAGTTCGTCGAGATCTTCGTCGACACCCCGCTCTCGGACGCCGAGGCCCGCGACGTCAAAGGCCTCTACAAGAAGGCGCGCGCCGGCCAGCTCGCCAACTTCACCGGCATCGACAGCCCCTACGAGCCGCCTGAGGATCCCGAGATTCGCATCGACACCACGCGGCTGACGCCGGAAGAGGCCGCCGACCTGATCATCGAGAGGCTGATCCCGTGAGCGTGAGTGATATCGAGTTGGCGCGGAGCATCGCCGAGACGGCCGGGCGCCTGCTTCTGGATCTCCAGCGTTCCGGCCTGTTCGAGGGCAAGGCGCTGGGCAAGGCCGGCGACCGCACCGCCAACGCCTTCATAATGGAGGCGCTGAAGGCCAACCGGCCGGACGACGCGGTCCTTTCCGAGGAGGAAAAGGACAATCCCGAGCGACTGAAGGCGAGCCGGGTGTGGATCGTCGACCCGCTGGACGGCACGCGCGAGTACGGCGAAGGCCGCACCGACTGGGCCGTGCATGTGGCCCTCAGCGTCGACGGCGATCCTGCGCTCGGCGCGGTGGCGCTGCCGGGCTTGCCGCTGACCCTCTGCAGCGGCCAGCCCCCGACGGTGCCGGACACCCCCGCCAAGCTGCGTATGCTGGTCAGCCGCACGCGGCCGGCCAAGGAGGCGGTGGCGGTGGCCGAGGCGCTGGGCGCGGAGCTCGTGCCGATGGGCTCGGCCGGCGCCAAGGCCATGGCCGTGGTGCGCGGCGAGGCCGACATCTACCTGCACACCGGCGGCCAGTACGAGTGGGACAACTGTGCGCCGGCCGCCGTCGCGCGTGCGGCGGGCCTGCACGTCAGCCGCGCCGACGGCTCGCCGCTGCGCTACAACAACGCCGACACCTATCTGCCCGACCTGCTGATCGCGCCGAAAGGCTTGGCCGAACGGGTGCTCGCGGTGATGGGGACGCTGACCCCGGCCGAGGCCTGATCGCGCCGGACGCCCCCACCGCATCAGCCGAGGAGTATGTTCCCCGCGTCGGCGTATTGGGCGTAGCTGACGCCCGCGAGGCCGTAGCCGAGGTCCTTGAAGGCCGCGATGGTCATCGGGCTAAGGTAGTTGTCGGCGTCGATGTAGCCGGTCATCAGCTCGTTGGCGAAGGTTTCCTCGTCCCAGTGTGACCCGGCCGTACCGGAGCCGCCGTCCTGCTCCACGGGAACGCCGGTCGCGCCCGCGCCCGCGGCGGTGTTCTGATACTGCGTCAGCGCCGCGGTCCCCGTGTAGAGGCCTCCGGCGACAAGGTTCTTGTAGCCCCAGATCGAACCGAACCCGAGGCTGTGGGACATCTCGTGCAGGACGATGTCGTCGAACAGGCCCTGGGCCTTGAAGACGTCGGCGTCTGTGATGTCGAACTTCATCGAGGCGGTGGCGGGGAGATAGCTGGCCGTGCGGATCGAGGTGGGACCAGCCTGGCCGAGTATGCCGCCCGCGCCGTCTATGGAGCCGAGTTCGGCGGTGATCAGGATGTCGTCGACGACGGTCACGACGCCCTTGGTGCGCACGGCGACATCTTGGACGTCCTGGGTGATGAAGCTGGTGAGAAAGTTGGCGGCGCCTTTGAAGATGTCGACGTATTCCTGCGTCCAGCTGCCCTTGAACTCGATCTTGATATTGTACCCGCCGACCGCGCCGGCGGTGTAGGGCTCAAAGCTGCTGGTCCCGCCGCCGCCGCCGCCGCCCGAACCCCCGCCGGGGCCACCTCTGGCCGCGGCTCCGCCGGCGATGTCGGAAACGTCGATGCGATGGGTGAGGTCGACGCCGATCAGGCTTGGCGATGAATCAGGCAGGGTTGGCCGCAGCGCCAGGCCCGCCTTCTGGGCAAAACCGAAGCCTGAATTTCCGGTTCCGTTCGCGTACTGCGAGAAATTAAATAGATTATCCCACATCGCTGGCCCCCCGGCCCAGAGTTAGCTGCCCATCTGGGCGGCATGATACATAAGATCGCCAAGCCGGATTTCGCACTCTCCTCCGGCGCGATTCGGAGCTTGCAGGTACGAACTTAGCAATTTGTTATCTATGCCTGGAAGGCGGGCCGTTGGGCTTGGAGCCCAGCTGGATCTTCTCGGCGCCCGTTCATGGCGGTGGCGCTGGAGGCAGCCGAGGGCATCGGCATAGCTGGCGTGTCTTCGCCACAGCCGACCAGGGTCGGCCGCGCTGTCAGCCGGCCGTTTCGCCAGGACCGAGTCCAGGCCTTCGGGTGGTGTCGGTGTTCGCGACCTCGACTAGTGCGGGGTGACCGCGGGCGCAGGCTCGACCGGCGCCACGCCTGCGGCTTGCTCGGGCGTGGTGCGCCGGCGCAGCGATTCCGTGAAGGCGCGGGTCGCGTCTTCGAACGCGCCGCCGGATTCCCGGGCGTTGGCCGCGAGCTTCTTCGCCTTGGCCTTGGCCTGCGGCGCCTTTTCCGCCGCCAAGGTGCGGGTGGTCGAGCCCGGGCGGCTCTCGAACGCTGCGAGCACGCCGCCGGCGGCGATCAGCGCCTCGGCCAGGATCGTCTTGCCGCTTTGGGTGCGGGCCAGGTCGCGAAGCCCGCGTCGAAGCGACCTGGGGATCTTCACGCCCGCCAGGCGCTTGGGAACCTTTGTCTTCTTGGCCATCGGTGTCTCCTCGCCGCCCAACGGGGAAGCCGCCGTCGGCGTTCCGCGCGACTGTCGCACGGCTGTCATATGATGCGCCGATGGGTCGAGATCGTGGCGTAGGCGGAGCACCGTGACGCCAGGCGGAAGTAACTGAGGCCCCGCAGGTGAACGACATGCCGGCCGATCCGTCGGCGCGTATTTCGGAGGCGTGGGACGGCCCCTCGTCGGGCGTTATCTGCTGCTTCGGCTTCGACGCCGGCGGTGCGCGCGCGCTGGCCGAGCCCAGGCTGTCGGCCGAGGGCGCTGGCGAGGCCTGGTCCTGGACCCACGTCCGGCTGGGGGACGTTCGCGCTCTGGCCTTGCTGCGCGCCGTACGCAACCTTCCCGCCGAGGCGCTGGAGCTGTTCGCGGCGAGCGAAGGCCGGATCCAGATCGGCGAGGAGGCGGGCTGGATGTTCGGCGTGCTGCCCGACCTGGAGCGGGATCTGTCCGGCCAGCCGCAGGGTCCGGGCCGCCTGGTGTTCGCGCTCGACGGCGCGCGCCTGCTCACAGGGCGGCTTCACCCGCTGCTCGCCATCGACGATCTTCGGCGCGCCGCCCAGCTCGGCGAGCGCCTCGTGACCCCGGCCGGAGCGGTCGTGGCGCACCTGCAGTTCTACGTCGACCGCATCGAGCAGGTCATCGACGACCTGGCCCAGCAGCTGGCCGGCATCGAGGACTATGTCCTCACCGAGCCTCAGAACCCCGGCGAGACCGGGCTCAGCGCGCTACGCCGCAAACTCGCGCGGCAGCGTCGCGAACTGCAGGCGCTGCGGAGCACCCTCGCCCGCGCGCTGGCCCGTGGACGGCGGGGCGAACGCCTCCTCGGCCTCACGGACGAGTTCACCGAGCTTATCGCGGGCGTGGAGGACGCCGACCGGGAAACCGGCGTGCTCCAGGAGCGGGGTCGGCTGCTGCACGAAGAGGTCGACACCCTGATCAACAGCGCCACCAACCGCAGCATGCGCGCGCTCACCATCGTCTCGACCTTGCTGATCCCGCCAACACTCGTCACCGGCGCCTTCGGCATGAACCTGAAGGGCATACCGTTCGAGAACTCATCCGGCGGGTTCGCGGCGGTCGTCGTGCTCTGCGCGATCGTCGTGGGCGGCGCGCTCTTCGTGCTCCGGCGCTTGGGCATGTGAGGCGTGGATCAGGACAAGGCGTCAATGACAGCGCAGGCGCGCGACCCGCTCGCGAAGCGCCGCCGCGAACCGGCGCACCACGGCCTGTTGCGGATCGGGCAGTGCGTCGGCGCGGCGCTCGAACTCCCCGGCCGCGTAGGTGATCGAGGCGGGCTCCGGCGACGGCAGCTGATCGCGGATGAAGTCGTCCACCATGGTCTCGAACGCGGCAGGGTCCAGCGGAGTCCGCGGCGCTGGCCGCTCGTCGAAGTTACGCATGGCTGCTCCGTCATGCGGCCGCCTGAACCGGGATGCGGCCCTAGCTGTGCAACTTCCCGAAAGGACGTGACGCGCTCGTGACGGCGCGGCGGCCGTCCAGCGACACAATTCTGTTGTCGCCCCGTGGCACACGCTAGCGCAGTCCGGGCTTCGGTCGGCCGGCCGTCCGCCGACGATCCGAGGTTCGCCCAACGCTGACAGCAGCGGAGGTTGCCTGTGACTCGTCAAGATCTGCTCGGGCGCGACCTGCTCGACCACGGCCAAGGCTCCATCTTCGACGTGGGCCTGACCCTGGGGCTGGTCCTGATCCTGGTGCTCTATGCGCCCGTCTACGCTGTGCTGGCCGGGCTGGGCCGACTGGCGCTGGCGGCGGGCGAGAGCGCGCGGCCGGCGCTTCGCCTGCGCGGCTCCACGGCGCTGCTGCGGCTTCGACCCCGCGGCGCCTAAACCATGCGATCCGGCGAAACCGCATGACGCGGACACTCGCCCCGTGGGCGAGCGCGCTTCGCCGCGGGACAGGGTGAAGCTACCGTAAACCGGATGCGGGGCCGTGGGCGATTCGCGCGGCCGCACCCGGAGGCGTCCTCATGCGGTGGATGGCGGCAGCGTCGGCGATCCTGGTCAGCCTGGGTGCTGCGGCCCACGCCCAGCCCGCGGCGCCGCCGCCTGCGGAAGTCGAATGCGCCCGACCCTCGGCGGCCGAGCTCGCTCGCGGCGGCCGACTGGTCTGCGACGTGGCGGTGGATCTGCGCGGCGAGCCCGCGTCGGCCAGACGGAGCGAGGCCGAGGTCGTCCAGGTTCCAAAGCGCGCTGTTCACACCAAGGCGCAAACCGAGATTGTCGCGCCGATCGTCGCTCCGACGTTGGGCGTCTGGTCCGGGACTGCGGTGCTGCGGGCCCAGGCCGCTTGCGCCGACGCCTACCCTGAGGTGGTCGCCTTCCCCCGATCCGCCGCCAAGTCCGCGAGCCGTGCGCTCCCGACGGTGGTGGCGCCGCGGGCGGCGGCCTGCGGCGCGCAAGGCTGAAGCCCATGCGCATCTTGGAAGTCCTCGTCGTCTGGGCGGTCCGCCTGGCCTTGGTCGGGCTGCTGTTCAGCGCCAGCGATCCGGTGCGCATGGCGGCGGCCGTCCTGGTGCTTTCGGTGCAGCCCGCCTTTCAGCGCGCGATTCTGGCCCGGGACCGACCGGTGGCGGCCCGCCGTGGCTCATCGGCCTTTCCGCTCGGTTGAAGCCTGGCGATTCAGGGTCCGCTGACGCGGTCGACTTCCATCGGAACCGGGCCGCGAAGCGCCGCATCCATCGCTGCATCGTCGGCGCTGAGGGGCCGGGCGACTTCGTCGTACAGGCGTGCGACCTCGCCGCCGTCCGGGGCCGGACCGACCAGAGCCTCAGGAAGCGGAGCCTCAGGAAGCGGAGCGTCGGCCAATTGGCTCTCGCCGACCTCGGTTTCCGATGAGACCCGCGCCGGGTGGTCGGCGGCGCCTTCGGCCGGCGCCGGGGAAGGCCCAGCCTCGCCCGTCCCGATCCTCACGACCGGGTCTATCGCCGGAGACTGGGGTGCGGCCGCCTGCATCAGGCCCAGCCCTGGGAAGACGGCTTCCGCCGGCTCGGTCTCCGGCAGGATGTAGACCACGCCCTTCGTGCCGGTGAAGGTCTTGCGCACGACGTCTTCGTAGAAGCCGGCGTTCACATTGATGCAGCCGAAGGTGATGCGATTGTCCCGAACGGACGGCGATTTCAGCCTTCGCAGCCTCTGTTCCTTGGGATTGTTGGTCACCACGGCGTGGATCGAGATGGCGTTGGCGTAGTCCACCCAAAGGACCTTCTGCCCACCGTAGGCGTAGCCGTAGTTGGCGATGAAGCGGCCGGCCGGCGTGGTGCGCTCACCGGGCCGGATGGCGGAGAGCTTGCGGTTGCCGATCCCCGGGACCGAGCCGTCGCCGCGCGCGAGCCCGAGCAGGGCGGGCGCGCCGCCGCGGAGAGTGCCGTCGGCCTCGTACACGAAGACCTGCGCAGCCACCTTGTCGATGATCATGAAGGGCAGGCCGGAATTGTCGCCGGTCGACGTCACCCAGCGGCTGACCAGGGCCGTCTCTTGCGACGGCTCGGGCGGGGGCGCGGGCTTCTGGACGCCCTTGACCGGCTTCTTGGCGGCGCCCGGCTGGGCGGCGGCCTGTTTGCCGACCTGCTTCGTGGCGACCGCCTTGACCGCGACCGGGTGGGCGGCCGCAGGCTTGACCTTGGCCAGCGCGACCGTCGGGCCCATCACGAGGCCCAGCAACAGGACCGTGAACGCCGTCCTCGTGAAATCGCGCACGACCTTAGTTCCGTGACTCTCAAGCTTAACCCTGGCTCGCCCGACATTGGGGCGAAATTCAGGGCGGAGATCGTCGGCGGCGAGCCGCCTCGGACCTCCGCCTGCTGACGATCAGTTGCGGGCGCGCCTTTTCGTCATCTTCTGTTCGATGGTATCCACCCGCGGGGTCAGCGCGTCCAACCGCTGATTGGCCTGTTGAGCGGACGCCGCGGCGGCCTGAGCCGCGCTGTCAGCGGCTTGCGCCGCTTGGGCTGCGGCGTCAGCCCGTTGCTGGGCCGCAGTCGCCTTGGCGTCGACCGAGTCGATGCGGCTGTTCACGGTTGCGATCTGCTCGTTGACATATTTCTCGGTGGCGCAACCGCTTAACCCGAGCCCTCCCAACAACAAGGCGGCGGCAAGTTTGATTCCGGCATTGCGAGGCATTTTCCACGTCCTTTATTTGCGGGGCTTGGAGGTTCACGCCGCCAGCCCTGCCTGCCTACTAGGTGAAGACCTGAACTCGACCTCGCCGACACACCCATCAGACGACCTTGACCGTTCGCCCGGGCGAGGCATGCACCACAACGTTTGTAGCTTGGCGGTTGTTCCGGCTCAGGTTGTGCAGATTTGCGGCCGGCGCTCATAACCGGGCGGATCAGGCCGTGACGGGCATGCCATCGATCGCTCGACAGCGGCGCGCCTCCCGCGCCATCTTGCGTCGAAACCGAGCGGAGCTGGGAAGGAGACTCATATGTCCCGCGCGACCATGACGCTTCACGACGCGACCGTTCCGTCCTTCCTGCAGACTCTGGAGGCGATGCAGGGCATTCTCGAGCGCGGTCTTTCCCACTGTCGCGAGAGCGGGCTGGATCCCGCCGAGCTCGTCGAGACCCGGCTCGCGCCGGACATGCATCCGCTGCGCTTCCAGGTGATCTCGGTCGCGCATCACTCGGCGACCGCCCTGCAAGGCGTGATGACCGGCAACTTCACCGGGCCGCCGGATCTCGGGCCGCTGGACTATCCGGCGCTGCAGGCGCTGATCGCCGAGGCGCGGGCGAAGGTGCAGGCCGTCACGCCCGAGCAGCTGAACGGGGCGGCGGACGGCGTGGTCAATTTCCCGGTGCGCGATCGCGTCATGCGCTTCGTCGGCGCCGACTTCCTGCTCTCCTTTTCGGTTCCCAACTTCTATTTCCACGTGAGTACGACCTACGCCATCCTGCGGATGAAGGGCGTCGGGCTAGGCAAACGGGACTACCTCGGCAAGCTGCGGCTCAAGGCGGACTGAGCGGCGCGCACGGCGGGCTGGGTCAGGCGCCGCTTCGGGCCGGCCCGGCCGCCTTGATATTCTCCTTACACGCGCGCGGGTCCATCCGAATGGAGCCCCTATGCGCCCCCTTGCTAAATCCGAGCTCTGTTCAAGAAGCTCGGGAGCGCAATTCGTGCTCGATGTCCTCTTCCTGGCGCTCGGCGCCGGCGTGCTGGCGCTGTTTGGAGCCTACGCCAAGGCCCTGAGGGGGCTCTGATGCTGGAGCTCCTCGTCTGGGGCGCCGGAGCCCTCGGGGCCGGCGGCGTATCGACCGAGACTTCCCGAGCGAGCTGTCGTTGGCCCGCCTCGACCCCAACCTTCTGGAGCAGGCGGTGGTGAACATTCTGGAGAACGCCATCGCCTACAGTCCCGACGCCACCGTGATCGAGCTGGCGGCCTACGAGGACCGGGCGAACGTGGTCATCAGCATCGAGGACGAAGGCAAGGGCATCCCGACGCCTGAGCTTGCGCGGGTGTTCGAGAAGTTCCACCGCATGGAGGGACCGAGCGATCGCGCCAAGGGCGCCGGTCTCAGCCTCTCGATCTCCAAGGGCTTCGTGGAGGCGATGGGCGGGCGCATCGCCGCGGCAAGCCCGATCCACGGCGACCACGGCACGCGGGTGTTGATCAGTCTGCCCAAGGCGCCGCGACAGCTCGGGACGGCGGCCGCATGAGTCTGCAGCCCAGGATCCTGATCGTCGACGACGAGCCCCTGATCCACCGCTTCCTGCGGGCGGCGCTCGAAGCGGCGGGCTATGAGCCGCTGCGCGCCGAGACCGGGGCCGAGGGACTGCGCGAGATGGCGCGCGCGGCGCCGGCCGCGGTGGTGCTCGACCTCGGCCGGCCCGACATGGACGGCAAGGCGGTGCTGACCAAGGCGCGCGAGTTCTACCAGGAACCGATCCTGGTGCTTTCGGCGCGCGACAAGGAGACCGAGAAGATCGAGGCGCTCGACCTCGGCGCCAATGATTACGTCGAGAAGCCGTTCGGGGTGGGCGAGCTGCTCGCCCGGCTGCGGGCCTCGCTGCGCCAGCGCTCGAATGCGGCCAGGCCTCCGCCGCCGGTGGTGCGGGCGGGCGAGGTGGTGATCGACTTCCCCGCCGGCTGGTCACCCGGGGGGGGCGTGCCGGTGCGGGTTTCCCCGCGCGAATACGACCTGCTCGCCAAGCTCGCCCAGAACGCCGGCAAGGTGCTGCAGCACAAGGAGCTGCTCACCTCCGTCTGGGGGCCGGCACACGTGCACGACACCCAGTACCTGAGGGTCTTCATCGGCCAGCTTCGCCAGAAGTTGGAAGCCAGCCCCGCCGAACCGAAGCTGATCCTCACCGAGCCCGGCGTCGGCGATCGCTTCATGGCCGACGAGGAGCCGTGAGGCTGGTGCACAGGTAGGCGCCGGCCAGCTCGACATACTTCGCGGGGGTCTCCGGCCAGTCGTCCTTGCGATCGGCGCGGACGCCTAGGACAAGGAGCGGCGAGCCCTCGCGGCGGATCGGCCAGAAATCGAAGGTCGAGGCCTCGAAGGGGTAGTTGTCGGCGTGGGACGCCGTCCCGCTCGACAGCGTCCAGCGGGCCGCCTCGAGGTCCGCCGCCGGCAGGCTGGCGCTGTCCTCGCCCAGGCGCAATTCGCCGTCCCGTTCCACCAGCATCGCCGACGGCGCCCCGAAGATCTGCGCCAGGGCTTGAGCCGTGGCGCGCTCCACGTCGGGCCGCGGCGCCGCCTCGACCACCAGGCGGGCCAGCGCATGCAGGGCGTTGGCGCGCGCGGCCTCGCGCTCCGCATCCAGCCGCCGCCGGCGTGCGTCGGCCGCCAGCGTGCTGACGATCGCCGCGATCGCCAGCAGCAGCGCCGCCGCCCAGATGTCGTCGGCGCGGTGGATGCGCAACGAATAGAAGGGCGGGGTGAAGAAGAAGTCGAAGGCGAGCACGCCGAGCGTCGCGGCCAGCATCGCCTGGCGAAAGCCGAAGCCGGTCGCCGCGATCACCACCGGCAGCACGAAGACGAGGGTGACGTCGGGCGCGGTGATCAGGTGCTGGATCACGAACCCCACGAGCACGGCGGCGCCGACCAGCGCGACCGCGCCCGCATAGCCAGCCCATCGGCCCGGCCGGGCCGATGGCGATGCGGCGGCCGTCGCCTCCACAGGCACGAGCGGCAGGGTTTGCTCTGACATGACCGGCTCCTTCGACCCGTCGACGAGCAAGGCTAGGTCCAAACGGCGTAAGGGTTCGATGTGGATTGGCGGGGCCTGCCAGCGTCGGCTAGGCCGCATATGGTCAGAACCGATTGGAGCTGAAGGGCGGCGTCGCCGGGTGATTCGAACACCCGACCTCCTGCGCAGCGGCTCTGAGCGGCCTCAAACGGCAGCGCCGGCGCGCAGCAGCGGCAGCAGCTGATCGCCCTGGCGGCGGATCTCGGGCAGGTACGGAGTGTCCGAAAGCACGAAGTGGGTGATGCCCAGGGCCTGGTACTTGAGCAGCGAGCGGGCGACGTCGGCGGGGGAGCCGACCAGCCAGGTGGTTCCGGCGCCGCCGCCACCGTGGCGGCCGGGCGCGGTGTAGAGGTTGTCGTCGAGCACGTCGCCGCGCGCCTGCAGGTCCAGCAGCCGCTGCTGCCCCACCGCGATCACGCGGCGATGCTCGTCAATCGCGCCCCTCCGGTCGGCCATTTCGGCGACCTTGGCCTCCGCTTCGGCCCAGGCCTGCTCGGTGGTGTCGCGGACGAAGGTGGTGATCCGCAAGCCGAACTCCAGCGGCGGCAGGTCGCGGTCGAGATCGCGGCTGAGCGCCTTGAGCCGCTGGATGCGCTCTCCCACGCCGTCCAGCGGCTCGCCCCAGAAGAACTGCACGTCGGCTTCGGTCGCCGAGACCCGTTCGGCCGCGGGCGAGGCGCCGCCGAAGTAGAGCTTGGGGTGGCGGCGCTCGCCGCGCGCTGGCAGCCGCGGCTCGACGGTCGAGCGCGTCACCTGGAAGTGGTCGCCGCGCCAAGTGACGTCCTCCTCGGTCCACAGCTTGCGCACCAGCCGCATGAACTCGCGGGTGCGCCCGTAGCGGTGCGCCTGGTCGCCCTCGCTGTCGCCATAGGCCGCCAGATTGTCCTGGCCGGAGACGATGTTGATCCGCACCCGGCCGCCGGTGAGATGGTCGAGCGTCGCCGCGGCCGAGGCGAAGTTGGCCGGCCGCCAGTAGCCGGGCCGGATGGCGATCAGCGGCTCGAAGGTGGCGGTCCGGGCGGCGAGCGCTGCGGCGACGGTGAAGGTGTCGGGGCGACCCCAGCCGGAGCCGATCAGCGCGCCGCGCCAGCCGTGCTCCTCCAGCGCGCGCGCATGGCGGGTCAGGGTCTCCAGGCTGTTGTGGTTTTCCTGGGCCGCGTCGCCGCGGTGGCCGGGTTGAACCTGGTTGGGAATGTACCAGAGGAACTGGGAACTGTTGCTCATCGGGGTCGGCGCTTTCGTTGAGAGGGGGAGGGTGCTCAGCGCGCCGGAAAGCCCAGCGCCTGCAGCACGTCGCGCAGCACATGGCGGCCGGCCATGGACTGCGGCCCGGCGGTGCGGTTCACGGCTTGGGTGGTCCAGTCCTGTTCGGGTAGGCGCTGGCGGCGCTGGAAGGCGCGGATGCGGGGGTTGTAGGCGGCCACGGCGTCCTGCTCGCGCGCGCCCCAGCCGTACTGTTCGCGGAACAGCACCGCCTCCTGCGCCAGGCGCGGCTTCACTTCCAGCCCGGCGTCGGGGTCCGGGCGGCCCACCGCCATGCCGAAGAGGGCGAAGACGTGCGGCGTGAGGCCAAGCTCGGCGGCGACCTCGGCCGGCTTGTTGCGGATGCCGCCGACGTAGGTGGCGCCCAGGCTCAGCGCCTCGGCCGCCACGGTGGCGTTCTGCGCGGCGAGCGCGGTGTCGATGCCGCCCAGCAGGAAGCTTTCCAGATAGTCGAGGGCCTGCGCCTCCCGGCCCTGGGCGAAGGCGGCGGTGCGCAGCTTCTGGTGATCGACCAGCCAGACGAAGAACAGCGGCGCTTCGCGGATGAAGGCCTGGTCGCCGGCCAGCAGCGACAGCCTGGCCTTGCGCGCCGGGTCCTCGACGGCGACCACGCTCCAGGGCTGCAGGTTCGAGGAGGTGGGCGCCGACTGGGCGGCCGCGACCAGGGTCTCGACCGTGCCCGCGGGAACGGGGTCGGCCAGGAACCGCCGCACCGAGTGGTGCGCCAGCAGGATGTCCAGCGTCTCGTTCCAGGCCGGCGGGGTGATCTCGACGGGTCCGCCATAGCGGCGGGAGAAGCGCTCGGCCGGGGAGGCTTCAGTGAATTTGGCGTGCAGGGTCATGGGTCTCTACTCCGCCGCCACGCACCCGCCGCGGGCGCCGGCGAACCGGTTGGCGGGCCGCGCGAGGCCCAGATTGTCGCGAAGGGTCCGACCCTCGTACTCACTGCGGAACAGGCCGCGGCGGCGCAGGATCGGGACCACCTGGTCGATGAAGTCGGTGAGGCCGGCCGGCAGCACCGGCGGCATGATGTTGAACCCGTCCGCCGCGCCGTTCTCGAACCAGTCCTGAATGGCGTCGGCGACCTGATCCGGCGTGCCGATCACGGTGTGGTGGCCGCGCGCCGTGGAGACGGTGCGATAGAGCTCGCGCAGCGTCGGCCGGTCGCGCTCGACCAGGTCCGACACCAGCTTCAGGCGCGAGCGGTTGCCGTTGGTCTCGCGCGGCAGGGGCGGGGCCTTGTCGTCAAGCGAATAGCCGGAGAGGTCTACCTCGCCGTAGTGGCGCTTGAGGATGCTCCAGGCCACGCTGGGGTGGATCAGGGCCTGCAGCGCCTCGTAGTTGGCCTGGGCCTCGGCTTCGCTGCCGCCGAGCACCGGGAAGATCCCCGGCATGATCAGGATCTCGTGGGGCTGGCGGCCGTAGCGGCCGGCGCGGGCCTTGAGGTCGGCGTAGAAGGCTTGCGCGTCCTCCAAGGTCAGGTTGGCGGTGAACACTACCTCGGCCGTGCGGCCGGCGAGCTCGCGGCCCGCGTCGGAGGCCCCGGCCTGCACCACCACCGGATAGCCCTGGGGCGGGCGGCCGACGTTCAGCGGCCCGCGGATCTGGAAGTGCGCGCCCCTGTGGTTGACCAGGTGCACCTTGTCCGGATCCACGAACAGGCCGCTCTCACGATCCCGGAGGAAGGCGTCGTCCTCGTAGGAGTCCCACAGGCCTTTGACGACGTCGATGTACTCCTCGGCGCGCGCATAGCGGTCGGCGTGCGCCGGTTGCGCCGACTGGCTGAAGTTGGCCGAGACGTCGGCGCCGGTGGTGACCACGTTCCACGCCGCCCGGCCGCCCGAGATCCAGTCCAGCGAGGCGAACTTGCGGGCGGTGGTGTAGGGGTCCTCGTAGGTCGTCGAGGAGGTGGCGACGAAGCCGATGTGGGTCGTCAGCGCCGACAGCGCCGACCAGAGCGTCACGGGCTCGAAATGCGCCGCCTTGGCGTTGCGGGCGAAGACTTCCGCATCCTCAAAGTTGGAATAGCCGCCGGGGCTATCGGCGACGAACAGCAGGTCGAACTTGGCCGCCTCGGCGGCGCGGGCGAGCTGCAGATAATGCTGGAAGTTCAAGCCCGCGTCGGGCTGGGCCCCGGGGTGGAGCCAGGCGGAGATGTGGTGCCCGGTCGCCTGAACGAAGGCGCCGAGCTTGATCTGGCGGTGTGCGCTCATCGGATGTCTCCGTCCGTTCCTGTGCTCGATGATTTGGGGCGCTAGGCCGCCGGCCGGGCCTCTGTCGGCTGGACGCCCAGCCTGCCGAGCAGCTCGCGCCTGAGCGCCGCAAAGGCTTCGGCGCGCTCGGTTCCGGCGGCGGGCAGGGCGACTGGGATGTCGGCGGCGACCTTGCCTTGCTCCAGCACCACGATCCGGTCGGCGAGCTCGATGGCTTCGTCGACGTCGTGGGTGACCAGCAGCACGGCCGGCGAATGGGCCTGCACCAGGCGTTTCAGCAGGACGTGCATGCGGATGCGGGTCAGCGCATCCAGCGCGCCGAACGGCTCGTCGGCCAGCAGCAGTTCGGGCTCGCGCACTAGCGAGCGGGCGAGCGCCACGCGCTGCTGCTCTCCGCCTGAGAGCTCCGCCGGCCAGGATTGCTCCCGCCCGCCCAGCTCCACCTCGGCCAGCGCCTTCTGGCCGCGCTCGCGGGCGTCGCGGTCGGCAAGGCCCAGGATGACGTTGTCCAGCACCCGCTTCCAGGGCAGCAGCCGGGCGTCCTGGAAGACTACGGAAAGATTCTGCGGCGCGACGATGTCGCCCGAGCCGGTCGCCTCGTGGTCGAGCCGGGCGATGGCGCGCAGCAGGGTGCTCTTGCCGCAGCCGCTCCGCCCCAGCAGGGCGACGAACTCGCCGCGGCGGATCTCCAGGTCGACGCCGTTCAGCACGCCCTTGATGGTGAAGCGCCGGACCAGGTCGCGGACGCGGACAATGGGAAGGGAGGAGGGCGCGCTCATCGGGCGAGCGTCCGGCGCCAGGAGAGGGCGCGGCGCTCCAGGGCGCGCACCGCCGTGTCGGACGCGAGGCCGAGGATCGCGTAGACCAGCAGGCCAACGACGATGACGTCGGTCTCGGCGTAGACCCGCGCGAGGTTGATCATGTAGCCGATGCCGCTGGTGGCGTTCATCTGCTCGACCACCACCAGGGC
>Ga0070667_100002909_pt1 | contig 14715 bp, 11 predicted proteins | sample KBSS33metaG_FD_64659 | JGI IMG/M metagenome (GOLD analysis project Ga0070667, IMG submission 64659) | Switchgrass rhizosphere microbial communities from Kellogg Biological Station, Michigan, USA - KBS S3-3 metaG | ecosystem: Host-associated > Plants > Roots > Rhizosphere > Soil ... | reverse complement strand
AGCCGGTGCAGAAGCGATCGGCCAGGTCGATGAAGCCGAAGTTCTGGCTCATCCACAGCACGAGTTCCTCGCTCAGGCGCGAGAAGTGGACCATGCACAGCGCCGCAGCGGCGGTGAACTCGATCGCGAAGTCACGGTCACTGACCGCGTCCAGGCTGTTCTGGCAGACGCAGGCGTTGCCGCGCTCGTCGACCATGCCGAGCGTGCGCGCCACCCGCTCGCGGTCCAGCGGGTAGCTGGTGCCGGCCAGCGCGGCGGCGCCCAGCGGCAGCCGGTTCGTGCGGCGGTACACGTCGTTCATGCGCTCGGCGTCGCGCGCGAACATCTCGACGTAAGCCAGCAGGTGGTGCCCGAAGCTCACCGGCTGAGCCACCTGCAGGTGCGTGAAGCCGGGCTGGATGACCTCGGCGTTCTTGTCGGCGACCTCGACCAGCGCGCGCTGCAGCTCCGTCAGCAGCCCGCCGATGGCGCCGATCTCGTCGCGCAGCCACAGCCGCACGTCGGTGGCGATCTGGTCGTTGCGCGAGCGCCCGGTGTGCAGCCGCTTGCCGGCGTCGCCGACCAGCGCGGTCAGGCGCGCCTCGATGTTCAGGTGCACGTCCTCGAGTTCGAGCTTCCATTCGAAGCGGCCGGCCTCGATCTCCTGCGTGATCTGGGCCATGCCGCGTTCGATCGCTTCGCGGTCGTCCGCACCGATGATGCCCTGCGCCGCGAGCATCTCGGCATGCGCCAGGCTGCCGGCGATGTCGGCCTTCCACAGGCGCTGGTCGAAGCCGACGCTGGCGGTGTAGCGCTGCACCAACTCGCTCATCGGCTCCGAGAACAATGCCGACCAGGCCTGGGATTTTTTGTCGAGTTGGTTGGAGGACATGGGGGCTGCGCTGGACAATGCGGTTGCGCCCGATTCTATCGACGCCCCCTCTTTCGACCGCCGCGATGTCCAACGCCCTGCCGACCTCCGACCCGCCCGCCCGAGCGGCCACGCGCCCGGGCGAGCTGCGTTCGAGCGGCTTCGGCACGACCGCGTTCGACGCGCTCGCGCCGGCCGCCGCCGAAGCGGTGACCGGCGGCTCGGTGTTCGACGTCTGCCATGTTGGCGTCGTGTTGCGGGCCTTGCTGTTCGTGCACGCGGTGCTCGCGATCGGCGTGCTGTTCGTCGCCACCTCGTTCATGGGCTGGGTGACCGCGTTTGCCGTGGCCTCCGGCGCCGCGCTGCCGGCGGTGCTGTTGTGGCTGCTGGTGGCCTGCGCCGCGCGCCGGCCGTTCGGCGCGTTGCCGCTGCCGGGGCAATGGGTCGTCGCGATGGGGCTGGGCGCGGCCTGCGGCGCGGGCGGCGCGCTGCTCGCGGGCCTGGCGGCCGGCAACGGCTTCGGCACACCGCCCTGGCTCGCGCCGGCGCTGGCCGGGGCCGGCCTCGCGGCGCTCGTGTTCCAGTGGCTGCGCCTGCGGGCCCAGGCGCTGCTGCCGGCCGACACGACGGCGCGCTTGGCCGAGCTGCAGTCGCGCATCCGCCCGCACTTCCTGTTCAACACGCTGAACACCGTGCTCGCGCTGGTGCGGCATGACCCGGCGCGCGCCGAGGAACTGCTCGAGGACCTGGCCGAGCTGTTCCGCGTCGCGATCTCCGAAAACCCCGAATCGGTGTCGCTGGCCGAGGAGGTCGAGCTCGCGCAGCGCTACCTGGCGATCGAGCAGGTGCGCTTCGGCAGCCGTCTGCAGGTGACGTGGGAGCTCGACCCCGATGCCGGACAGGCGCGTGTGCCGCCGCTGCTGCTGCAGCCGCTGGTCGAGAACGCGGTGCGCCACGGCATCGAGCCGTCCGACCGCGGCGGCACGATCCGCGTGCGCACGCGCGTCAAGCTCGGCCGCGCGCTGATCTCGATCGTCAACAGCGTGCCGGCCGCGGGCTCGCAGCCCGGTAACGGCATCGCGCTGCGCAACGTGCGCGAGCGGCTGCGCCTGATGCACGACGTCGCGGCACAGTTCGACACGAAGCGCGATGCCGACCTGTTTCGCGTCCAGATCGTGGTGCCGTTGTGAGTGGGCTGCGAGTGTTGATCGTCGACGACGAAGAACTGGCGCGCTTGCGCCTGCGTGGCCTGGTGCACGACTGTGCCGACCCGAAGGCCCAGGTCGTCGGCGAGGCGGCGAACGCGGTGCAGGCGCTGGTGTGGCTGGCCGAGCAGCGCTGCGATCTCGTGCTGCTCGACGTCCAGATGCCTGGGCGCGACGGCACGCAGCTGGCGGCCGAGCTGAAGCGGCTGCCCGAGCCGCCGGCCGTGGTGTTCGTCACCGCGCACGCGCAGCATGCACTGCAGGCCTTCGACCTCGACGCGGTCGACTACCTCACCAAGCCGGTGCGGCGCGAGCGCCTGCACGCGGCGCTGCAACGGGTCGCGCAGCGGCTCGCGTCGCGGCACGGTGCAACACCTGCGGCGGCCGTGCCCGACGACGTGCCGGCCATCGTCGTCACCGACCGCGGCCGCGTCGTGCGGGTGCCGCTCGCCGACGTGCTGTACTTCAAGGCCGAGCTCAAGTACGTGACGCTGCGCACCGCCGAACACACCTACGTGCTCGACGAGGCGCTGTCCGACCTGGAGCAGCGCCTGGGCGATCGTTTCCTGCGCGTGCACCGCAACGCGCTGGTCGCACGCAACGCCGTGCGCGCGCTCGAGCGCCGCGCCGTGCCGGCCGGCGCGCCCGAGCGCGAAGACGAGGGCGGCGAGGGCTGGGCCGTGCGCATGGCGCCGCTCGACGAATGGCTCGCGGTGTCGCGCCGTCAGGTCGCGGCGGTGCGCGAAGCCCTGGTGGCCGCCGGGCGCTGAGGGTCGGCGGCCGGCGGTCTGCGCCGGGCGAGGTGGTTCGTCCCTCTCATTGAGGATGGGGCACCCCGCGAGCCCGCGGCGTGTGGCCTCAAGTCGCGCCGCGCTCGGCCGAAAACTGCCCTAGGACTGACAGGCCAGTTCGGATGCCAGCCCGTCGAAGCAGTATGCGTACGTCTTCATCGGGAGTCAGAGAAATGAGCCAAGTCCCGCAGTTTCGTCGAACGCTCGCCGTGCGAGCCGGTGTGACCGCCTTGCTGGTGCTGTCGGCGCCAGCGTCGTTCGCTGCCACCGACAGCACGACCTTCGCCGTCACCGCCACGGTCCTGAGTACCTGCGCCGTCGCGGCCTCGCCGCTGGCCTTCGGCAACTACTCAATGGCGCAGGTCGACAGCAGCGCGCCGGTGCTGGTCACCTGCACCAACGGCACGACCTACACCGTGGGGCTGAGTGCCGGTGTGGGCACCGGCGCGAGCGTCGCCAGCCGCAAGCTGACCGGGCCAGCAAGCCAGGCGCTGACCTACTCGCTCTACGGCGATGTCGGTCGCACGACCGTCTGGGGCCAGACGATCGGCGTCGACACGGTCGCCGGGACCGGCAACGGCGCGGCGCAGACGCTGACCGTCTACGGCCGCGTTCCGGCGTCGCAGGGCCCGGGGCCGGGGGCATACACCGACACGATCACGGTCACGTTGACCTACTGAACGAGAGCGAGCCGGCCATGTCGCTCCGCTGTGTCCGCACATTGCTGACGGGGCTGGTCCTCGTCACCGCGTTGCGGTCGATCGCCGCCGCGAGCATCGAGGTGGCACCGGTCAGCCACGACCTGGCCCCCGGGCAGACCGCGATCAGCATGACCGTGAGCAACCGCTCCGCGGTCGAGACCACGCTGCAGGTGCGCGGCTTCGCGTGGACCCAGGAAGACGGCGTGGAGCGCCTGGCGGCGACTGACGAGCTGCTGGTGGCCCCGGCCATTTTCAGCGTCGCCGCCGGCCGCAGCCAGGTGCTGCGCGTGCGGGTGCCGCCGGCGCCTGCCGGGCACGAGATGTCGTATCGATTGTTGATCGATGAACTGCCGGCGGCGTCCGTGGGTGGCGAGGTGCGCATGGCGCTGCGGCTGTCGGTGCCGGTGTTCGCGCACGGCGCCACGCCCGGAGCCGCCCGACTCACCGCACGCCTCGATGCGGACCACCGCGGTGTGACGCTGATCAACCGCGGCGCGACCCGGACCCGCGTGCACTCGTTGACTGTGATCGTGCCGGGTGGCGAGCGCCATGCCGCGGTCCCGGACGGTGGTCCGTACCTGCTGGCCGGCGCGCAGCGAGCCTGGTCGCTGCCGGCCGCCGCCCGCCGCTCGCCGATGGCCGGCGCGCCAAGCCTGCTGGCGCTCACGGATACCGGGTACGTCGAGGTGCCCCTTGACGCAGCGCCATGAACGCGGAACCGGGCGACGCTGGATCTCCAGTTTCGCGCTGGCATGGGTCTGCGACGCCGCCTGCGCCGATGAACTCGCCCTGCTCGAACTGGTGATCGACGGCCGCGCCACGCAGCGCGTCGAGAGCTTCGTGCTGCGTGACGGCCGGCCCGCCGCGAAGCGCTCCGTCTGGCGTGCGCTGGGCGTCCGCGACGATCCGACCGCCAGCGCCGAAGAGACCCTCAGCGTGGCGCAATTGCCCAGCGTTCGAGCGGAACTCGATCTCGAACGCCGCATCCTTGCGCTGGACCTGCCGCCCGATCCGAACGCCCGCACGCTGATCGACCGGGGCGCGCCGGAGGACGCGCCGCCGCTCGACCAAGGCAGCGGTGCGCTGCTGAACTACGACCTGAGTCACCAGCGTGCGGGCGGTCTCGACCGGACATTCGGCTTGCTGGAGGCGCGCTGGTTCAATGCCGATGGTGTGTTCGAGCACTCGACGCTCGTCTCCGACGGCCCCGGCGTCTGGCAGCGGCGCCTCAGCAGCAGCTACACGCGCGCCGACCCGCAGCGTCTGGAACGCCTTCGGCTCGGCGACCTGGTGACCGGCGGCCCGACCTGGGCCCGGCCGCTGCGTCTGGGGGGCGTGCAACTGATCACCGACTTCGCGTTGCGCCCCGGCCTGGTGACCGCTCCCGCGCCGCAGCTCGGCGGCAATGCGGCGGTGCCGTCGACGGTGGACGTGCTGGTCAACGGTGCGCGTCAACTGTCCGAGCCGATCGCCCCTGGCCGCTTCGAAGTGCGGCAACTGCCGCTCGTCAACGGTCTGGGCGAGGTCTCGATGGTGGTGCGCGACGCGCTCGGGCGCGAGAGCGTGCAGAACCTTTCGTTCTACGCGTCGAGCCTGCAGCTCGAGCGCGGGCGCAGCGCCTACGCCTTCGAAGCGGGACGGGTCCGGCGCGGCTTCGGTACCGGCGACGATCGCTACGGCAGCTGGGCTGCCAGCGCGACCTGGCGGCGCGGCCTGTCGGACCTCGTCACCTTCGAGTCGCATGGCGAGGCGGGCGGCGGCACCGTGTCGGCCGGCGCGGGTGCGCTCGTGAACCTGGGCGCGATCGGCTTGATCGGCGCGGCGCTCGCCGGCAGCCAGGGCAACGGGCGGCGCGGGGTGCTGGCAAGCGTCAGTGCCGAACGCCAGACGCCGGTTCTGAACCTGCAGCTCGGCTTGACGGCGGCGTCGGCGGGCTACCGCGATGTCGCCAGCGCCGCGGGCGACGCGCCGCTGCGTCACAGCCTGCGCCTGGGCGCGGGCTGGCAGCTCGGTGGGTTCGGCAGCTTCGGCGTGGCGGCGATCGACCAGCGCGTCGGTGCGACTGCGCGCACCGCTGTCCAGCGCAGCCAGCTGCTGTCGATCACGTACCAGCAGACGCTGCCGTTTGGCGCCCAGGCCTATGTCAGCGGCTACCGCGATTTCGCCGCGCACGGTGCGAACGGGGTCAGCATCGGTGTGACGCTGCCATTCGGCACCCGCGGTGCACTGTCGTCCATGCTCACGCGCGAGCACGCCGGCAGCAGGCTGACGACCGCGGCGGGCGAGTCCGCCACCACCACCGGCGAGGTGGGCTGGCGCGCGGAGGCCGACATGGCAATCGACGGCCCGGCGCCGGCACGGCAGCGGTTGCAGGCCTCCTATCTCGCCGAAGCCGCGCGGCTGGCGGTCGAGGCCGAACAACTCGACGGCCGGGCCGCGGTCCGCGTGAACCTGCAGGGTGCCGTGCTCGCGATCGGCGGGCGGCTGCATGCGAGCCAGACCATCAACGACAGCGTGGCGGTGGTCGACGTCGATGGCGAGCCCGGTGTCTCGGTGTTCCACCAGAACCGCTGGATCGGCCGGACGGATCGCCACGGGCAGATCGTCGTGCCGGGGTTGCTGTCGTTCCAGTCCAACCGGCTGGCGATCGACCCGCTCGACCTGCCGCTCGACGCCGATGTGACGGACCTGGTGCGCGAGGTGCGACCGGGGGACCGGACCGGGCTGCATGTCCGATTCGCACTCGATCGCCAGCGAGCGGCGCTCGTCGAGTTGCGCGATGCGCACGGCCAGCCGCTGCCGCTCGGTGCGCGTGTGGCGGGCACCAGCGCCGCGGTCGTCGGCCACGATGGCCAGGCCTACCTGCGCGGATTGGGTGACGACAACCGGCTCGTCGTCGACTGGGGCCAGGGCCAATGCAGCGCGCGCTTTGCGTGGCGCGAGCGCCAGGTGGACACCGGCCGCATCGGCCCGGTGGTTTGCGAATGAACCGCGCGCCGCGCCGATCCGGCCACCTGCGTCGAGCGGCCGTGGTGGTCGCGCTGGCCGCAACGCTGACGAATGCCGGCGCGGTCACCTGCAGCGTGTCGGCGCTGCCGGTGGTGTTCGGCGTCTACAACCCGCTCAGCGCGCTGTCGACCGTCAGCACGGGCAGCGTCACCGTGACCTGCCAGCCGGTGCTGGTGGCGATCCTGCAGAGCTACACGCTGAGCTTGTCGACGGGTGGCGCTGGCAGCTACGCGTCGCGCCGACTCGCGTCGGGTGCCAACACGCTGCAGTACCAGCTCTACAGCAACCCGGGCTACAGCACCGTGTGGGGCAACGGCAGCGGCGGCAGTTCCACGGTGGCCAGCAGTTTCCTGCTGGCGGTCCTGGTTCCGGTGTCGGCCACCCACATCGTCTACGCGCGCATGCCGGCGCTGCAGTCGAGTGCGGTCGCAGGCGCCTACTCGGACACGATCATGGTCACGGTGACCTACTGACGCCGTTCGAAGGTTCGCGCCCGCACCTGGTTCGCTCGCGCCTTCAGCCGGTATTGCGCAGCCCCGCCGCGATGCCGTTGATCGAGATGTGGATGCCGGTGCGCACGCGCGCGTTCTCGGGGTCACCCTCGGTGCGCTGGCGGTAGCGGCGCATCAGCTCGACCTGCAGGTGGTTCAGCGGGTCGAGGTAGGGAAAGCGGTGCTCGATCGAGCGCGCCAGCGACGGGTTCGAGTCGAGGCGGTGCTTCTCGCCGCTGATCAGCGACAGTGCATCGTTCGTGCGCTGCCACTCGGCCTTGACCAACGCGAAGATCTTCTTGCCCAGCCTCTTGTCCTCGACCAGCTCGACATAGCGCGCGGCGATCGCGAGGTCGCTCTTGGCGATCACCATGTCCAGGTTGGACAGCAGCGTGCGGAAGAACGGCCACTGCTTGTGCATCTTCTGCAGCAGCGCGAGCTTCTCCTTGCGTTTCGCGGCGTCCTTGCCGAGAAAGGATTCGATGGCCGAGCCGAAGCCGCACCAGCCCGGCAGCGCGACCCGGCACTGGCCCCAGCTGAACGACCAGGGGATCGCGCGCAGGTCCTCGATCGCACGCGTGGCCTTGCGCGAGGCCGGGCGCGAGCCGATGTTGAGTTCGGCGATCTCGCGGATCGGCGTCGCGCCGAAGAAGTATTCCGTGAATCCGGGCGTCTCGTAGACCAGCTTGCGGTAGGCGCGAAAGCTCGCGTCGCTGATCTGCGCGGCGGCGTCGAGAAAGGCCTGCGGCGCGCTCTTGGTCGGGTGCAGCAGCGTCGCCTCGAGCGTGGCCGCGACCAGTGTCTCGAGGTTGCGACGGCCGATCTCGGGGTGCGCGTATTTCGAGGCGATCACCTCGCCCTGCTCGGTCAGGCGGATCTGGCCGTTCACCGTGCCCGGCGGCTGCGCCAGGATGGCCTGGTAGCTCGGGCCGCCGCCGCGCCCGACGGTGCCGCCGCGGCCGTGGAACAGCCGCAAGGTCAGGCCATGCTCGGCGCGCAGCGCGTCGAACAACTGGACCAGCTCGATCTCGGCGCGGTAAAGCTCCCAGTTGCTGGTGAAGCTGCTGCCGTCCTTGTTGCTGTCGCTGTAGCCGAGCATGATGTCCTGCTCGGCACCCGAGCGCTTCATCATCGCGGCGATGCCGGGCAGCGCGTAGAACGCGCGCATGATGCCCGCGGCATTGCGCAGGTCGCCGATGGTCTCGAACAGCGGCGAGACGATCAGGTCCGACATGGCCCCGTCACCCTCGTCGAGCGTCCCGCGCAGCAGCCCGACCTCCTTCAGCAGCAGCATCACCTCCAGCAGGTCGCTTACGTCCTCGGTGTGCGAGATGATGTAGTGACGCAGCGCCTGGCGGCCGTAGCGCCGCAGCATCACGACCGCGGCCTCGAAGATCGCGAGTTCGCCGCTCGCATGCTCGCTGTAGTTCGCCGCGCGCACCCGCAGCGGCCGCGCGTCGTTGAGCTGCTGCAGCAGCAGCGCGCGGCGCGCGTCTTCGGCGAGCGCGCCGTAGTCGGCTTCGACCTTCGCGACGCGCAGCAGCTCGGCGACGACCGCCTCGTGCTTGTCCGAACTCTGGCGCAGGTCCACCGTCGCGAGATGGAAGCCGAACACCTGCACCGCGCGCATCAGCGGCTGCAGCCGAGGGCGGCTGAGCGCCTGCGCGTGGTGCGCGGCGAGCGAGGCGTCGATCACCTGCAGGTCGGCGAGGAACTCGTCCGACGAGGCATACGGGTTCTGCGGCGCGACCGCGTGGCGCAGCGCCTCGGTGCCGGTGAAGAGCTCGAGCGTCGCCGCCAGCCGCGCGTACATGCCGATCAGCGCGCGGCGGTAGGGCTCGTCGGCACGGTGCTCGTTCTGGTCCGGCGAGCGCGCGGCCAGCGCGGCCATCTCGGGCGTGACCGGTGCCAGCGTGGCCGAGATCGACAGTTCGGCGCCGAGTTCGTGCGCCTCGGTCAGATAGAAGCGCAGCACCGTCTCGGCCTGGCGCGCCAGCGCCATCTGCAGGGTCGCAGCGGTGACGAAGGGGTTGCCGTCGCGGTCGCCGCCGATCCAGTTGCCCATGCGGAAGAACGGCGCGATGGCGTGGCCGGGGAGGGCGTTCTCGAGCTCGCGGTACATCTTCGGGATCTGGCGCAGAAAGGTCGAGCGGTAGTAGCTCAGCGCGTTCTCGATCTCGTCGGCCACGGTCAGCTTCGCGGTGCGCAGCATGCGCGTCTGCCAGATCTGCGTGACGCGCGCGCGCAGCAGCGCCTCGTTGTCGGCGCGCTCGCGCTCGTTGGCCAAGGTGTCGCGCTGCTCGACGAGTTCGGCGATCGCGCGCTCGGCGTCGAGGATGCTCTTGCGCTGTACCTCGGTCGGATGCGCGGTCAGCACCGGCGAGATGTAGGCGTGGGCCAGCGTGCCGGCGATGTCGGCGGCGCGGATGTCGGCGCGCGCCAGGCGCTCCAGCGTCATCGCCAGCGACCCCTCCTGCAGGTGGCCCTGGCGTTCATGGTGGTCGCGGCGGCGCACGTGGTGGCGGTCCTCGGCGATGTTGGCCAGGTGCGAGAAGTAGCTGAACGCGCGGATCACGCTGACGGTCTGGTCGCCCGACAGGTTCTTGAGCAGCCGGTCGAGCGCGCGCCCGGCCTGCGCGTCGCTCTTCAGGCGGTAGGCCACCGACAGCCGACGCACGCGCTCGACCAGCTCGAACGCGTCCTTGCCTTCCTGCTCGCGGATCACGTCGCCGAGGATGCGGCCGAGCAAGCGAATGTCGTCGACGAGCGGGCGGTTCTTCTCGGCAGCGGTACGCGTGCTGCGTGTGTCGTTCGGGCGAGTCGTGGCTCGGGGCATGGGGCTCTCGGTGGGGTGGGGTCGGTGGCCTCCCGATCTTAGGGGCGATGCAAGAGACGGGCCTGCTAGCATCCCCCGCATGCCCGAAACCACCCTGATCGCCACCCGCGAAAGCCGCCTCGCGCTGTGGCAGGCCGAGCACGTGCGCGACCTGCTGGCGCAACGCTTCGGCATGACTGTCGGGCTGCTGGGCATGACCACGCGCGGCGACCAGATCCTCGACCGCACGCTGTCCAAGGTCGGCGGCAAGGGCCTGTTCGTCAAGGAGCTCGAGACCGCGCTCGAGGAGGGGCGCGCGCAGCTCGCGGTGCATTCGCTGAAGGACGTGCCGATGGACCTGCCCGACGGCTTCGAGCTCGCCGCGGTGCTGGAGCGCGAGGATCCGCGCGATGCGTTCGTGTCGCCGCGCTACGCGTCGCTGGCTGAGCTGCCACCCGGCGCGACCGTCGGCACCTCGAGCCTGCGCCGCGTCGTGCAACTGCTTGCGGCACGCCCCGATCTGGACGTGCAGCCGCTGCGCGGCAACCTCGACACGCGGCTGCGCAAGCTCGATGACGGTGGCTTCGATGCGATCGTGCTCGCCGCCGCGGGGCTGATGCGCCTGGGCCTGGCGGGCCGCATCGCCAGCCGCTTCGAGCCCGCGGCGATGCTGCCGTGTGCCGGCCAGGGCGCGCTCGGCATCGAGGTGCGGGCCGACGCGTCGGCACTGCGCACCCGGCTCGCGCAGCTCACGCACCGCCCGACCTGGCTCGCGGTGCAGGCCGAACGCGCCGTGTCGCGGGCCTTGGGCGGCAGCTGCAGCATGCCGCTGGCCGCGCACGCGAACTGGCAGGGCCAGACGCTCGTGTTGCAGGTGGCGCTCGGTCACATGCAGCAGCTGCGCACGCCGCTGCTGCGCGCGCAAGTGAGCGCCGCGGTGCAGACGGATGCGCAGGCCCGCGCGCTCGGCGAGCGCGCCGCGCAGCAGTTGCGTGACGCGGGCGCCGCCAGCTACCTGGTCGCGGCGCCGGCGGCCGATGCCGCCGACTGAGCCGGCGCTTCAGGCGCGCACGACCATGCGGGTGATCGTCACGCGGCCCGCGCTTCAGGCGGCCGAGTGGGTGGCGTGGTTGCGCGCGCAGGGGATCGATGCGATCGCGCTGCCGTTGATCGCGATCGAACCGGTCGCCGATGGCGCGCCGCTCGTCGAGGCGTGGAACGGGCTTGCCGCCTATCGGCTGGTCGTCTTCGTCAGCCCCAATGCCGCCGAGCGGTTCTTCGCGCAGCGCCCCGGCGAGCAGGGCTGGCCGGCGGCCGTGCTGGCCGCCTCGCCGGGCCCGGGGACGACCCGCACGTTGCGGGCGCTGGGGGTGCCGGCAGCGCAGATCGTCGAGCCGGCGCAGGACGCGGCGCAATTCGATTCCGAAGCGCTGTGGGCGCAGTTGCGCGGGCAGGAGTGGCGCGGCGCCGAGGTCTTGATCGTGCGCGGCGACGGCGGCCGCGAGTGGCTCGCGCAGACCTTGCGCGCGGCCGGCGCACGGGTCGCGCAAATCACCGCGTACCGGCGCATGGCGCCGGCCTTCGACGCGGTCCAGACCGGGTGGCTGCAGGCTGCGCTGGTCGAACCCGCGCGGCACCTGTGGCTGTTCAGCAGCTCCGAAGCGATCGACCATCTGCTCGCGTCGCCGCTCGTCGGGCACGGTTGCGACTGGTCACCGGCACGCGCCCTCGCGACGCACCCGCGCATCGCGGCGCGGGCGCGGCAAGCGGGCTTCGGACAGGTGATCGAGGTGCGCGCGTCGCAGGCGGCCGTGGCGGCCTGCATACAATCGTTGCGACCGTGATCGAAGAACCCAACGCCCCCGTTTCGAGCCCGCCCGCGAGCGTCGCGCCGGCCGTCATGCCGCCTGCCGTCCTGTCTCCGACCGTGCCGACGCGCTGGCTGTGGGCGACGCTGGCGGTGCTCGGCGCCTTGTGTGTCGCGAGCCTCGTGCTGGCCTGGAAGGCCGACCAGCGCGGCGCCAGCCTGGAACAGGAACTCGTGCTGCGCCAGCAGGACAGCGCCGCCAAGGCGACCGAGGCGCGCGCGCTCGCCAAGCAGGCCCACGAAGGCGTCGCCGACGCGAGCGCGAAGGTCGCGCTGCTCGAGGCCCGCGTCGCCGAGGTGGCGGTGCAGCGCGGTCAACTGGAGGAGCTGATCCAGTCGCTGTCGCGTTCGCGTGACGAGAACCTGCTGGTCGACGTCGAGGCCTCGATCCGCGTCGCGTTGCAGCAGACCGCGATCACCGGCAGCGCCGAGCCGCTGGTGGCGACGCTGAAGCAGGCCGACGAGCGCCTCGCGCGCTACAACGAGCCGCGCCTGGAAGGCGTGCGCCGGGCGATCACGCGCGACCTGGGCCGCGTCAAGGCCACCAGCGTGGCCGACTTCGGCTCGCTTGGCATCAAGCTCGACGAGGCGATCCGCATGATCGACGAACTGCCCTTGCTGGCGGTGGCCGAGCCGCGCGGCGGCGCCCCCCGGCCCGTGACGGCGGGGCCGGGCAGCGCGGCCGCGCCCGGCGCCAGCGCCGCGTCCGCCTGGAGCGGTCGGCTGGCGACCTGGAACGCCTTCGGCGAGAAGTTCTGGGACGAGGCCAAGTCGCTGGTGCGCGTGACGCGCATCGAGCACCCCGAAGCGATGCTGCTCGCGCCCGAGCAGTCCTTCTTCGTGCGCGAGAACTTGAAGCTGCGCCTGCTGAATGCGCGCCTGGCCTTGCTGAGCCGCCAGTTCGACACCGCGCAGGCGGACCTGCAGGCAGCGCAGACGGCGCTCGACCGCTACTTCGACCGCAGCTCGAAGCGCACCGCGTTGGCCAGCGAGCTGATTCGCCAGGTCGTCGGCCAGGCGCGGCGGGTCGTCGTGCCGCGTCCGGACGACACCCTGGCCGCGCTCACCGCCGCGTCTGCCGGCCGCTGAGCGCGCAGTCATGCGCAGCATCATCTGGTTCGTGCTGCTGTTCGGCGTCGCCGTGCTGGCCGCGTCCACGCTCGGCACCAACGACGGTCTCGTGACGTTCTACTGGCGCGGCTGGCGGGTCGACGTCTCGTTGAACCTGTTCCTGCTCGGACTGCTCGGCAGTTGCTTCGTGATCGTCACCGCGATCCAGGCGCTGAGCGCGCTTGTCGGGCTGCCGCGGCGCGCGCACGAGTGGCGCGTCGCGCGCCGCGATCGCAGCGCGCAGGCGGCCCTGCGCGACGCGCTGGCGCAGTATTTCGGCGGCCGCTACAGCCGGGCGCAGAGATCGGCGCAGCGGGCCCTCGTGATCCAGGCCGACACGCCCGAACTCGCGCAGGACAACGAGTTCACCGTGCTCAGCCACCTGCTCGCTGCCGGCAGCGCCCACCGCCTGCAGGACCGCCCCGCCCGCGACGAGCAACTGCGCCACGCGCTCGACCTGTCGCGGCGCAGCGCCGCGGCGCGTTCGGCCGAAGAGGGCGCGCGGCTGCTCGCCGCCGAATGGGCGCTCGACGACCGGGACGCGCCGCGCGCGCTCGCGCTGCTGGGCGAGCTGCCGCAGGGCGTGGCGCGCCGCACCCACGCGTTGCGATTGCGCCTGCAGGCCACGCGCCTGGGTCGTCAGCCGCAGGAAGCCTTGAAGACCGCGCGCTTGCTCGCCAAGCACCAGGGCTTCTCGAAGATCGCGGCGCAAGGCCTGCTGCGCTCGCTCGCGTTCGAGTCGCTCGACACCGCTCACGACATCGACCAGCTCAAGCGCGTGTGGGGGCAGTTCGAGCCGGTCGATCGGCGTGATGCCTTCGTTGCGGCGCGCGCCGCGGACCGCGCCGCCGCACTCGGCGCGTTCGACGATGCACGCGGCTGGCTGCGCCCATTCTGGGAGCAACCCACCGAACTCGGCGCCGACGAGCGCGCGGCGGTGGCGCTCGGGCTCGTCAGTGCGATGCGCGGCATCGGCCTCGAATGGCTGCCGCGGCTCGAGGCGGCGGCGAGCGCGTACTCGCGCGAGGGCGCCGTCGCGCTGGCAGTGGGCTGTGCACTGGCCGAGCGCCAGCTCTGGGGCAAGGCGCGTCGCCTGCTCGAGCAGGCCGCTGCCGACGGCGCGCTGGCGACCGCACCGCGCCGCAAGGCCTGGCTGATGCTTGCGCAATTGGCCCGTCAGGAGGGCGATGCGCTGCGCGCGGCGGCGTGCTTCGAGGCGGCGGCGCGGCTGGGCTGACCCCGCGTCCGGCGATGCATACCGCTGCGACGATTCCCCACAGCTTGGCGATTGCTTGTTAAGGCGGAGCTTCTAGCTGAGCGCCGTGCTTGCGGGGCATTTCCTCGACGAGGCCACACCTTCTCCGCGGGCAATCCCCGAGCCCCATTTGGTGCCGAGGCTTCCATGCGCAGCAATGTCTGTCCTGCCGCCAAAGCGTGAATCCTTCGCGGCCAAATCCCCGGTCGCTTACGTTTGCCGAATCGGCCATACAACTTTACACAGTTGCGCGACGACCGCCATCACAAGAATCTAGCCGTTCGGGCTGCGGTGTGCAGCCTCGATCCAGGAGCGCGGGCCGCTTCCTCTGAAGTACGCACAGGGCCAACCGCGCATCAATTAGAAAACTCTCGTCGGGGACCTCATGTCGAGCATCACATTGAATGTCAACAACCGTGCCTACACGGTGAACGTCGCGGACACCGGCATGCCCTTGCTCTGGGTGTTGCGCGATCTGATCGGACTGACCGGCACAAAGTACGGCTGCGGCATCGAAGTCTGTGGTGCCTGCACGGTGCTGATCGACGGGCAGCGCGAACACTCCTGCGTCTTCGACGTGTCGTCGGCGGTCGGCAAGAAGATCATGTCGGTCGAGGGGCT
>Ga0070667_100002906_pt1 | contig 14724 bp, 13 predicted proteins | sample KBSS33metaG_FD_64659 | JGI IMG/M metagenome (GOLD analysis project Ga0070667, IMG submission 64659) | Switchgrass rhizosphere microbial communities from Kellogg Biological Station, Michigan, USA - KBS S3-3 metaG | ecosystem: Host-associated > Plants > Roots > Rhizosphere > Soil ... | reverse complement strand
TCGAGGCCAAGTCTGCACAGGACATGATGGCCTCCCTCGCCGCGTACAACGGTGCCGTGCTCACGGGCAACTTCGCCGAGTTCGATGAGGCGGCCACCGCCGATCAAGCCAACGCCGCAGCCGTCATGACGCAGTACGAGGAAGCGGTCGCGCCCCTCGCACAACCATGGGAGCAGGCCCGACCTCCCGAAGTGTCAAACGGCAACGCGCTCAAGGCAGAACAGGGCGCGGGCGGCGAAGCCGGAGGTGGTGGCTCCGCCGGCGGCGGCGCGGCCGGTGGCGCACCTGCTATGCCGCTGGCCCCGATGACGGCCACCGGAATCAAGTCGAGCGCTGATCCAAAGAGCTTGCAGAAGGCGGGGTTCGCCTCGGCAGCAGGAACGGGGACGGGCGCCGGGATGGGTGGCACGCCCTATGCCCCGATGACGGGTATGGGTCGCGGCGACCACCACCGCGAATACGAATCCACCCAGGCCGCTGCAGCGCTCGATGGCGCAGGCGAACCCGGTGCGGGACTGTCGGATTCGGGTCAGCCCTGGCTCCCGGCCGCCGAGCAGAACGACTCGCCATTCATGGTGTCCAGTGTCAGCTGGGGACCAGACACAGCGGTGTTCGACGAACTCGCAGTGCCCGACGGGCCCCAACCCGAGGGCTTCGCCGACGCGCCCGAGCGCACCCTCGAGCAGGTGGACAACAGCTGGGTGTCTCCCCCGGTGATCGGGGTCGATCGGGAGCTCAAGCTGTGACCGCGTCGCTCACATCGCATTTCGTCCTCACCGACGACGAGATGCAGGTCGTCGCGTCCCGGGTCGGTGTCCAGGCGCTGCCCGTCGTGTTGGGTTTGCGCCCGCGGCACGGCTCCGAGACGGCGCTGCTCGCGGCGATCGACTCTGCCACCCGGACACTGGCAGAGCGGGGGCTGATCCGCGACGGCGAAGTGACACCCGATCTCGTGCCATTGCTGAGGGCTCTGCAGCGGCCCGATCGGGAACTGGCGATGCGATTTGTCACTCCCGACGGCACCGCTCGCGTCACGGTGATACGTCAAGGGGTGCAATGCATCTCGGTACGCCGGATAGGAAACGAGATCACCGTGGATGTGGTCGAAGGCCAACCAAGCCTTTCTTCGGCCATTCGAGCGTTGCTGGCTCACTTACCCGTGACGCCCGCCGCAGACATCGGCGCGGTGGGCGCGCCACTGGATGCTGCAAGCGAGGCACTGTCCGGCACTCACGATGCGACCGTGCTGTCCGACCGCATCCGAACGCTCGGCGCCGAACCGCGCACCGCGATTTTGCTCGGGTCGGCGCTCGCCTCAAGACAGGCGTTCGCCGAGATCGTGTACTACGCATTGGACGATGACGAGGACCGGATCTCTCGCTCCCCCGCCGCCGTCGGCGTGTTCTACACCAAGCGTGGTCGCATCGTCGCCGGGCCCAGCGTATCGCCGGCCGGGCAACTGTGGACGACGCTGAAAGCTGGTTCGGATCATGCTATTTCGCAGACCATCGGTCAGCTTGTCGAGCTTTCGGGCGGGAGATGGGGGGACTTCTAGACGTCTAGCAATCCGGTCTTAGCGCCAAGCACACAACCAGAGAGGGAGAAAGAAACGAAATGACAGTTTCGCTTACACCCGCAGAGGCTGAGCAGAAGATTCAGCAGATCACGGACGCCCGCGATCAGGCGGTTCAAAAGCTCAACCAGATCAGTGATACGCAGCAGGCCATGCTTGCGTCTGCGTGGCGCGGGACGTACGCCGGTGGATACGGCAACACCTCACAGCAGCAGCGCGAGGAGTTCGATCAGCTCATCGCCACGCTGAACGACATCGTGGAGAAGGGTTCAACCCACATGCGCGCAGTCGCCAACCTCGACCAGGCATAAGGAGATATACGGCAATGAGTGAAATTCTCTACAACTTCAACCAGAACTTCACGTCGCTCGAGGACGTCAAGGGTGGTGTGGACGCCATTCAAGCCGTCCGTGCAGACATCGCCGACATCTTCAACACGCTGGCAACGGTGTACGAAGGTGAGGGGTCCGTTGCACTCAACCAGGCCCACATCAAGGTGAGCGAGATGATGGACGAGGCCCTCAACAATGTCGCCAACACCCAGGCGCAGGCAATGGACCAGCAAGCGGCCATGCAGGCGATGGACCGGGCGAACGCCTCGGCATTCTGATGTCTCGCGAGAGGCCCGGGCTTGTCGTAGAACGAGTCCGGGCTTCACGCCATTGAACAAGGGGTAGCGCATGGCCGGTTCTTCAACCGATCAGAACATCCAATTCGCCAAGACATTTCAACAGGGCGCCCAGTACGCCACACCGGGCGACAAGGACGCTGACGGCTTCGTCAAGTTCAGTAAGGAGGCCTGGACGGCGTGGAACACCGCGATTCAAGCCTTCATCGATGACATCGACGACAAGATAACGCCCAAACTCCCTGAACTCCGCAAGATTTCGGCGGGTGTCGGCACCCTGATCTCCGCGACGGACACTCGGACGCTGCTGAACGAAACGGCGCCCGAAGAGATCGAGCAGGCTATCAAGAAATACAAGGACTACCTGGTCGAACTTCAGAAGGGCATCAAGGCGGCATACGACGCCTTGAACAAGGTCGACAGCGACTAGAGCGCCAGACAGCCGAGAGGGATACCAACACGTGTGCGGAGACGATGCGGACCCCGACATCAACAAGGACGATGTCAGCAAGGACAAGGGCCACGCGCTGTCGAACGACATCACCCCGTCCGACGGCCAGGAGGCGTTGAAGCCCATCGGCAAGAAGCCGCGCCTGTTGGAGGAATTCGCGACCAGAACCTTCGAAGACGTATGGCCCGAGGTCTCAGGCATCCAAAAAGATGCCGCCCCCACCTCGGTCGATGACGCGTGGCGAAGCATCGGCAACCAGTTGCACACGTCTGCCCTGAATTTCGAGTCGGCGGTCAAAAAACTCAAAGATGCCGGCGGCTGGGAAGGCAAGACGATCGAGGCGGCATACACCAATGCCATCAACTCGATTTCCGAACCGTTTTACACCGGCACTGCTGCACTGCGGGGTGCGGAACTCACGCACAAATTCCGAGATGTCATGAACTACGTGATCAAGAATCTCGTCAACGATCCTCTCGGCAAGTTTGCCACCATGTGGGATCGGTACCAGGACGACCTCAACTGGAATTATCAGCAAGTTCCGGCCGGAAGAGGGGGCGTGTCTGGCGGAACTCGCAAGGAAGCGACCACTGCCGGCGAGAAAGACCAGATACGGCAGTACTACAACGAGTACATGCGGATCGTCATGAACGACAGCTATAAGCCCGGCATCAACGCGATCTACAACAACTATCCGCAATACGCCGAAAACACCCAGCCCGCCCAGCCAATCACCATCCCGGGTCTTCCGGAGAAGCCGGGCCAGCCAAGGCACAAACCTACCGGCGACCCATCGCTCGGTAACGGTGGCGGCACTCCACCGGGTGGCGGCGGGTACCAAAAGCCGAATCTCGGTGGGAAGCCGTCGATCCCCAAACCGCCCTCACTGGAAGAGTTGAAGAACCAGACCAAGCTTCCACCTAACATTGACAGACCCGGCCAGTGGGACATCCCCGGACAGAACGATCCGCACCGCCCGTCGGTGACCGACCCATCGAAGGCGTTGGACAACGGTTTGACGAGCGGCCTCACCAACGCCGCGACGCAGGCGATGGGCGCGGGCACCCAGGCAGCGAGCCAGGCCGCGCAGGCCGCCAAGGCGTCGCCGAATGGACTCCCGAAGGGTCTCGGAAACAAGCCGAAGCTCCCCGAGGGCGCCCTGCAACTCGGCAAGGGCGGCACCGGACCTGGTGCCGGCGGCGCCCGCGGAGGAGGCGGCGCAAGCCTCGGGGGCGCGGCGCCACGGCTCTCGAGTCTGCCGGCCGCGGCAATCCAATCCGAGACTGCCGGAATATCGAAAGCCGGCATGGGCGCGGCGTCAGCCGGGATGGGAGCGCCTGGTACACCCGGCGGGGCTGGACACGGCGCGGGCGGTCAGCAGCAAGGCAAGGAGCACAAGGCCATAAAGGCGCTGCGCAGCCGCAAGACCGGAACCGAAATCGCCGGCGAATCCGAGGCTGTTGTGCCAGTCATCGGTCAGGATCAAGGCCCGGACCAAGACCAGTACCAGCAAGACGAGGTCGCGGCACAGCGCGGGCCGGACCGGTCTCGCGGGCCGTCGGCCGCACCCCCATCCATGCCCGTTTCACCGGCTGGGCCGGAACGCCGTCAAGTTGGTGGCCGCGGTTAGCGCGAGCACCTGTCTACATCGATGTCGCGGAAACTTGGCACGCTCACCGTCCTCGAGCTTCACATCTTCTGTGAGGAGTACGGGCGAGGATCCCTGCCCTATCCTTTCCGGTTCACGAAACGTGCTCCATACCAATACGAAGATGAATTGAACGGGTTCCGCACCGACCTGATCGAGCGATTCGCGGCGGGCGATTTCGATCATCTCCGTCGCTGGCTGGACGTGCAGATGCGCGAAGCCGAGATTCACATCGAGTCCATGTCGATGAACGCCACCGAAGTCACTTCAGCCTTGTCGGCGACCCGATGGCAGGATCTGGGATTCATCGCCAGCCAAGATGGGGACGACGTCATCACCGTGACGCAGCTCTCGGCGTACGACCTGGGACCCGAAATCGGAAGACTGGCAGCGCTTTCCGGTAAGCCTGGATCCCACCCCAAAGTCACTGTCCCCAGCTTGAACATCCAGACGCGGACGGCGCCGCCATCATCGACTGGGTCGGTCATCGTCGACGAGGTGACGGCCGTCGATTCGGTGGTCATTCCGTTCGAGGAGTTGGTGGCTGGTGGTGAGATCTATACCGACCATCGTCCACCGAAGCGTTGGCAGCCTGATCGGACGAAGGAGTTCGTCGGCTGGCTGAACACCACTGATGGTGACTACGTGGTGCAAGCTCCTTACGAATTCGCAACGCCGGTAACGCGAAAGCAGCTCGTCGACAAGATCGACCGATTAATCGCGGCCGACGCCGCAGAGGTTCGTGAGCTGCGTGAAATCGACGACGCCCTCAATGGAGGGTAGTTACGTGCTGTCGCGCCAACACTTTCGGCGATCTTGTGATCCGCAGGACCATCGTCGTTGTGCTCACGTTGTATTCGGTGGCAGCCAACAACACGATTGAGCCTGTCTTCAGCGCCCCGGCTTCCGCCAGGCTCATTAGCGCGGCTGCCTGGGCAGATACGCTGAGATAGCCGTGCTCGAGGTGGAAGCGGTACAGATCGTCGCTCCACGGCAGGCCAATTGTGCGGGCCAGGTGACGGTATGGCTGTCCGGTGCGCGAACTGGGCGCGGCGAAATGTGCCACTTCTGATGGTGAGACTCCTGCGTCGTCGAGTGCGAGGAGAATCGCGTTGCGAATCATCGCGATCAGGGCCGCCACCGACGAGGCCGTCTGGCTGGCAGTCGCCCTGGCATAGACGACGCTGAATTCTTCGTTGGGCTGGAGTTCCCAGTATCTGTCGTCCGAGCGCCACGCCTCCGCGTGCTCGGGGCAGCTGGCATTACCTGACCCGAGGATCTGCGCGAAGCCGTGGGGGCCGATCACTGCCGCGCTTGCTAAATCGGCTCCGGGTTCACCACCGTTCTCCCTGGAAACAGCGAATCTATCGGTCCACGACCAGTTATCGGCAGCTGTGCAAACGACCGCCCTATCACCACTGCGCAATCTATCCGCGAGTAGCCATGACGAGAGTCCGCCGGCACAGAATTGGCGCACCTCGAGCGCGTTGCCGTTCGACCCCAGCAGAGCAGACTGAATCGCGTGGTGGGCCGGCCACGAGCGCGTGCCTTGAGGCCCGCTGCCCGTATGGATCAGCCAGTCAAACCGGTCAGGTTCGATCTCGCAGCTCTCGACGGCGGGCCGTCCCGATTCGATGGCCATATCGACAGGGGTGCGACCCGGATCTTGGCTTACCGAACGCCACTCAGGAGCCGATGCAACTTCTTCCGACACCGGAGTGGCCTCTGGCAGCAAGACTGAGACGGCAGACAAGTAGGAGTCCGTCACACCTTTACATTACCGTCCGCCGAACCTACGTCCAGGCTGAGTCTTGCTGTTCGAGACTGTCAGCAGTGGTTCGAAGGCGGTGCGAATAGTAGTCCAGCAATTCGGTTTTGGTGTCGATCGAGCCATCGACCCAGTCGGACTGCATTCGGTAGCCCCGCCCGCCGCTGGCAAACTGGGTGCCGATCTTGTCGTCCCCCCACGCCTCGCCTTCACGGCCGAGCATCTCTAGCAACGATGACTTCACGTCCTTCATCTGGCCGCTCACGTCGGCGAGGTATTCGGAAGCCGCGCGCAATTCGGCGGGTGTGACACCCAGTGGTTCAGTCATCGCTAATCCTCACAGTCGGGTAATCGTCTGCTTCTTCTTGCCCTACCGGATCGGCAGCACCGATATGCGAGACCAGATCCCTGATATCGGGCGCACCGTCGACGATGTCGGCCAGCGAGGGGAACCGTGCGCGACGCTCGGCCAGCGGGGCAAGTAGGCCTGCCGCGTGCCGCTGCACGTCTCGGGCCGCGTGTTGGGCCGCCGCGGTGACGAAATCTCCGAGATCAGCCAAATCGTGTTCGTCCAAATAGGATTCGTCGATGGCCGTGTGGGACACCACACCATGCACATCCACGGTCACCACGACAGTCCCGTCGGCGACGGTGGCCGTTGCCGACAAAGCGGCGCGCCTTCGTTCCACCGTTGCGAGTTCGCTCATGTGTTCTTGAAGCAGGGCGAGTGCCTCGGTTAGCTCGTGTCGCGCGTCGTCGTTATCCATGTTCAGGATGCCGCCGCAACGCTTTCCGCAGTCGACGGCGCCGTGGTGCGCCTTGCCCGCCCTCCGCGAATCGAGCCCGTCGCGGCCGTGCTCGCGGATCCGAGAACTGAAACGATGTCGATCTCCTTGCCGGTGGCCAGCGACCCCACCACCTTCTTGGCCACGCCGGAGGTGTACCCGACAACCGCGCCCTTGGTCCACGAATCACCCAGCACCCGTCTGCCGTACATGCTTACGGTGCCCTGTGCCGCGCCACCTGCCGCATTCGACGCCGCGACCAGGCCGGCCTGATTCCAATTGAAGCCTTGTTGGTGACCCTTGGCTTGCTGGACGCTCTGAATGAACAAATCCTGGCCGACCGCTTCCGCCATCTCCACGCCGGCCTTCTTTACGATCCTGTGGACCGTGGTCCTCGTCATCGCGGTGCCCAGGTCAGACATGATCCTGCGAAGCAACATTGAAACTGTCTGGCGAATCGCCGCCGAAGTAGCGCCTTCGATGATTGGAATCTGGGCTGCGGACGCACCAAACGTCACCGATGTTTGAGCGAGTGCCCACGAAATCTCGAACGCGGCTATCGCCAGCGAGGTCAAGATCTGCAACTTGGTGTATTCGATATTTTTCCCGGTGCCGTCCGCGAGGCCGCCGAGCGCGGCCATCGCGTCGGCGAGTTTGTCGACAGAAGCATCGCCATCGAACAGCAGCTTGAACTGCCCGTCGGCGGCCCCTGCGGTCACGCCCTGCAGCGCCGACATCGTGCTCGCACGCATCCGGTTCAAATCGGGTACCAGCGCCGTCATCTCCTCGGCGTGAGCGGTCCACTCGCCGCCGATGCGGAACATGGCGTCCTCATCGCCTTTTGGCCATTGCGACCCAACGAGGTACGACACCCACTGCAAGGCGCCGGGAATCTGAATACTCAAGCGAAATCTCCATTGGGCACGCCAAATCACGGTATTGCGTGCCACCAAGACCAGCCATTCGACATGGCCTTGTTCGCCAAGAATTCGGTTACCGGCTAGTTCAAAGTCAAGTGCACCGATGTGTTAATACGTTGAGCAGCAGGCGTTTCGGTCCTCACATGGCCAGCAGCCCCGCCAGGCTCAGTTGATTGGCTGCGGTGTCGATATCAGCATCCGACCGCGCGACGAATATCGCGGCCACGTCGTCTCGAGTGGCATCGCCGTTGACGGCCGCGCGCAGCAGAGCCCTGCACTGGTCTTCCGTGCCGGGGCCGGTCTGGCTGACCATCGCCCGGATCGTTTCCTCGTCCGTCCGGATCGGAGGAATCGAGATGTCGAGTTCTCCCGAAGTGTCGGTGGCGCCCCGATACCATTCGCCGTTGGCCCACCAGAAGCAGAAAGTCAACAGCCCGTTGCGGTTTCGAGTGTTCAAGACGGTGTCGTTGACCCAAGCAGGGGCCCCGGAATACAAATCCGGTAGTGGCTGACCCTCGTTGTAGGCCGCCTGCAGCAGTTCAGAGTCCCATTTTCCGCCGGACAGCACCGCGCGATCGCCGGGAAGCATGTAGAGCGTGGATCCGCAGCGGCGGTCGCTCTCGTGCCACGCGTATCCGGGCAAGATACGTGGACCCCATTCCGACCTGATCCCGATGTGGGCCGCGGACAGCACCGCCCAGCGGGCCCAAAGGTCGTGCAACGCAGGCACTTCCTGGGTCGCGGTCGCGGCACGGCCGCTGGCCGCGTCGTCTGCGACAGCAACCGAGGCCTGTTGGGGGTCGCGGCCCTGAAGGCTGGATCCCGCGATGTAACCGGCGAGCCACACTGGAATATGGTCGCGCGGATATGCTTCCAGGTCGTTGCGGTAGTGCTCGGGAAGTACGAGTTGGTCGTCGGGAAACGGCTCATCGCCGTAGTCGTAATCCACCGTCGCCTCACCGCGGTTGGTGACGGTCAGCAGGAGCCGCCACCACGGGCCCGCCGGCATCTGCGCGGCGACCTCGCGCTGACGGCGGACGAGTTCGGCAATCGACTGCGGAACCGGCACGAGGCCTTCACGGTCGTCGGAGAAGAACTGCAATTGCGCGATCTGGGAGGAGACGGTGAACGCGAAAACCGCGGTGAACTCCTCCCAACCGGCTGGGCCGAGCTGCGCCAACTGCTGAACGATCGGATCGATCAGCCGCGAAGCTTCCTCGGCCGTCGTGCTCTCATCACCAACCTCGGGTGGCGTGTCGACCGCGGTGAAACTGGCAAACCCCTGCGCGCCTTCCCCTGCGGCGTCACGGAATTGCCGTTCGAACTCGGCCATGAACTCTGACTCGGTGGATTGACCGTTGGTGGATCCGTTGGCGTGTTCGGCGGCGGTGAACTGTGCCTGAGCCTGCTGCGGGGGCACCGATGAGGAGACCTCCTCGATACGGCCCGAGTCACCCACCAGGAATACGGACCGTCCCACCGGCATATCCAGGAATGCCATCGGGTCGCTCTCGTCGACGTCTACCGGTGCGTAGACGCTCCACCCAGCTTCGAAACGGTCTGCCTCCAAGCCCTCCGTGGGGTAGTCCAAGCCGCGGGACCTGATCCAATCCGACACCAACGAGATCGCTTGCGTCGCTTCCATTACTTAACCTCCCGTTGTTCGGCTTCGATTTCGTCCGCAAGCGCAGATCGCTCGGCCTGATGCCTAGCGAGAAGCTCGGCGCTGAATTGCGTCCAGGCGACATCTTGTTCTTCGGTCATCTGTTCACCATTCACTTCGGATTCGACTTCGGGATGGTCGTCGAGGAACCGCGCGAACAACGCGCCCATCTCCCGGCTGTGCTTGCGGTTTAGTTCAATCCGTCGCGGGTCCATCGTCACTCCTCGCAAAGCGCAAGCTGGTCGAAAACTACTAACGCGATTCGCGCGGGGTCGTCCGGCGGATGAACCCGCAGCGTGTGATGCGGGTTGGGATGGTCGTCCAGGATGACAACTCTCTCGATCCCCGTCGGCAGATCGGCGGGCCAGTCGATCTCGTCGGTAGGTTCCTCAACCAGGACGCGCGCAAGCTTTCCCTGCAGGCCCGTCTGGTCGTAGCGCAGGGGCGTGAGGCCCTGATCCGTGCTCATCTGATGGTGTCTCCCGTGCTAGTCATTATCCGTTCCATGGTCTATGACCTCGATCTGGTGGTGGTCGACGGTGTGGCCGGTCTCGTCCTCGATCCGGATAGCCTCGAGCCTGGCCTTTACTGTCGGGTGCACGCCGTTCATGAAATGCCACTTGACCTGTGGCGGAATGTCGTCCACCCAGTACTCGGGATTTAGATACGAGATGTAGAGCTGTCGGCGGGCTTGCGCCTCGAGTCTCTTCTGTTCGCCGCGCTGCGAGTCGATGTCGTTAGTCTTCGATTCGTGCCAGACCCGGCCCTCGTCGGTTGCGACATCCACTTCGCTGGCCATCCGAACACCGGTCGGAGTATCTGTATCGACGAGCGGGCCGAGCGCGTGGATATTGTCGAGTTGCTCGGCGAGCCGGATCTCGCCCTCGTATCCGCGGATATTGGCCTCGGGGCCGTGCAGGACTGCGTCGCCCATTGCGCGCCGTGTGATCGGTTCTCCCGCGGCGATTCTGTTCTCCAAGGCGGTGGACAACCGGCTTAGTGCGTCGAGTTGGGTGGCTATGCCCGCCAGCCATCGGTCCGCGCCTTTCGCGACCAGATCGGGCGACTGCTCCAACAGCGTGGTGAGGCGGTGTTCGACCGCACCGAGGTTGTCTCGCATAGCCCTCAGCCGATCGCCGACTGCGCGCAGTTCCGTTTCGGACAGGGGTTGTTGCTCGTGCCGATAGGTTTCGGCGAGCCGGTCGGCGAGGTTGACGCCGTCCCGTTCGGCGCTGATTCGCGCCTTCTCGAACCATTGGTTGGTGTTGTTCGCCGCGACGCTGTCGATCATCCTGCGGGCCTTGGGCGTCTGGGTGAATGCCACAGTTTCCCGCTCGGCGAGCCGGTCGGCGACCACCGGAGGGAACTCGTCGCGGGCGAAGCCGGCCCGCTTCTCAACGAGAACATCGCGGTAGACGTTCTCCGTAGGAGCCTGCAGATACTCCTGGTAGCGGTCGTGAATCAGGCTCTTTGCCTGCTCGGTCACCGCAGGGTCGGCGCCCGCGTCGTCGATTCGAGTCAGGGTCGACTTCAGCGCTTTCGGCAGCTGATCGATCGCCGACGACGGCCCGCGGGCGGCGAAGAGCTCGGCAATGTCGTCGACGATCGACGGTGTCGAACCGGGCGCTGTCGCGACGTCGTGCAGGACCTCGGTGAGTCGGATTTTGTCGGTCCATTCGACGGTGCGCGCCACAGCATCACGGACAATCAAGTGCTGCGCCCGCTCGCTGCCCAGGTAATCGTCCACCTGCTGGCGCGCCGTCGCTTCGGCTGCGTCTGCTGGTGCGCCCTTGTTCACGAGTTCGGCCGTCTTGTTGTTGAGAAATTCCTGGCGAAGCTGTGTCCGTCGCAGCTGCAGGTTCTCCTGATACCGGTTGAGGACCGCGCGTTCGACCTGCGCCGCGCTGTCGGAGTCGACACCGGCACCCCTGATGCGAGTTACGAGGTCTCGGATGCCGTCTGGCCAATCGTTGCGCGAGGAGGCACCCCGCATCGGCGGCAACGGGGGTGGATTGTCGGGGTCGATGCCAAGCGATTCATTCACGCTTGCACGACTGCGGGTCGCGCTGGCGATGATGGCTTCGTAGATCGCGTCGCCCTCGCGCCCCTTCTGACGCTGCCGCTCCACCAGTGCTTCGAAGGTCGGGTTGGGTTCGTTTTCGTTCAGCCATTCCGCGAGTTCCCGGTCCGCCATGAGCGCGCGCGTCCAGGACCGAAGTGCGGCCCGCATGCCGTACAGAGTCCTGGCCCGTTCCTCGGGGTCAGCGCCTCGGCGTAGGAGGTGCTCGTGGACCTCCCGCATCCGCAGTTCGAATGTGGTGTAGACCGTACGTGTTTCGGCATCAGTGAGGGTGCCGCGAGCGTAGTGACTGTGAGTGGCGGTTTGGATGATGGCGTCGTAGACCGCGTCGCCGACAAGTCCTCGGGCCTCATTGTGGGCGACCAAGTCCTGAAAGCTGGGGCGGCCTTCATATACCGCGAGGAACTCGGCTACGACCCGGTTGCTCATAAGGTCGCGTGTCCAGTCGCGAAGCGCGTTGCGCAGCTCAGACAGGATCCGACCACGTTGTTCAGCGCTGGCGCCGTCACGGATGAGTTGCTCGTGGTACGCGCGCATCTGCAACTCGAACTGGCTGTAGAGATCGGTGGTTTCGATGTCGGAAAGCGTGCCCGGCGCGTAGTGGCTGTGGGTGGCGGTGTCGATGATGGCCTCGTAGACCGCGTCGCCGGCAAGACCCTTGGCCTCGTTGTGAGCGACAAGCTCCTCAAAGCTGGGGTTGGTTTCGTAGGCGGTGAGGAACTCGGCGACCACCCGGTTGCTCATGAGGCCCCGTGTCCGTGCGCGAAGCACGTCGCGCAGGTCGGACAGCGTCCGAGCGCGATCCTCAACACTCACGCCCTCGCGGACGAGTCGCTCGTTGTGCTCACGCATCCGCAACTCGCCATCGGTGTACACCGTTCGGACTTCTGCGTCGGACAGACTGCCCGGCGCATAATTCGACAGCCCCAGCTGGCTGACCCGATCGGGCGATCCTGGAGCATCGACCTGCATCGGAATGTCGACGGCAGCTCGTCCAACGGGATCGGCTTGTGCATTGCCCTCGGGCAGGTATTTGATCGCATACCAAGCCGTGTCGGCCAAAAGCCTCTGGCCCAGATGGGCTTCGGCTGTGGTGGCGAGATTCGCCAGCTCGATGGGCTCTGGCAGACGCGGATGGTCGGGTTCCAACCGCCGCACAATGTCGTCGAGAACCGCCTGCGCCTCGGCGCTGACCTCTGGGGCGAGCAGGCGCGCCGAATTCTTCACGTCGTCCAGAGCCGCTTGCAGTCTTTCTGGATCTGGATCCCAGGTGAAGCCTTGGCGGGCCCACGCATAGCTGCCGTCGCTGGTGGCATGCAACCGAATGTAGTGAACGCCAGAGCGCACGTAGTAGCGCTCGAGTTCCGCAAGGAGAGCCTTGGAGAATCCCTTGCCGCGGAAGCTTTGTTGTTCGATTTCCATCGAGCCGTGGTATGCGAAGAGCTTGCCCTCAGCATCGCGGATGAACATGCGAGTGAGAAACCCGATCTCCATGTCGCCACTGAGGATCACGCCGTCGAGGAGCACGCCCCGGTCTGCGGAACCCGCAAAGGCGATACGGTACGGCGCGTACACACCAGAGAGATCCTCGGCGAGCTGGTGGACTCTCGCCAAGTCCCAAGCGTTGTCGACCACATCGCCCAGAGGCTCGGCATACTGGGTCTCAGCGCGGCGAGTTGTTGGATCCTGAGCTCGATAGTCCTCCTGTGCCCGCCTAAAGTCTGAGTCGTCGGGGGTGCCCTGGACGTCGCCGATCGCGTCGGCGGCGGCTAGCTGCAGAGGTACGTCGTGCAGTGGGGCAATTGGGTCGCCCTGCTCATTGAGGTAACCGACGGCCGTGCGCGACACCGCGACCTCACCCCAATGCGGCGGCCACCCCGAACGCCGCCCGGTGCGCGGCTCCATCAGATAGATCTCACCGCCGTCATTGACCGCCAGGTAGGCATGTCCACCAACGCGCACGCCGACCCATGTTGACGCGAGTACCGCCGACGAGCCCGGCCCCAGCTGCATCAGCCGCTGGGCTACCTCGGGGTACGACGCGAACTCGGCGCCAGACCCGATTGCTTCAAACAACTTTCGCGCCGCTACCCCGGTCGGCGCGGACGCAGCTTCGATTCGAATGTCGCGCGCATACCTGTTCGACACCAAGTCGGCGACGCCGTGAGCGCAGCTATGCGCCGGATCGATACCCGCCGATCGTGGGTTCTCAAGCTGCGCTGAGCGCATGGCTGCCGGGTCGAAGACCCGCGTGGTCCGGTCGGGCCGGGTCTCGACGGTGCGATGGCCCTCAAGCTCGACCCGGTCGCTCCGCGCGGCGGCGATGCGACCGAAATTGGCCAGCGATTCATTACGTTGCCCCGTGCTCTTGTCGACGAACTTGTAGTAGAAGTTGTGGATGTCGTAGTCGCCCGTGCTCGTCATCTGAGCCAACGGGAATTCGGCCGTGATCCGGTGGGCGCCAAAGAAATCCATTGCTGGATCGACACCAAGGCCGTTCATGAAATTTCCTCTTGAGCCTGGCGTTTCGCCGCCACGCCAAGTAAATGGGTCGGTCGAAGACGCTGCGACATAGACGTCGACCCTGGGACCGAATCCACTCGCGTGGTCCATTGGGCCCGCTCCCGGGGAACCGAAGAGGGTTACTGTGCGGATCTGTCCATCCAGCCTTGTGCCGTCCCCGGCATAGCCGGCGACCGTCGAGCCGAGGCAATGCCCGAACAGGTGGTTGGTATTGAAGGGGCCGCCGTCCATCGCCCACGCGTCACGGCCGGCGTTGAACCCGCGGATATCGCTGTAGAGGCCTTCGCCACCGACTTCTGCGGCGTCGTCGGCCATCGTGTCGTAGCCGATCCACATCATCGAGGCCGCTGACTGCGTCGGGTCCTCACGCAGGGCGGACATCAAATTGTTGAGCGCAGAGCCCATACCAGGACCGAGCTCGTCGATTGTCATCCCCCGCCCGGGGATATTCCAGGACACCGACTCCGCCAGGTACGGATCAACACCGAAGCTGACGAGGACAGTTCCCGCATCACGAAATGCGAATGGGTGAAATTGCAGCAGGTACGGGCCATCCACACCCGCTCGCCGGGCGGCTTCAGCGCCCCTGCTCAGCGCCGATTCAATCTCACTGAAGCGGAACAGATCCCGGGTCATGTTGTAGCCCAAGCGGACACCGCTATCGAGCCTCGCCTGCAGCTGATCG
>Ga0070667_100002900_pt1 | contig 14733 bp, 11 predicted proteins | sample KBSS33metaG_FD_64659 | JGI IMG/M metagenome (GOLD analysis project Ga0070667, IMG submission 64659) | Switchgrass rhizosphere microbial communities from Kellogg Biological Station, Michigan, USA - KBS S3-3 metaG | ecosystem: Host-associated > Plants > Roots > Rhizosphere > Soil ... | reverse complement strand
CACCCGGTCCCCGACGAGGAGCTGGACTGGGCCTGGGGCCAGGCGATGCAGGCGAGCCAGTACGCCACGCTGCAAAGCGCGGCTGCCTTTTCGCACACCGATTTCCGGCCCGACCTGCCGAGCCTGACCGTGCCGACACTCGTGATCCACGGCACGGCGGACGCCACGGTGCCGATCGAGGCCACCGGGCGCGAAGTGGCGCAGAAGGTGCCGTCCGCCGATCTCGTCGAGTACGAAGGCGAGCCGCACGGACTATTCGCCACCCAGGGTCAGCGGTTGGCGCAAGACATCGTGACGTTCCTTAACGGCGGCAAGATCGAGGCGCGGCAGGGTATGATCGATGCCCTTACCGCAGACAGCCTGGCGATGGGCCAGCTCTAAAGGCATTGGCCCAGCGCTGATGCAGAAAAGGGGCCTTCCGGCCCCTTTTCCTTGTCCAGGGATAGTGTGCGATTATGGCCGATCAGGGACGACCGCGATCCTCGATACCTGGGATATCGGGCTCCAGATCGGCGTACTCCGGCTCGTGCACCTCGACGATGCCGCGACCCAGGTGGCTGCGGCTGCGGCCGTAGGCGAAGTAGATCCCCAGTCCCAGCGCGCCCCACAGCGGCAGGAACAGCATCGCCTGGCTCGGCAGGTTGAAGAACAGGAAGACGCAACCGACCATCGTCAACGGCGCCACCAGCCACACGGCAGGGACGCGGAAATGCCTCTTGCGACCGGGATCGCGCTTGCGCAGAAGCAGCACCGCCAGCGCGACCATCATGAAGGCATAGAGCGTGCCTGCGTTAGAGATGTCCGCAAGCTGCCCGACCGGGAAGAAGGCGGCACCGAGCGCGACCACCGAGCCGGTTATCGCGGTCACGATATGCGGAGTCTTGTAGCGCGGATGAACACGGCTCAGCGCCTCGGGGAGCAGGCCGTCGCGGCTCATCACGAAGAAAATCCGGGTCTGGCCGAACAGCAGCACGAGGATCACCGAAGGCAGCGCCAGGAAAGCGGCAACACCCAGCATGTTGCCGATGGTGGAAAAGCCGATCATCCGCAGCACGTGAGCCAGCGCCTCGCCCGAGCAGACGAGCTGTTGCGAATACTGCGGCAGCGCGCACTGGCGGGCGAGCTCCTCGGACCCGGCGGGGAACGGCACTCCGCCCGGACCCATGATCGGCTGACCGCCAAGGGTGCCTATCGCGCCTGCGGCGACGAGGATGTAGAAGGCGGTGCAGAACAGCAGGGAGCCGATCAGACCGATCGGCACGTTGCGCTGCGGGTTCTTTGTCTCCTCGGCTGCCGTCGACACGGAATCGAAGCCCACGTAGGCGAAGAAGATCGTCGCCGCCGCGCCTACCGCGCCGACACCGGTGCCGAAGCCGCCGAACACGCCGGCCGGGAGGAATGGATTGAACTTGGCCGCATCGAAAGACGGGCTGGTCACGGTCAGCGCGATGAACACGGTCAGCGCTGTCACCTTGATCAAAACCAGGACGGCGTTGACTTTCGCGCTCTCGCTGGTGCCCACGATCAGCAGCCAGGTGACTAGGAGAGCGATGACGAGTGCCGGCAAGTTGATGAGGCCGCCGGCCGCGCCGCCCAGCGCCAGGGGTCCGGCGCTGAGCCAGGCCGGGAGGTGTATTCCCATGAACTGGTTGAGGATCGTGCCCGTGAAGTAGCCGGACCATCCTACCGAGACCGCCGCGGCCGCGATCGCGTATTCCATGATCAGCGCCCAGCCCACCGTCCAGGCGATCGTCTCGCCCATCGTCGCATAGCTGTAGGTATAGGCGCTGCCCGCCACCGGGATCATCGAAGCAATTTCCGCATAGCAGAGCGCCGCGACGATACAGACGGCGCCGGCGATCAGGAACGCCAGCATCAGGCCGGGACCTGCCTTCTGCGCTCCTGCGGCGGTCAGCACGAAAATACCTGTGCCGATAACGGAGCCGATGCCGAACAGGGTGAGCTGGAACCAGCCCAGTGTTCGATGGAGTGATTTCTTCTCAGCCGTCGCCAGAATGGCGTCGAGCGGCTTGACGCGACCGAACATGCGGGGTCCCCCGGAACTTGCGAATGACGGGAGGCTAACGACAAGCCCGCGCTTGGCAAGGGCCAACCACGCAAGATTCCCCAGCTTCGCAATTATCTTGCGAAATCCCGCAGCCTCTTTCCCCGCGTCGGACATTTGCCCCCTGCCCGGCCTGGCGCTACAACCCGGCCATGTCCACGACCTTCCAGCTCGACACCGCGACCAGCCGCGCCAATCCCACGCCCGCTCCGATGAAGCGCCTGACGATACCGGCGATCCGCCGCCGCAAGAAGGACGGCGTCACCGAAGATCCGATCGTGATGCTGACCGCCTACACCGCCCGGCAGGCGCAGCTGCTCGACCCGCATTGTGACCTGCTGCTCGTCGGCGACAGCTTGGGACAAGTGATCTACGGCCTGCCCTCCAGCGTTCCCGTCACTCTCGACATGATGATCGCCCATGGCGCTGCCGTTGTGCGCGGTAGCTACCACGCGGCCGTGCTCGTCGACATGCCCTTCGGCAGCTACGAGAGTTCGCCGCAGCAGGCTTTCGAAAGCGCCGCGCGGGTGCTCAAGAAGACCGGCGCGGCGGGCGTTAAGCTCGAAGGTGGCGAGGCGATGGCCGAAACGGTGGCGTTCCTTACCCGCCGTGGCATTCCGGTCATGGGCCATGTCGGCTTGACCCCGCAGGCGGTGAACGTGTTGGGCGGGTACAACGCGCGCGGCCGCTCCGATGCGGAAGCCGCCAAGATCGTCAGCGACGCCAAGGCGCTCGACGAGGCGGGCGCCTTCGCCGTCGTTATCGAGGGCGTCGTCGAGCCGATCGCGATCTCGGTGACCCAGGCGATCTCTTGCCCTACGATCGGCATCGGCGGCTCCGCCCAGTGCGATGGCCAGGTGCTGGTGACGGAGGACATGCTCGGCATGTTCGAGCGGGTGCCACGGTTCGTGAAGCGCTACGCCGACATGGCCGAGCTCGTCGCTTCCGCCGCGGAGCAATACGCTGCGGACGTGCGCGCGCGCACCTTCCCCGGGGTCGAGCAGACCTATCAGCCCAAGTGAGGGCTAGCCTTCCCGCCGCGCGCGCAACTGCTCGCGCGCTGCGGCGATCAGCGGCGTCGTGCCGGCGATCGCCTGGGCCTTGTCGAGCAGTGCGACCGCGCCGGCGCGCTCCTGCCCCAGCGTGACGTAGCCAAAGGCGAGCGACTGCGCGGCGCTGGCGTTGGAGCGCTGCAGGCGATAGGCCACCGCCGCGGCCGCCGTGGCCGCTTCGCTGTCGCCAGTGCCGGCCTCAGCCATCGCCAGGTCGGCTAGGAGGCGCACGTCGCCCGCGCCGCCCGTGTCGCGCAGCCAGGCCAGGATGCGGCGCGCCCGTCCGGCATCGCCCATGGCCATCGCCAACCGCGCGGCGGCGAGCTGAGCGACGCGGCTCGTGGGGTTTTGCAGCAGGTAGCCCTCGATGAGGTCGCGCCCGCCAAGCAGGTCGCCGGCCATCGCGTAAGCGGCGATGCGCCGCTCGAACAAGCTCTCGGGCAGGCGGATGTCACTTGCCGCGGCATAGCGCGCCTGCGCCTCGCGCGGGTGGCCGAGCGCGAGCTGGACGTCACCGGCAAGGGCATTGGCGTCGTAGAATCCGGGAGCGGTGCGGCGCATCCCCTCGGCTGCAGCCAGCGCCGCGGCACCTTGCCCCGACGCCAGCAGTTCGCCGATGCGCCCCTGCCGGCCGAGCACGCGCAACGACGCTCGCGCCGGGCGCGCGGCACGGTCGAGCAAGTCGCCAGCGGCGCCGCGCTGGCCCAGAGCCTCGCTGGCGCGGGCGACCACGGTGACGAGGTAAGGCGACACCTCGCCACGGCCGATAGCATCGGCAAAGCGCAGTGTGAGGTAGCGGTACTCGCCACGGAGGTAGAGCGCGCGCGCCAAGAGATCTTGCGCGGCGCGATCGTCTGGGCGCTGGCGTAGTACCGCTTCGAGCGCCTGAGCTGCGGCAGCCTCGTTGCCGACGGCAAGCTCGGCCGCGCCGCGCAGCATCTGCACGCCGGCTTCGTCGTCGAGCTTGCCCTTGGTGCGCAGCAACAGGCGCCGCGCCAGAGGATAGTTGCCCGCGCGCGCGGCAAGCACGGCTTGCAAGTAATAGGCGCGCGGGTTCTTGGGGCTGAGATCGAGAACGCGTCGCGTCACCGTCAGGCATTCGCTGGCACGGCCAAGCTCGCCCAAGGTGGCTGCATATTCGAGAAGGACGTCGACGTCCTTCTGGTCGAGCAGGATCGCCCGCTCGAACCAGGGGAGCGCCGCCAGCAGGCCATAGCGATCGCGCACCAGTTCTCCGCGGAAAGTGAGCGCCGGCACGTTGGCGCCGTCCAGTGACAGCGCATGATCCGCCGCTTCGATCGCCAGGCGGTGCTCGCCGCCCGCATAACGCAGGCGACCGATCTCGACCCACAGGCCAGCATCGGCAGGCGTCAGCGCCAGCGCCCGGTCGTAAGCGCGTCCCGAGGCGGGCAGGTTGCCGTCGCGCCGCTCGAGCAGGCCGAGCGCACGCCACCCGGCGGCTGCGGTTGCGGGCGAGAACTCGCCCCGGGCGAGCCAGCGCCGCGCGCCGACTTCGTCGCCCTGCGCCAGGAGCGCCTCGCCCATCAGGGCATTGACGTCACGCCGCTCGGCGCCCTGCTCGATCGCCGCGCGCAGGCGCATCTCGGCATCGATCCCATCCCCCCGCCGGATCGCGGCAAGCGCGCGAGAGACTTGCGCGCCGCTGCCCGGCGCCTCGCCTGCGACAGGCCCGGCCGCGAGCGCCAGCAGCCCGGCGATCGCCGCCAGTCCCGCGCGAAGCCCTCGCCCCCCCAGGCGGCGCCCCCGCGCCGGCCAGGGATCAGGACTGCAGGTCGTACTGCTTGAGCAGGTCATAAAGCGTGGGCCGGCTGATCCCGAGCATCTTGGCGGTGCTAGAGATGTTGCCCTCGCTGCGGGCAAGCGCGTGGCGAATGACCTTGCGGTCGGCCTGCTCGCGCGCGGTCTTGAGATTGAGCGCGTTGATGACCTGCTGGTCCGGCTCGGCAAGGTCGAGGTCGGCGGCGGAGACCAGCTTCTCGTCGGCCATGATGACCGCGCGCTTCACGCGGTTCTCCAGTTCGCGCACGTTGCCGGGCCACGCCCAGGCATCGATCGCCGCCAGTGCGTCGCTGGCAAAGCCGCGCACGCGTGGGTTCATCTCCTTGGCGTAGCGGTGGAGGAAAGCCTTCGCGAGCAGCGTGGCGTCGCCCGGACGCTCGGCCAGGCTGGGGATCTTCACCACGATCTCGGCCAGGCGGTAGAACAGGTCCTCCCGGAACCGACCCTCGGCGATCATCGCATCGAGGTCCTGGTGCGTGGCGCAAACGATGCGGGTGTCGACCGGGATCGATTCGCGGCTGCCGACCCGCTCGATGACGCGCTCCTGCAGGAAGCGCAGCAGCTTGACCTGGAGCTGGAGCGGAATGTCGCCCACCTCGTCGAGGAACAGGGTGCCGCCGGCCGCCTGTTCGATCTTGCCCGACGTGGTCTTGATGGCGCCGGTGAATGCGCCCTTCTCGTGGCCGAACAGCTCGCTTTCGAGGAGGTTCTCGGGGATCGCCGCGCAGTTGATGGCGACGAAAGCGCCTTTGGCCCGCCCACTCGCCTCGTGCACGCCGCGGGCCAGCAGCTCCTTGCCAGTCCCGCTCGCGCCCAGCAGCATGACCGAGACATTGGTGGTGGCCACGCGCTCGATCGTGCGCGCTACTTTCACCATCTCGGGTGCGCCGGTGATGAGGCGACCCAGGACCTTGTCGTCGTTGGCGACCTTGGCGGCGAGGCGGCGGTTCTCCTCTTCGAGCCGGTGCAGCTGCAGCGCGCGGCGCACGATCAGGCCGAGCGCATCGATGTCGACAGGTTTCTGATAGAAGTCGTAGGCCCCGCGCGCGATCGCTTGCCGGGCACTTTCGCGCGCACCGTGGCCCGAGGCGACGATGACCTTGGTATCGGGCTTGAGCGCCATGATCTCGTCCAGCACGGCAAAGCCCTCGGTGGTGCCGTCCGGGTCCGGCGGCAGGCCGAGATCGAGCGTCACCACGTCGGGCATCTCGGAGCGCAGCAGCGCCACAGCGGCGGCGCGATCGCCGGCTACGAGCACTTCGAAGTCTTCGTAGGCCCACTTGAGCTGGGCCTGAAGGCCGGCGTCGTCCTCGACAATCAGCAGCTTGGGCAGCAGCTTGGGCAGGACCCTGGAGTCCGGCTTGCCTGTCGCATGGTCCATGTCAGGCAACCTCCCGCTTTTCGTTGTCCAGGCTCTGCATCAGATCGGTCGCGACGGCGAGCGGCACCCGCACGATGAAGCGCGAGCCCAGCCCTTCGCGCGATTCCACTTCGAGACGCCCGCGCATCGCCCGCACCAGCTCGCGCGCCTCGAACGCGCCGATGCCAAAGCCGCCGCTCTTGGTCGAGACGAAGGGTTTGAACAGGCGGTTGCGCACGAACTCGGCGCTCATGCCGCAGCCCGAATCGAGGACTTCGAAACGCGCCACCAGCCCGTCGCCGGTGAGCGAGAGGAAGACCAGGCCGCCCGGCGCGCTGGCGTCGATAGCGTTCTGCACGAGGTGCACCAGCACTTGCTCTAGCGAATGGCGGTTGGCGGTGACGGTGAGCGCCTGGCTTTCGGCCAGGACCACTTGCGGCCGGTCGCGGAAGCGCTCCATCACGGCAGCGACGACTTCCCCGGCGCAGACCTGCTCGAGCCGGTCGACCGCGCCATTGCCGTAGCGCGAGAGGCGGGCCAGCAGCGCGTTGAGCTTGTCCGAAGAGTTGCGCAGCGTCACCAGCATGTCGGCCCGGAACGCGGCCTTCTCGGCGTGCAGCTCGGCATTGCGCGCCAGCAGGCTGAACTGGCTGGCGAGATTCTTGATGTCGTGCATGACGAAGGCGATGCGGCGGTGGAAATCCTCGAAGCGGTTCGATTCTGCGAGCGCCTCCTGGCTAGCGTTCTCCGCAAGGTAGCTGGCAAGCTGCTGGCCCATCACGCGCAGCAGGTCGAAGTCCTCCCAGTCGAACCGCCGCACCAGCTGTGGCCGGGCGAGCACGACCATGCCGACGAGCCGCTCGTAGTGCACCAACGGGATCACCGCCCACGCGTGCGGGTCCTCGATCAGCCAGCGGGGGAAGTCCGATCCCGTCGGGGCCCGCCCGGGCGCGGCGCGGATCTCGTCGAGATCGGCGATGTAACCGGTATGGGCGAAAGGACCCAGGGCGCGCTGCGGGAAGGCGAGGCCCGGCACGAGGATCTCGCCCCAGTTCCAGCGCGCAGCCAAGCTGAGGTCGCCCTGTTCGCCCGGGGTCAGCAGCAGCCCGGCGGGGCTCTCGAATACGTCGGCGACCGACTGCACGACCCGCTCGGCAAGCGGCAGCGCCTGCTCGCCGCCGCTGCCGATGGTGCGGTTGAAACGCAGCCATTCTTCGCGATAGTCGTAGCGATGCTGGAAGAAATGCTTGGCGAGGATCACCTTGAGCCAGCCGCGAACACGGCGCGAGGGCAGCACCACCAGCGCGACGGCGCTGGCGATGGTCAGGAATGCCAGTTCGATCAGCCGCGCGAAATCGCCGCCGACGTAGGAGAGCCACTGCGCCACGGCGACCATCGCGACGAGGTAAACGCCAATCACGATCAGCGAAAAGGTCTGGAACGTCACCGCGCGTGACGGCCGCAGCCGCAAGTCGTCGCGCTTGCGGGAAGCGGCGATGGTCAGACAGGCCACCAGCGCCAGCGTGGCGACTCCGCGGAGCGCGGCGACTTCATGCGGTAGCTTACCGCCGAGGTAGGCCATGGTGTAGAGATTGAGATCGAAGGCCAACAGGGTCGCCAGGCCGGCCGCGGGCCAGCGCAGTGCAGCGCGGGCGTCTCGCGGGGCGCCGGCATAGAGGTTGTGCACCAGCACCAGTCCGCCCACCGCCACCAGCAGGCGGAACAGCACGTTGAATTCGAACGCGACGCGCAGGAACTCGCGTTCCAGCACCACGCGCGAAAGGCCGTAATCGGAACCCAGGTGCAACAGCTCCACAAAAGCGAGCGAGTAAATCACTGGCCGAATCGGCGCGAGTGCGGCGTGCCGCCCGTCGCTTTCGAACAGGCGGTAGATCACCAGCAACCATGCGAGGTTCCGCACGCTCTCGGCGATCGAGGGGACGAACGTGGAGGCGGAGCCGGCTGCGGAAGACGCAACCGCCAGGCTCCAAAGCGCTGTCAGCAGCAGCGCCGCCAGCACCGCGCTACCCGCATCGCGGAACCGCGCGCGGCGCGGCCAGAGCCACATCGCCAGGCTCGCGATGGCGATGGCGCTGGTCAAGTCCAGCGCAATCTCGATGGTTGACCATGCATCGGGCAGGCCCATGGTCATCACCGCGCGCCTTCGCTCCAGAGCACGACGCGCAGCGTCTGCAGGATGATCAGGAAGTCCAGGAAAGGCGTGTAGTTCTTGGCGTAGTAGAGGTCATATTCGAGCTTGTGCCGCGAATCCTCGATCGAGGCACCGTAGGGATAGTTCACTTGCGCCCATCCGGTGATGCCGGGCTTCACCATGTGGCGTTCTGCGTAATAGGGCAGCTGCTCCTCGAGGTCGGCAACGAACTCTGGTCGCTCCGGGCGCGGGCCGACGAAGCTCATCTTGCCCTTGAGCACGGTCCAGGCCTGGGGCAGCTCGTCGATCCGCACCTTGCGGATGAACCTGCCGACGCGAGTGACACGTGGATCGTCCTTGGCCGCCCACTGCGCACCGGCGACTTCGGCATCGGTACGCATCGAGCGCAGCTTGAGCACGTGGAAGTTCTCACCGAACAGGCCGACGCGGGACTGGCGGTAAAACGCGGGGCCGCGACTGTCGATCTTCACCAGCAGGGCGAACAGGACGATCACTGGCGCCGTGATCGCGAGCAGCAGCGCGCTGGCGGCGATGTCAAACAGGCGCTTTGCGGCGCTCGACAGGGCGCGGCCGGAGGAGAAGCCGTCCGAAAAGATCAGCCAGCTGGGATTGACGGTGTCGAGGTCGACGCGGCCGGTCTCGCGCTCTAGGAAGCTGGAGAACTCGTTGACGTGGACGCCGGTGGTCTTGATGCGGAGCAGGTCCTTGAGCGGCAGCGCATTGCGCCGCTCCTCAAGCGCCAGCACGACTTCGCTGACGCCCAGATTCTCGACGTAGCGGGTGAGGTTGTTGATGGCCGCGCGCGGGATCGCCTCCTCGATCATCGGGCGGTTCTCGCTCATGCCGATGTAGCCGACGATGACGAAGCCGCTCTCGGGCCGCTCGCCAAGATCGCGCAGGCGCTTGGCGCGGTTGCCGGCGCCGAGCACCAGGACGCGACGGCGAAAGGCGCTGGTGCCGAGGAAACCACTCAACAGCAACCGGTTGGCGATCAGCAGCCCGATCGCGAACGCCATCGAATAGGCCAGCGTCGAGCGCCAGAAGTTCTGGCCGCCGACGATGAAGTCGACGAAGGACAGCGCGATGACGCCCAGCGAGATGGCCACCAGCAGCCGCGCCGCGGCGAACCGCATCGAACGCAGCGATTCGGGCCCATAGACGCCGACCGCCACCATCGAGAGCGAGATCACCCCGGCAAAGGCGGCATGCGGCGCCAGGCGCGACAGCAACGTGCCAGCGTCCATGCCGATCTGCTCTGCCCGCAGGCGCCATGACAGCTCGTTGATCGCCGCCAGCAGCAGGATATCGACCAGCCACAACAGGACCACTGCATGCGGGATGTAGTGTTTGAACAGACGAATCATCGTCGCAAGTTGCCGTCCCCAACCCGCGTGGTTGCGGGCTTTGGGTGATGCTTAATGCCAAGACGTAAAGCGTCGGTGAATCTGACAGCCATGTCGGCAAGCCTGCCACTACCGTGCTTTTGCGGGCTTCGGTGGGCCGTAGAGGCTTGTCGGTTCGCTTTACAGGTAGGTGGACTACGCAGCGCCGCTTCAGTCCCGCCGTAACCGCACCTGGCGCAGGAACGGTAACCCGGTGCGCGCCAAGGAAGTCCGCATGTCCCGCATGACGCGCAAGCTGCCGCTCACCACCCCGCAAATGTACCGTCACTTCGCCGCGGTGACGCTGGCGGCGACGGGGCTGCTGGCGATGTTCGCGCAGGGCGAGCAGCAGAAGGGGGCGGTGGCGCAGCCTGTCGCGCCGACGGATCCCGACGCGATCGACCAGGCGGCCCACGGCGCGCCGGTCGGTCTGATCGCCTCGCGCGCTTCCGCCAGCTCGACAGGCGGCGCCTTCATGGAAGTCGATGCGGACGACACCTGGGCGCGCGACCGCGGCCGGGGTGGCGAGACCTCGGGCGATCTTGCCGGCATGGTGGTGATCCCCGCGCCCGCCGCGCCCGCCGTAAGCGGGCCTGCCGTGCTCTCCACTCCGCCGCCGGGGATGACGAAGGAGGAATGGGGTGCCCTTCTCGCCCGCAAGCGGCGCGGGGTGCAGCCCGAGGAGACCTCGGCAAAAGAAATGGAGACCCTGCTCGCCGCTTCGCGTGAGCGGGCCGGCGCGTCGGACGGGCGGCTGGATTGAGTCGCTATTTCTTCGCCAGCAATCGCAGCGCGGTCAGCGTGATCGCTTCCGAGCCCGAGGCGATGACCTTGTCGGCCTGCGGTGCCCACAACGGGCTGTGCAGCGATGGCAGCGGCGGCCCGCCCGCCTTGGCTGCGGCGAGCTTCGCAGGATCGGCGCCGCCTACCCAGAAGATCACCGACTGGATATGCGCCTCATCCGCGCGGCGGTATTCGCCGAAATCCTCGCCACCCATCGTCGGCTGCTTGGTGACCACCCGCTCCTCTCCCATCTTGGCCTTGAGATCGGCGATCGCGGCTTCGGTGAACTCGGGCGAGTTCCAGGTCGCGCGGGTGTACGGGTCCTTGACCGAGACCACCGGCAGCTTGTCGTCCGGGATGCCGGATGCGATCGCCTCGCCGCGGACGATCCGGCGGATGCCGTCGAGCAGTCGCGTGCGCGTAAGATCGGAATAGCTGCGCACGGTCAGCTCGAGCTTGGCATCGTCGGGGATGACGTTGTGCTTGGCGCCGGCATGGAATGAGCCGACCGTCACCACCGCCGAATCGACCGGATCGATCTCGCGGCTGACCAGCGTCTGCAGCTTCATCACGATCGCACTGGCGAGCACGATCGGGTCCTTGGTCATATGCGGATAGGCGCCGTGCCCGCCGATGCCGCGCACCAGGATGTCGACGCTGTCGACATTGGCAAAGGCCCACCCGCTCGCCGCGCCGACGACGCCGGCAGGCAGTTCGGGCGTGTCATGAAAAGCGAGCGTGAAGTCCGGCTTCGGAAAGCGCGTGTAGAGCCCATCCTTCAGCATCTCGACCGATCCGGTGCCGAGCTCTTCGGCAGGCTGTCCGATCATCACCAGGGTCCCCGACCACTCGGCCTTGCGCGCCGCCATCAGTCGCGCCGTCTCGATCCAGGCGGTCATGTGCGTGTCATGCCCGCAAGCGTGCATGATCCCGCTCTCGACGCCCGCCGTGGACGTGCCGCGCTTGGTGGAGGCGAACGGCAGCCCGGTCTGCTCCACCACGGGCAGCGCATCCATGTCGGTGCGGATCAGCACCGTAGGCCCCGGCCCGTTGCGAAGCACCGCGACGACCCCGGTCCTGCCGACCTTCTCGGTCACCTCGAACCCGGCCTTGCGCGCCGCAGCGGCAAGCACCCCGGCAGTGCGCGTCTCCTGGAAGCTCAGTTCCGGGTTGGCATGAAGATCGCGGTAAGTCGCCATGAGGCCCGGCAGATCGCTGGCGATCGTCTGCGCGACCGGCTCGGCATGGGCAATCGGAGCGAAGGCCACCAGCAATCCGGCAAGTGTGAGGTTGAGAGCACGCATCGGCGCAGGCTACGCTAGGCGTCATGGTGCGGCAATGCGCCAAGTTTTTCTCAGGCCCATCCAAGAAAGCCCGCAATGGACAGCCACAAGCCGTTCGGTACTATGCAACGCGCGCCCGATGCGCGCCGTTAACCATCCTCGTGTCAAAGTGCCCGCGTGAAGTCCGCTCTCATCATCCGCCACGTTCCGCATGAAGGAGTCGCCGGTTACCGCCAGCCCATCGAGGCGGCCGGCTATGCGGTCGAGCGGATCGACGTGACCGACCCCGCCTTCCCCGGCCTCGACTTGCGCGAGCCGGACTTGCTGATCATGATGGGCGGGCCGATGGGGGTCTACGAGCAGGACCGCTATCCCTGGATCGCCTGCCAATTGCGCCGCCTGGCCAAGCGGCTCGAGGCGGACCGCCCGACGCTGGGCGTGTGCTTCGGCGCGCAGATGATGGCGAGCGCGCTTGGCGCCGGGGTCTACCCCGGGCCCGCCAAGGAGGTCGGCTTCCATCCGGTGCGCATCCATCCCGAGGCGATGGATGGACCCTTGCGCCACCTTGCCGGCGTGCCCGTCCTTCACTGGCATGGCGACACGTTCACGCGCCCGCCGGAAGTGGAGATCCTCGCCGAGACGGACCTCTATGCCTTCCAAGCGTTTCGGCGCGGCCCCAACCTCCTGGCGCTGCAGTTCCATGCCGAGATGGGCGAGGACCCGCGCTTCGACGCCTGGATGGAGCAATGGCCCGAGGCGGTCGTCCAAGCGAAAGGCTGCCCGGTCGCGCTGCGACAGGCGCACGACACGCTGGGCCCCGCAGCCGTCGCTGCCGGGAGGGCGATGGTCGCGGAGTGGCTGGCGGGCCTGCGGGTCTGAATGGTACGCAGGGTGCGCGTGCATGCGTCAGGCGCGTCAGGCGGAGCCGCGGGCTGAGCGAATCGATCGTCACTTCTGCGAGGTAGTGCCGAACTCCTGCGCCGGATCGGCAGCAGGACCAGACGGCCGCGACGAGCGCGGGTTCCAGCCATACGATGTCGCTTTGGCGCGACGCGCATCGCCACCGCCAAGCGAGACGAAGTGTGGTGCCCCTGGCCCGACTCGAACGGGCACGTCTTGCGACAAACGATTTTGAGTCGTTCGCGTCTACCATTCCGCCACAGGGGCAAGCACCGGCGGGACGCTTAGCCGTCCCGCCTCTCCGGCTCAAGTCAGACCTTGAGCGCGTTCGCCACAATCTTGTGAAGCCGGGAGTGCAGCGCGTCGTTGCCGGCCAGTACTTCGCTGTCGCAGATCGGCAGCGAGCGGCCTTTCCAGTCCGATACGAAGCCGCCGGCCTCGCGGACCAGCAGGCAGCCGGCCGCGGTGTCCCACGGTTTGAGGTCAGCTTCCCAGAAACCTTCGTAGCGGCCGGCCGCGACCCACGCGAGATCGAGCGCAGCCGAGCCGAAGCGCCGGATGCCGGCGACTTCGGGCGCCAGCGCCTGGTAGATGCGCGCCCACTCGCCGACGTTGCCGTGCCCGGCGAAGGGGATACCCGTCGCGACCAGGCTTTCGTCGAGGTGGCGGCGCGACGAAACGCGCAGGCGCCGGTCCTGCAGCCAGGCACCGCGGGTCTTCTCGGCCCAGAAGCTCTCGTCGGTTACGGGCTGGTAGATCAGCCCGGCGGTGACCTCGCCCCAGCCCTTGCCGTCCAGCCGCGGCTCCTGCACCGCGATCGAGATCGCGAAGTGTGGGATGCCGTGGAGGAAGTTGGTGGTGCCGTCCAGCGGGTCGACGATGAAGCGCGGCTTGGTCGGGTCGCCCTCGATCGTGCCGCCTTCCTCGAAGACGAAGCCCCATTCCGGGCGCGCCGCGCGCAGCTCGTCCCAGATCGTCCGCTCGGAGGTCTGGTCGGCCTTCGAGACGAAGTCCGCCGGTCCCTTGCGGCTGACCTGCAGGTGCTCGATTTCGCCGAAGTCGCGACGAAGACGGCCGCCTGCCTTGCGGGCGGCCTTCTCCATGATGCGGATGAGACCGGATATTGCGGCCATGTTCTGTACGTACTCCAGGTGCGGCCGGAAGTGCCGCCCGATAAATCAGCGGCCGGTGGTACCGGGCTTGGCGGCGGCTCCAGGCGCGCCGGTCGGCTTGTAGCCGCACATCTGCGCCATGACGCTCAGCAGCTCGCTGGGGTTGTCGCGGTGGATCTTGCCGGGGTTGGCGGCGATGATCTTATCCATCGAATCGGTGATTTTGCCCAGCGAGTTGTCGTAGAGGCAGCCCACCAGCGCCGACTTGACCGGCTGCTCCACCTTGTCGGACTGCAGACCGCTGATCAGCACCTTGAGGTACAGCATCGCGTCCTGGACTTGCGCCTGGGCCGGCGCGGCGGCAGCGGCCGTAGCGGCGGGCTTGGCAGCCGGCTTGGCGGCAGGGGCGGCGATCGCGGGGGTGGCGGCCAGCGCCACGGCGGAAGCGAAAACAGTCAGTGCAGAGATACGCATCAATCGGCCTTTCTCACATATGCCTTCTCGTAGACGTCGACGATGATGCGCGTGCCGCTTTCGATATGCGGTGGCACCATCACCCGGACGCCGTTGTCGAGGACGGCAGGCTTGTAGCTGGACGAGGCAGTCTGTCCCTTCACCACCGCGTCGGCCTCGACGATAGTCGCCTCCACCTGTTCTGGAAGCTGAACGGAGATGGGGCGTTCCTCCCACAGTTCGAGCAGAACCTGCATCCCGTCCTGCAGGAACGCGGCGGCATCGCCCAGGAGGTCGGCCGGCAGCGTGATCTGCTCGTAGGTCTCGGTGTCCATGAACACCAGGTCGTCGCCCTCGGCGTAGAGGAACT
>Ga0070667_100002897_pt1 | contig 14740 bp, 14 predicted proteins | sample KBSS33metaG_FD_64659 | JGI IMG/M metagenome (GOLD analysis project Ga0070667, IMG submission 64659) | Switchgrass rhizosphere microbial communities from Kellogg Biological Station, Michigan, USA - KBS S3-3 metaG | ecosystem: Host-associated > Plants > Roots > Rhizosphere > Soil ... | reverse complement strand
TGGTCGAGGAGGTCGACTCGATCGCCACCGAGGACCCGACCCTCGCCGGCTACCTCGACCTGCAGCGGGAGATGCTCACCGTCAACGGCCACACGCTCGACGTCGGTCCCCAACTCGACGAGGGCCTGCGGGACCACCCGGCGCTGGGCGCCAACATCGTGACCACGCTGCTCGTGCCCGCCCCGGTCGCCGCGCGCATGTTCGCGATGAACCTCGAGACCTGGCGCGACCGCCCCGAGGTGACCGCGTCCCACGACACCGAGGAGCTGAACGCCCTCGCCGCCGGCCTCGAGCGCATCGCCCAGGGCGAAGCCGAGGCGTCGATCACCTGGCGCCTCCGCCAACTCGTCCTCACTCCAGGTTGACGGGCCGAAAACTCCAGGCAGGCTTGAGTTTTCGGCCCGTCAACATCGGGGGTTACTTCATCGAGCCGCCGTTGCTGCCGGCGTAGCCCTTGGCCAGTGCCGGGAAGGTGTAGACGAAGCCGCCGGCTTTGCCGCCGACCACGACGTACACGGTGTTCGTGCCCGGTTTGATCGCCAGGTTGGTCGCCGACATCTCCGGCGCGCCGAGGTTCTGCTTGATCTTCACCGTCTCCTGCAGTTCCCCGTGTTCGTTCCAGACGAGGATCTCGCCGTCTTCGTTGACGCACTGGTAGATGTTGCCCGCCGAGTCGACCATGTTGGAGTCCCAGTGGCCGATGCCGGGGCTGCCGTGCATGCCGACCTGGGCTTCGGCGAGCGACTGGTGGTCTTTGCTCGGCGTCAGCAGGAGCTCACGCTGGCCCTGGTATTCGCTGACCCAGAGGCGCGAGAAATCGGGGGTGAAGCTGATCCCGTTCGGTGCCGCGAGGCCGCCGAGGAACGTCTTCGGGTTCTGGCCCTGCGGGTCGAAGAGGGCGATTTCGCCGGTCGGTTTGAAGGGCGTGCCGTCGGTGTTGGTGACGAACATGTTGCCCTGCTGGTCGAAGGCGATGTCGTCTGAAGCTTCGGCGAATTTGCCGCTATAGGTGGTCTTGAAGTCCGAGCCGTCCGGCTTCATCGAGTCGATCTTCCCGGCGAAGTCCGTCACCCAGAGATTGCCCTTGGCGTCGAACTGGGTGGAGGTGTAGGTGCCCGTTTTGTCGGTGTGGATGGACTTCCACTTTTTCGTCGCGGGATCGAGGCTGATGAGTTTCGGTTCGCCCGCTTTGGCGAGGACGTTGGCGAAGACGAAGTTGCCTTCCGGCCCGAAGGCGCCGCCCTCGAAGAGCACCGGTGCCTTGCCCTGCGGCAGGATCCTGGTCAGCTTCTTCGCGAAGACGACCTTGTCGCCTCCGCCTCCGCCCTTCTTCGCCGCCCCGGCAGAGGCCACCGCCACCAGCGCCGTCGTCGCCAATACCGCGATCGCCACCAAGAAGAGGCGGCCGCGGCCCGATCCGTTCAACTGCGTATTCACATTCATACTTTGCCCCTACCCAAAAATTAGGTACCAAACAACCGCCTGATAGACGACCGGGGGGTCGGCGCTTTTATGGGTACGCTGATGGCGATGGACGCACGGCTCGAGTCGCTGCTCGACGACCTTCATCGCGAAGGGATCGAGCACGACGCCCCGCTCGCCGACCGGACGCGGCGGCGGCGCAACCTGGAGCCGGCCTCAGCCCGGCTGCTGCACCTGCTGGTGCTGGCGATCGGGGCGGCGCGAGTGCTGGAGCTCGGCACCTCCAACGGCTACTCGACGATCTGGCTGGCCGCCGCGGTGGCGGCCAACGAGGGGACGATGGTGAGCGTCGACCTCGACGAGGGGCGGCTGGCAGAGGCGCGCGAGAACGTCGCCCGGGCGGGCTTCGGCGACGCGGTCGACCTACGCCTGGAGGACGCCGGCACCGCCCTCTCAGCCTCGGACCCCGAAAGCTGGGACCTCGTCTTCCTCGACGCCGAACGCCCCATCTACCCCGCCTACTGGTCAGACCTGGTCCGCGTCCTGCCGCCCGGCGGCCTCCTCGCCGTTGACAACGCGATCTCCCACGCCGATGAGCTCGCCGACTTCCGCACACTCGTCACCGCCGACCGCCGCGTCACCGAGGCGCTGGTGCCGACCGGCGCCGGTGTGCTGCTGGTGACGCGCAACCCCTAGCCGTCACGCTCGCTGAGTTGAGGGCGCCATTGCGCCTTCAACTCAGCGAGCGCCGGGTGAAGGGCCGATTGCGGCGAGGATCTTCTCGCACTCGGCGACCAGGCTCGCGGCGTCGGCTTCGGCGCCGGGGGGCTGGAAGACGAGCTCGCCGATGCCGAGAGGGGCGAGCTCGGCTTCGAGGGCGGCGGCCTTCGCGCGGGCGTCCTCGGGGGTGCCCCAGATCGCGAGCTCGTCGACCGCCTCGTCGGGGACGTGGCGGGCGAGGTCGCGCCAGGGGGCGCGGCGTTCGGAGGCGGCGAAGGCGGCGCGGACCTCGGCCGCGGCGTCCTCCCAGGCGGCCCCGGCGGTGACCGGCGCGAAGCTCGGCGTCGCCAGGTAGAAGGCGAGTTGGACCCGGGCCCGCTCGCGGGCTGCGTCGGCCTCGTCGTCGATCGCGGTGACGCACCAGGCGACGAGCTCAGGCGAGGTCGAGAGGTCACGGCGCCCAAGCCCCTCGCCGAGCGCGGGCACAAGGCGCTCGTGGAGGTGGGCGCGGGTGAGGGCGATCGCGTGGAGGAGGGCACCGTCACAGGTCGCGGCCACGGTCCGCGTCATCGCCGCGTTCATCGCGGCGCCGTAGACCGGCGGCGGCGCGTCGAGCAGCGGGTCCCCGGCGAACGCCGCGCGCAACGCCGCGACGTACTCCGCCAGCGCCGGTGCCGGGCGGTCCCAGCCCGCGACGCCGTACTGGCGCCGGATGCCCTTCGTCCCGGTGCTGAGACCGAGGCCGAAGCGCCCGCCCGCGAGCCGCTGCGCGTCCCCGGCGAGCGCGGCCATCGCCAGGGGCGGCCGGGTGAAGGCGTAGGCGATGCCGCTCCCGACCTCGATCCGCTCCGTCGCCAGAGCGACGGCAATCGCCCGCGCCACCGCGTCGCGGCCGCGGTACTCGGTCGTCCAGAGGCGGTCGAGGCCCGCCGCCTCGGCGCGGCGAGCCAGCTCGGGCAGCGGCTCGAGCTGGTCGGTGGCGAAGACGAGGGCGCGCCTCATCGGCCCGGGATCAGGCGTGCCCGGAGGAGTGGGCGTAGGTGCCGCCGGCCAGGAACGCGTCGTCGTCGAGGGCGAGCGCCAGCCCGAGGAGCGCGCCCGCGTAGCTGTACTGGCGCAGGCCAAAGGAGACGCCGGCGGCGGAGTGGGTGAAGCGGGAGCGCATCTGGGCCGTCGGGTCGATCGTGGCGACGTGGCGGGAGAGGTTCGCGAAGTGGACCTCGACGTAGGGCTTGCCGGTGTCGACCAGGGCGTGGCGCGTCGCCTCGCCGGGGAAGGTGAGGCCGGCCGGGTTGATCAGGTAGCCGTCGACCTCGGCCGCCGAGGAGTGGATGAACTCGAGGATTTCCCCCTCGTGGTTGGAGGCGAAGGGCTCGACCTCGACGCCGATCGACGAGGCGACCACGGCGACGAACTCCTGCAGGTCGGCGAGCGAGGCGATCGGCCCGTAGATGCCCTCGTCGCGCGCCCCCAGGTTCGGCATGTTGGGACCGTCGATCACGGCGATCCGCCAGCGGCGGGCGTCGGCGCCCCGGAGCGGGGCCATCACAGATCGACCGGGCGGTGGCGGATCACGACGTTCTTCACCGTCGTGATCTCGTGGACCATCGCCCGCACGCCCTCGCGCCCGGTGCCGGCCCTGCCGACGCCGCCGAAGGGGGACGAATCGATCCGCCAGGCGTTCGACCCGTTGATCACCACCGTGCCCGTGAAGAGCTTGTCGGCGAGGGTCAGCGCGAGGTCGATGTCACGGGTGAAGATGCCCGCCTGGAGCATCCCGTCGATCGAGTTCGCCTCCGGGACCGCCTCCCCGAGCGAGTCGACGGCGACCACGGCGATGATCGGCCCAAAGACCTCGCGCCGCATCACCGCCATCTCGGGCGTGACCCCGGACAGCAGCGTCGGCGTGATCACGGCGCCGTCGCGCTCGCCGCCGACCACGACCTCGGCGCCCCGCTCGCGCGCGTCCTCCAGCATCTCCCAGACCCGGTCGGCGGCGGCCTCCGAGACCAGCGGCCCGACGTCGGGATCGCCGGGATCCCGTCCCGCGACCGCGAGCTTCTCCACCTCGGCGGCGAGCTTCGCCACCAGCTCGTCGTGCACCTCGCGGACGACGAAGATCCGCTGAACCGAGAGACAGGCCTGGCCGGAGCGGACGAAGCCGCCGATCACGCATTCCGCCGCCGCCATGTCGAGATCTCCGTCGGCGGCGACCAGCACCGCGCCGGGCCCCCCGAGCTCCAGGTGCACGTGCTTGCGCGGCACCGCTTCCTTGATCTTCCAGCCGACGTCGCCGCCGGTGAAGCTGATCACCGGCAGGCGCTCGTCGTGGACCAGCTGCATCGTCATGTCGTTGTCGACGGGCAGCGCGGCGAGGGCGCCGGCGGGCCAGCCCGCCTCGACGACGAGCTCGGCCAGCGTGACCGCGGCGCGCGGCACCCACGGCGAGGGCTTGATCACCATCGGCACGCCGGCGGCGATCGCCGGGAAGAGCTTGTGGGCGCCGGTCAGGATCGGCCCGTTGAAGGCGGTGATGCCCAGCATCGGCCCGATCGGGACGCGGCGGACCATCGCGATCGCATCACGGCCGCGGGGCGAGCCGTCGAGGTTGACCAGCTCGTCGAAGCCCTCGCGGACCGCCGCAGCGACCAGCGTGGCGAGGTCGATCGTCCGGGCGATCTCGCCGACCATGTCCTTCGAGGTGAGGAAGCTCGCCTCGGCGGCAAGCTCCTCGGCCAGCTCGCCCGCCCGCGCGGTCAGCGCCGCGGCGATGCGGTCGAGGATCGCGGCGCGCTCGGCGTCCGAGAGCCCGTGCGCCTCCTCCTGGGCGGCGACGAGCCCGGCCACCGCCGTCTCCACCACCGCTGCCGGGTCGGCGAGCGGCAGCCGCTTCCCGCCGACGAATGCCTCCAGAGTCTCCGTGGTCTGAGCCATCACGCACCCACCCCTTCTTGGTCCATCTCGACAAGTTTTCGACGCGCCAGCTTTCCCGTGTCCGTCGCCGGCATCTCGGCCAGGACGTGGACGCGGACCGGCACCTTGTAGCCGGCGATCCGCTCGGCGCAGAACGCGCGCAGCTCCTCCTCGGCCGGATGCGTCCCGTCGCGCGGGACGACGAAGGCGACGACGACTTCGTCCACCCGCGCGTCCGGCACGCCGACCACGGCCGCCGCGGCGACCGCCTCGTGCATCGCCAGGAACTCCTCGACTTCGCGCGGGGCGACGTTGATGCCGCCGGTCTTGATCATCTCGGTGGCGCGGGAGCTGAAGGAGAGGTTGCCGTCGGCGTCGAGGGACCCGAGGTCCCCGGAGCGGTACCAGCCGTCGGCGCCGAAGGCAGCCGAGGCGCCGGTCGTGTCGCCGAGATAGCCGCGCGCCAGGTAGCCCTTCACCTGGATCTCGCCGACTTCGCCGGTGGCCAGCGGCGCGCCGCTCTCGCGGTCGGCGATCCGCAGCTCGACCCCCGGCAGCGGTGGCCCCTGGCTCGCCTTGCGGCGCTCCAGCGGCCAGGTCGACGGGGTGACACAACAGTTGCCGTAGGTCTCGGTGCCGCCGTAGATGTTGCAGATGTCCGGGGCGCCGAGGGCGACCGCGGTGCGCTCGATCTCGGCCGGCGTGCCGAGCGTGAGCCCGGTGCGCAGGCTGGCGACGCGCTCCGGCGCGAAGGCCTCGTGCTCGACCAGCGCGGCGGTCATGTTGGGAAGCGTGTAGATCGCCGTCGCTCCGTGCGCCTCGATCAGGTCGAGCGCGCCGCCCGGCTCGAAGGCCGCCTGCAGCACCATCGCGGCGCCGTGCCCGAGGCTCGCGGGCAGCGCGTTCAGCGCGCCGTAGGCCCAGAAGAGCGGCACCGCGACCAGCACCCGGTCGTCACCTCGCAGCCCCATCCGCTCGCCGATCGCGAAGCCGTTCTCGATCGCCGCGCCGTGGACCAACGGCACCGCCTTCGGCCGCGCGCTGGAGCCCGAGGTGTAGAGGACGAAGGCGTCGGCGCCGGCGGGGGCCACCATCTCCGGGTCGACTTCGCCGGCGAGCCCGAGCACCTCCTCGAAGCCGCGCGCCCCGGCGAGATCGCCGGGCTCGCCGATCACGATCACCTCGCGCAGGTCGGCGAAGCGGGAGGAGCGCCTCCCGTCCTGGCGCAGCTCCGGGACCAGCTCGGCGAGCGTCTCCCGATAGTCGCGCGAGCGGAAGCGGTCGACGCAGATCAACACCTCGGCGCCGGAGTGCTCGAGCATGTACTCGAGGTCCCAGGCTTTGGCGAAGGTGTTGAAGGCAGCCACCCGGGCGCCCGCCCGGTGCGCGCCGAGCGCCGCGACCAGCCACTCCCAGCGGTTCGTGCAGAGCAGGCCGACGGTGCCACCGCGCCGCACCCCGAGCCCCGCCAGTCCCTCGGCGAAGGCGTCGACCCGCGCGTCGAGCTCCCCATAAGAGAGCTCGACGCCGGCTTCGATCACCGCCGGCGCGTCGGCGTCGCGCCCGGCCATCTCGGCGACCAGGTCGCCGAAGTTGCGCGCGAGTGGGTGCGGCGCCGCCACGGGGCTACTCCGCCAGCTGGAAGTACAGGTCGGTGATGCGGCCCTCGCGCTCGTCCTTAAACTTGATCTCGGTCGGCGCGCCCACCTTCAGGTGCGTCAGCGCGTCGTCGAAGGACGACAGGTCGACCCCGGAGAGGAAGCCGCCGATCGCCGTGTCGGAGCCGTCCGGCTTGACGTAGGCGAGCACGTACGGAGGCTCGGGCAGGCCCGCGATCTTCAGGTTCATGATCGTGAACAGCTCCAGGGTCCCGGTCAGGCCCAGCTCGACCCAGCCCTCGGTCTTGCAGAAGTCCCGATCGCAGATCGGGCGCGCGGGCGCCAGCGTCCGCTCGCAGACCGGGCACTTGATGCCCAGCAGCTTGCCCTCCCCGAGGCTGCGCAGGAAGTGCGCGGTGACCGGGTCGGCGGTGTGGTTGTAGGTCAGGTCCCATTGCTGGTCGACGACCAGCGGCTCGACGGTGGTGCTCATTTTTTCGGCTCCTCGGAGGTGACGACAGCGACGTTGAAGAACTGGTGCGACCCGCCCGCGCCGGTGGCGACGACGGTCTTCGCGCCCTCCACCTGGTGGGCGCCGGCATTGCCCTGCACCTGCAGCACCGCCTCGACGAAACGAACCATCGCGGTGACGCTGATCGGGTTGGTGCAGATGACCCCGCCGGAGGGGTTCAGTGGGATCTCGCCGTCGAGGTCGAAGAAGCCTTCCTCGAACAGCGGCCCGGCCGTGCCGAGATCGGCGAACCCGAGCGCCTCGGCGTTGTGGACCTCGACCGGGGTGAAGGAGGCGTAGGTCTCGATCGCGTCGATCTGCGATTTCGGGTCGGTGATCCCGGCCATCGCGTAGGCGCGCTCGGCGGCCACGGCGAGCGCCTCGGCGTCGCCGTAGTCGTAACCGCGCTCCGACACTTCGAGCCGGTCGCCGATGAAGTAGCTCTCCCCCGCCATCGAGATCCCGGTCACCCAGGCGGGCGACTGGGCCTCGGGCTTCACCGCGTCGGCCGAGGACAGCACCACCGCGCAGCCGCCGGCGGACTGCGGGCAGGCGTCGAGCAGCTTGATCGGCCAGGCGAGGTAGCGCGAGTCGAGCACGTCCTCGATCGACACCTCCTTGCGGATGTGCGCGTTGGGATTGAGCGCGCCGTTGTGGTGCGCCTTCACCGACACCCGCGCCATCTGCTTCTCGGTCAGGCCGTATTTGGCCATGTACCGGACCGCCGACATCGCGATCATCGTGATCGTGGTGAACGGCAGCGGGCGCTCGTAGAACGGGTCCCAGATCTTGTTGAAGATCTTCTGCGCGTCGCCGCTCTCGCGGACGCGGTCGGCACCGACCACCAGCACCCGGTCGTAGAGGCCGGAGGCGACGTGGGAGAACCCGGCCTGGACGGCAGAGAGGCCGGTCGCGCCGCCGGTCTGGATCCGCAGCACCGGCTTGTCGCGGGCGCCGAGGTTTTCGATGCACCAGCGCTCGGCGTGGTTCACGCCCATCAGCGCCTCCGGCGCCAGGGCGAGGACGACGGCGTCGATGTCGTCGATCGACAGCGAGGCCGAGTCGAGCGCTTCGCTCGCCGAGCGCTGCAGCATCTCGACGTAGGTCGGCGACTTGTCGGTCGAGGTAAATGGAGTCTGGCCGACGCCGACGGCGGCGACGGGACGGTTCAGCTCGAGGACGTCGCTCATGACTTCGCCCCCAGGACCACGGCGGTCTGGAACTGGCCCGCGAAGCCGGTCGTGAGGTGGGCGACGGCACGCCCGGCGGAGCCGGCGCGGATCGCCCGCGTCGCCTCCAGGACCTTGCGCAGCGGGCCGCCGAAGGGGGCCTCGCCACGCAGGCTGCCGCCGTCGGGGTTCACCTTGGGCGAGCCCTCCAGCGCCAGGTCAAGCGCGTCGCCCGCGGCGCAGACGCCGAAGGGCGCGTAGGCCAGGATCTCGGCGTCGGGGGTGTAGTCGTGCAGGTACCAGGTGTCCACCTGTCCTCCTGGGTCGTCGATTCCGGCGCGCCCGTAGGCGTCGGCCACCGCGTGGTCAAGGTGCTCAAGCCGCCCCAGCGAGCGCTCGCCGAGCCGGCCGATGTCCGACCGCCAGCCGATGCCGCCGATGTCGACGCCCTCGGAGCCGAGGTCGGCCCGCTCCAGCAGCAGCGAGAAGGCGCCGTCGATTTCGGCGGGCACTTCGAGGCTGCGCAGCGGCGAGGCGACGTAGTCGGAGGCCGCCACCGCCTCGGCGGTGACCGTCGTGTTGTTGCGGGCGGCGAGGGTGGCGGCGGCGCGCGCGGCCTTCTCCGGGTCGCCCGAGCCGGCCCGGTGGACCGACGCCTGGATCGCCGCGGCGGCCAGCGCCGAGGCGCCGCCGTCGCGCTCGTAGAAGGGCTCGGCGGAGAGCCGCTCGGCCGCCTGCACGCCGAAGGTCGACTCCGAGGCCTTGCCCCAGGAGCTGATCAGGACCCGCCGGTGGGTGCCGGAGAGGACCTGCATCCAGGCGAGCGCCAGCGCGTGGCCGGGGCTGGAGGCGGCGTTGATCTCGTCGTTCAGGTAGGCGCCCGCGGGGCCCGAGGTGAGCATCGAGGAAATCGCCCGGCCGTCGGTCTGGTCGGAGGCCGCGAGGACGATCCCGTCGAGGTCGTCGCGCCTCAGCCCGGCATCGGCCAGGGCGGCCGAGGCGGCGGCGAAGATCGTCGTCTCCAGCGAGGCCTCGGGGTCGGGGATCGCCCCGCCCGCCTCGCCGATGCCGACGATCCGGACCTTCTTTCTGACTTCGGACATCAGGTTCACTCCTCCTTCTCCGCCGGCGCACCGGCGATCGCGAAAGGCACAAGGGGCGCGGCGGGGCCGAGCGGCCTCCAGGCCGCCCCGTCGCGGAAGAGGTCGCGTGTGGCCAGCTGCGGATCGGCTGCGGCGGCGGTCGCGTCGTTGACCGCGGAGATGCCGACGTCGTGCTCGACGGCAAGCTCGACCAGCGCCTCGACCGTGCGGGCCGCGATCCCCTCGCGCAGCCGATCGGTCACCTCGGCGTGGCGCGCGCGGCGGCCCTCGTGGTCGGCGAAGCCGGGGTCGGCGAGCCAGTCCTCCCAGCCGAACGCCTGGCAGAGGCGGACCCACTGCTCGGCCTCGAGCACGGCGACCGCCACCCGCCCGCCGTCGGCGGCGACGAAGACCCCGTAGGCGCCCTCGCCGCCCGGGCGCGGCGGCTTGGCGGCAGCCCAGATCGCCGCCGCGTCGAGCATCGCCACCTCCAGATGGCGACCGAGGCCGGTGTCGCGGGCCTGCATCAACGCGGCGAGGATCAGGAACGCAGCGTTGGTCCCGGCCGCGAGGTCGACCCAGGGGACGCGGATCAGCGTCTCGCCGTCGAGCGGCCCCGCGGCGAGCCCGGCCGCCAGCGCCAGGTAGTTGACGTCGTGGCCGGGGCGGTCGGCGAGCGGGCCGTCGGCCCCGTAGCCGGAGAGCGAGCAATAGACGAGCCGCGGGTTGAGCCCCCGCAGCGTGTCCCAGTCGGCGGCGAGCCGCGCGGCGACGCCGGGGCGGAAGCCCTCGACGAAGGCATCGGCACCCGCGACCAGCTCGTGCAGCTTCGCCCGGTCGCCCTCGTCCTTCAGGTCGAGGGTGACGATCTCCTTGTCGGCGGCCATCCGCCGGAACATCTCCGGGTCGATCCGCCGCGCCGCGTCGCCGCCCGGCGGTTCCACCTTCACCACGCGGGCGCCGAGGGTGCGCAGGAGCAGCGTCGCGAACGGGCCCGGGAGCTGCTGGGAGAGGTCGACGACGGTCGTCCCTTCCAGCGGGCGCAGCAGGCCTTGGCGCGGCGTCGGGCTCACAGCACCGCCACCGGGGTGAGCGGCGAGGCGGTCGAGCCGACCAGGCCGAGCGGCAGGGCGACGAAGAGGAAGGGGCCGGCGGCGCGGGCGGCGAGCTCGTCGAGCACGACGCTCTCCAGCAGCGGCACGCCGTGGTCGGCGATCAGGATCTGGTGGACCGGGAACGCCTCGCCCTCGAGGAAGGGGATGCGCTCGATCGCGAAGTTGTCGGCGCCGACCATCGCCACGCGGCGCTCGGCCAGCCAGTGGGCGGCTTCGGTGTCGAGGCCGGGCTCGCCGTCGTAGTAGGTGGCGGCCGTGGCGCCGGTCCGCCCGAGCCAGCCGGTGCGGACGAGGACCACGTCGCCCTCCCCCACCTCGAGCCCGGCGGCACGCTCGGCGGCCTCCAGCTCGGCCGGGCCGATCGGTGCGCCGGCGGCGAGCTCGTCCTCACCCGCGATGTCGAGGAGGACGCCGCGGGCGAAGGTCGGCGGCAGCTTGTCGGCGCCGCAGCGGGTGGCGCCGGTGGTGCTGCGGATGGTCTCCTGGGGCGAGCCGTCGAAGAGGCGGTCGTCGTGCCAGACGTGGCAGAGGGCGTCGACGTGGGTGCCGACGTGGGTCGGCATGACCACGGTGTCCTCCGCGAACTGGAAGCCGCCGGGGCGCTTGCCTCCGGCCGCGTAGTCGCCGCCGTCACGGCCCATGAAGCGCGAGAGCCCCGGCCGGTGCCCAGGCACCGGCGTCTCCGGCCCCAGCGGCAGCGAGAGGTCGACGACCTCGCCGCTGTGCACCAGCCCGACCGCCGCGCGCACCTCGGCTGGGCCGAGCCGCCCCGGAGCCCCGGCCTCGGCGGCGATCGGCTCGCGCGCGCCGACCGTCATCGCCCGTCCGCGAGGAGCGCCAGCGGCACCACCGGCGAGGCGTCGGCACCAACGATCGAGATCGGCGGCATGACGAAGAGGAACTCGCGGCCGACCACCTCGCGCACGCCCGGGCCGAGGTTCTCGACGATCAGGACATCGGCGGCGAGCAGGGTCGCGTGGACGGGGAAGCCGAACGGCACCTCGCGCCGGTGCGACGGCATGTCGGGGGTGAGCACGTCGACCCCGCAGATGCCGATCCGCTTCTCCGCCAGGTACTCGGCCGCGTCGGCGCCCAGGTAGGGATGGTCGTAGTAGCTGTCCTCGGTATAGCGCCCGGCGTAGCCGAGATGCAGGAGGACGGCGTCGCCGGCGCCGATACCCGGGTCGGCCGCGGCCAGCTCCGCGGCACTCACCGCGACCGCACCCTCGCGCGGTAGGTCGATCGCGACGCCGCGGCAGACGAAGCGCCCGATCGGGTACTCGTCGATCGACTCGCCCTCGGGGAAGAAGTGCCGCGCCGCGTCGACGTGGGTGCCGGCGTGGGCGACCATCCGCAGGTGCGTCGCGGCGATCCGCCCGCCCGGGATCGTGTGCTCGATCGGCACCTCTTCGACCGACATCTCGGTCCGCTCGGTCCCCCTCCAGGCGGCCATCTCCGGCGAGATCGGCTGAGAGAGGTCGACGACCTCGTAGCCGCCGGCCGGGGCGAGCGTCGGCCCCGGCCCATCCTTTGCCTCCGGCGCCGTCACCTCAGATCGAGCGCCCGCCGTCGACCGGGATCGCCAGCCCGGTCAGGAAGCCGGCGTCGTCGGAGGCGAGGAAGAGGGCGACCGCGGCGACCTCCTCCGGCTGGCCGAGGCGGCCCATCGGCGTGGCGTTCGCGGTGATGTGGTCGCCGGCGCCGAATTCGGCCAGCATCGGCGTTTCGGTGGCGACCGGGCAGACCGCGTTGACACGGATCTGATCCGGCGCCAGCTCGACCGCCATTGCTTTGGCCATGTGGACGGCGGCGCCCTTGGAGACCGTGTAGGGCAGCAGTTCCCGCCGCGGCCGCATGCCGGCCATCGAGGCGGTGATGATGATGTTGCCGTGCCCCTGCTTCTTCATCACCGGCACCACCGCGCGGGCGGCATAGAGGTTCGCCTTCAGGTTGACGTTCATCGACAGGTCCCACTCCTCGTCGGTCACGTCCTCGAGCAGGTGAGCGACGAAGGGGACGCCGGCGTTGCTGAAGTAGGTGTCGACGGCGCCGAAGCGCTCGACCGTCTCGTCGACCACCGCCTTGACGCCGGCGGCGTCGGTGACGTCGAGCGTGCGGGTGACCAGGGTGTCTCCCCCGTGGGTGTCCTCCAGCTTCTTCAGCCCCTCCTCTTTGAGGTCGACCGCGACGACGTTGCCACCCTCTTCGAGGAAGCGCTCCGCCGCCGCGTACCCCATCCCGGAGCCGGCGCCGGTGATGATCGAGGTCTTCCCGGTGAGGCGCGGCCCCACCGAGGAGACCTGCGCCTTCGTGTCAGTCGTCATTCGCTCTCCACCTTTACGCAAACATTCTTGATTTGTGTGTATTCGAGGAAGCCGGCGACGCCCTTCTCACGGCCGACGCCGCTCCTCTTGAAGCCGCCGAAGGGGATCTCGATCCCGGTCCCGGCGCTGTACGTGTTGACGAAGACCTGGCCGCAGTCGAGCCGCTCGGCGACCCGGTGGGCGCGCGAGACGTCGCCGGTCCAGATCGAGGCCATCAGGCCGAAGCGGGTGCCGTTGGCGAGGGCGATCGCCTCGCGCTCGTCGGCGAAGGTCTGGGTCGAGAGGACGGGGCCGAAGATCTCCTCCTGGACCAGCGCGCTGTCGGGGGCGGCCTCGTCGAGGACGGTCGGCTCGACGTAGAAGCCCCCCGGGTCGACGCCGTCCGGGGCACCGCCGCCGGTGAGGAGCCGCGCGCCGCTCTCGCGGCCACCCGCGATCGCCGCCATCACTTTCTCGCGCTGGGCGGCGTCGATCACCGGCCCCATCTCCGGGCTCTCGACCGCGCGGCCGACCTTCGTCGCGCGCATCCGCTCGACGATCGCCTCGACCACGCCGCCGCGGACCGAGCGCTCGACCAGCACCCGCGTCCCCGCCGAGCAGACCTGCCCGGCGCTCCAGACGAGGCTGTCGACGATCGTCGCCGCGGCGACCTCCAGGTCGGCGTCGGCGAAGACGATCTGCGGCGACTTGCCGCCGAGCTCGAGCGTCACCGGGGTGAAGTTCTCGTTGGCGGCGGCGAGGACCAGCTTGCCGGTCGCCTCCGAGCCGGTGAAGGTGATGCGGTCGACGCCGGGGTGCCCGACCAGCGCGGCGCCGGCCTCGCCGAAGCCGGTAAGGACGTTCAACGCGCCTGCCAAGAGGCCCGCCGCTTCGGCGACCCGGGCCAGCGCGAGTGGGCCGAGCGGCGCCTGGGGGGCCGCCTTGGCGACGACGACGTTGCCCGCCGCGAGCGCCGCGGCGGCGGAGCGGGCGAGGATCTGGAAGGGCGAGTTGTAGGGGACGATTACCGCGCAGACGCCCCAGGGTTGGCGGCGGGTGTAGTCGAGGTAGCCCTCGCCGAGCGGCACCACCTCGCCGCCGATCTTGTCGGCGAGGCCGCCGTAGTACTCGAAATAGCGGGCCGCGGCCTCGACGTCGCGGGCCACCGCGGGGAGCGGCAGGCCACCGTCGCGGGAGCCGAGCTCGGCCAGCGAATCGACCTCGGCGCGGAGGGCGAGCGCGACCTGATTGCAGAGGCGGCCGCGATCGGCGGGCGCGACGCGGCGCCAGTCCTCGAAGGCGGCGCGGGCGGCGGCCACGGCGCGGTCGACGTCCCCGGCTCCGCCGTCGGGCACGGCAGCGAGCCGCTCGCCCGTCGAGGGATCGAGCACGTCGAACTCACCGCCATCGAGCGCAGCAACCCAGTCTCCGCCGATGGCCTGCCTGTCGGGCATAGCCACGGTCACCTGCCCAATAGCATTGGACAACGTCCACCCAGAGTGGACGGTCGTTTCCGCTAGTCCTTCACTGCACGCGCAGGCTGGCCCGCCGTTTCGCGCCCGCCTCGGAGCGGTCGTGGGCAATGATCCAGAGCAGACGCGAAGGTTTGGAGGAGCGGTTGACGACGCGGTGCGGGCGCTCGGCGTCGAAGGAGATGTAGTCGCCGCGGCGGAGCGTCTCCTCGGTGTCTTCGATCTGGACGACGACCTGGCCGGAGAGCACCAGGCCGTAGTCGCGGCCGGAGTGTTTGGCGAGGTGCGGACGCATCTCGCCGCCGGGGTCGAAAGCCAGCTCGATCACGTCGAGGTAGGGATCGTCGACGTGCATCATGAATTCGCGCCGCACCGTCTCGTCGTCGACGATGATCCGCTCCTCGCGGCGGATGACCGGGGAGACGTCGCCCTCGC
>Ga0070667_100002893_pt1 | contig 14761 bp, 12 predicted proteins | sample KBSS33metaG_FD_64659 | JGI IMG/M metagenome (GOLD analysis project Ga0070667, IMG submission 64659) | Switchgrass rhizosphere microbial communities from Kellogg Biological Station, Michigan, USA - KBS S3-3 metaG | ecosystem: Host-associated > Plants > Roots > Rhizosphere > Soil ... | reverse complement strand
TAGGCCCCCTATAGCGCCCTTAACTCAGCGAGCGTGGATCCGGGCCCTCCTTCGAGGCCCGGAAAGGCCCAGAATGTGGCTGAAGGGTGCGGGAAGTGTGGAGTTCCCGGCATCTTCGTCGCGGGACTCAGGCAGGTGTGGCATCTCTCGCGCGGACCTCCGACGTAAGTCCGACCTCCGCCGGCCCGAGCTACACCTCGACCTCAGCGCGCTCGGCCATCATGTTGACCAGGACCGAGCCGATCACGATGACGCCGGTGACGATCTGCTGCCAGTAGCTGGGCAGTCCGGTCAGGGTCAGGCCGTTCTGGAGGACGCCGAGGAAGAGGACGCCGATCGTGGTCCCGAAGACCGAGCCGACGCCGCCGCTCAGCGCCGCGCCGCCTAAGAGGACGGCGGCGGTCGCGTCAAAGATGATCGTCCCTCCCACCGCCGGGCTGGCGGCGCCGATCCGGGCCGCCTGGACGACTCCCCCGGCCGCCGCCGCGGCGCCGGCGATGGCGAACACGAAGATGATCGTCCGCACGACGTTGATCCCCGACAGCTGCGCCGCCAGCGGGTTGCCGCCGGTGGCGTAGATGTCACGGCCGAAGAAGGACCAGCGCAGGACGTACCAGGCGACGAGGTAGGCGACGACGACCAGGATGACGACGACCGGTACCCGCGCGACGGTGTTGAACGCGAGCCCGTCCATCAACGCCGAGGTGAAGCTGTGGGTCTGGCCGTCGGAGACGAGTTCCACCACCCCCTGCTCCAGCACCAACATCCCCAGCGTCGCCACCAGGAAGGACATCTTCAGGCGGCCGACGAGCGTGCCGTTGATGAGCCCGCCGATCAGGGCGCCGGCGATGATCGTGACGACGATCGCGGGCAGGGCCGGGATGCCGAGATTGTCGTAGGCCCCGTAGAAGACGAACCCCGACAGCGCCAGGGTCGCGCCGAGCGAGAGGTCGAACTGGCCGGCGATCATCACGAAGGTGAGCCCGAGCGCCACCAAGGCGAGGATCGAGGTCGAGCTCAGCAGGTTGACGATGTTCGCGTAGGAAAAGAAGCTGGATCGCAACAGGGAGAAGACGACGCACATCGCGATCAGCACGACGATCACGCCGAGATAACGGACCTCGGTGCCGTGCCGGAGGAGCCCGTTCAACCGCGAGCGGCGATCGGCGGCACCTGGCTGCTCCTTGGCGGGGGGCTGGGCGGCCTGAGTGGTCATCCTGGTGTTGTCTCCTGTGTCTGATTTGGACTCGACGCCAGCGCGAGGATCTCGCCCTCGCTCGCTGACTCTGCATCGACGCTCGCCTGTACGCGCCCCCGCGCCATCACCACGATCCGGTCGCAGACCGCCAGCAGCTCCGGGATCTCCGAGGAGCTGAGCAGCACCGACACATCGCGGTCACGGGCGGTGCGGAGCAGCGCGTAGATGTCGCTCTTGGCGACCACGTCGACGCCCCTGGTCGGCTCGTCGAGCAGGAGCAGCCTGGGATTCATCTGCATCCATTTGGCGAGCACCACCTTCTGCTGGTTCCCCCCGCTGAGCGAGCCGGCCGGAACCTCCAGCGATGGCGCGACGATCCCCATCGCCCCGGCGAGCTCCTTCGCCGCGGCCCGCTCGGAGCCGCGGCCGGCGAGCTTCCACCGGGCGACGCCGCGCGTGCCGACCATCGAGATGTTCTCCTCGAGGCTCATCGACATCACCAGGCCGGAGGCCTTGCGATCGGCGCCGACCAGGCCGGCGCCGGCGGCGATCGCCTCACGCGGAGCCCGCGGGGCGTAAGTCTTCCCGTCCAGCTCGACCTCGCCCGCGAGGCGCCTGCGGACGCCGAAGAGCACTTCGAGCAGCTCGCTCCGTCCCGAGCCGATCAGCCCGGCGAGGCCGACGATTTCCTGCTTGCCGACGTCGATGTCGACGTCGTGGAGCACCCGGTGGGCGCTGAGCCCACGGACCTGGAGCCGCGGGGTCGAGCCCGCGCGGTGGGGGTGCGGCACGTGCTCCTGGTGCTTGCGACCGGTCATCGCCTCGACCAGGGAGCCGACCTCGAAATCGCCCACCGGGCCGGCGGCGACGGTCTGGCCGCCGCGCAGGACGGTGACCGCGTCGGCGACGGCGAAGACCTCGCTCATCCGGTGCGAGACGCTGATCACGCCGACGCCGTCGTCGCGCAGCGAGCGCATCACCCCGAACAGGCCCTCGACCTCCTCGTCGGTCAGCGAGCTGGTCGCCTCGTCGAGGATCAGGATCCGGGCCGAGCGGGAGACGGCGCGGGCGATCTCGACCAGCTGGCACTCGTCCGGCCGCAGCGTGCTCACCTTGCGGCCGACGTCGAGCTCGACCCCCAGCCGCGCCAGGGCGGCGGCCGCCGCGCGACGGACGCCGGCCCAGTCGATCGCCCGCCCCCGCCGCGGCTTCACCGGGCCGAGCATGATGTTCTCGGCGACGGTCAACTGCGGCACCAGCGTCGTCTCCTGGGTGACGATCGCGATGCCCGCCGCCGCCGAGACACGGGGTCGCCCGAAGGCGAGCGTCTCGGCGGCGATCGTCACGGTCCCGTCGTCGGGGACGACCTGGCCCGACAGGATGCCGAGCAGGGTCGACTTCCCCGAGCCGTTCGCCCCGACCAGGGCGTGGATCTCGTGCCCTTGGACGGTGAGATCGGCGCCCCGGAGCGCATGCACGCCACCGAAGCGCTTATGCAGACCCCAGGCCGACAGGAGGGGAGCGGCGGCCATCGTCGCTCAGCTGCCTTCCTTTTCCTTCAGCTGTTCTTCCCAGTTCGCCGCTTCGTCGACGTTGTCGGCCGTGATTTCGGTCGATTCCGGGACCACGACGACCGGCGGGATCTTCACTTCTTCGGCAGCGTCGAGCGCCGCCTTCACCGCCAGTTCACCGGTGGCGAGGAAGGGGAACTGGAAGGTCGAGGCGATCTTGCCTTCGCTGACCGCCTCGAGCCCTTCGGTCGTGCCGTTGTTGGAGTAGATCGTCACGCTGTCCTGCCGGCCGCTGGAGCGAACCGCCGTGTAGGCGCCGAGAGCCGAGCTCTCGTTGTAGGTGAAGATCGCGTTCATTTCCGGATAGCGGCCGAGCAGACCGGTCGCGGCGGCTTCGCCTCCGGGGACCGAGTCGTCCTTGTTGTCCTCCTCGCCGAGGATGTTGAGGCCCATCTTCTTGCCCCAGTAGCCGACCCGTTCGACGATCAGTTTGATGTAGGGGACCGGGGCGGCGAAGCCGATCAGCCCGAGGTTCGCTTCCGGGGTGTTTTCGGCGATCCCCTTGGCGATCCGGTAGGCGTTTTTGTCGGGACCGAGCCACACCTGGCTGGTCAGGCCGCTGACCTTTTCGGTCGGGCTGAGGGTGCTCTGAATGCCGATCACCGGGATGCCGGCGGCTTTGGCGCGGGCGATGATCGGTGCCAGCGCGCCCGGGTCGAGCGGGTAGACGACGATCGCGTCGACCTTCTGGTCGATCAGCGTCTGCATCTGGCTGACCTGCTGGTCGACGTCGAGGTTGGCGTCGAGGGAGACGACCTTGGCCCCGAACTGGGCGGCTTCGGCCTCGATCGCGGACTGCATCGCCTTCAACCCCTCCTGGGCGCTGGTCGGATTCAGGAAGCCGATCGTCAGCGAACCCTGTTCCGGTTCCGGATATTCGGTCGGCAGCGAGCTTTCGTCGCCGGAGTAGGCGACGGTCGTCGCCTTCGAGGCCGTCGTCCCTTCGGTCGAAGAGCCTGAGCTCGACGAGGACGAGCTGGATGAGGAACCACAGCCGGCGATGACGGCGGCGAGGATCGCCAGTGCCGAGATCGCAGCGATGAAGCGGCTTAACTGTCCGCGAGTCATTTCGAACGAGCCTCCAGATTCCGTGGGGTCAGTCGTGGTATATAAACGTCCACCGATCGGACCATAGATAAAAATCTACTTGGCTGCAACAAGCGCTTTGCCAGCCTCGGTCTCCATATGGGACCATGGATATAGACCAAAAGGAGTGTCAGAGATGGCTCAACGCCGCATCGTCACCGGCCACGACAGCGAGGGCCGCTCGGTGGTCCTGGAGGATGGGCCGGTCCCGGTCAGCAACGAACTCCCGGAAGGCTCGCGCTTCGACGAAGTCTGGATCAGCGCCGAGACCCCGGTGCGGCTGTCGCCGCGGGAGCCGGAGCCGACCCACCCGGACGCCGAGATCCCGCCGCCGGCGCACGGCTCCCTGGTGCGGGTGATCGAGACCCCGGCCGGCGTCAAGGTCCCGCTGCACCGCACCGAGAGCATCGACTACGGCATCGTCCTCGACGGCGAGATGACGCTGATCCTCGACAGCGGCGAAGAGGTGACCCTGCGCCGCGGCGACGTGGTCGTCCAGCGCGGCACCGAGCACGCCTGGGAGAACCGCGGGACCGGGCCGGTGACGATGTTCATCGCCTCCGTCGACGGCGAGTTCACCCCCGACCTCGAGGGGGCTTTCGCCGCTGAAGCCTCCCGATCGGCGACGCCCTCGACCGGCACCTTCGACGTCGACGCGATCCGCGCGCGCTTCAGCTCGCTGCGCGACGGCTTCGCCTTCCTCGACGCGCCGGGCGGCAGCCAGGTACCTGACGAGGTCGGCGCCGCGGTGGCCGCCTCGTTCATCGACGCGAGCGGCAACCTCGGCGCCCCCTACGCGACCGGCGAACGGGTCGAAGAGATCCTCTTCGGGGCGAAGGCCGACGCGGCGCGGTTCCTCGGCGGCGACGGCGACAACATCGTCTTCGGCCCCAACATGACCTCGGTGAACTTCGCCCTCAGCCGCAGCGCGGGCCGCGACCTCGGCCCCGGCGACGAGGTGCTGATCACCCGCCTCGACCACGACGGCAGCGCCGCCCCGTGGGTCGAGCTCGCCGCTGACCGCGGCTTCGAGGTTAAGCTCGTCGACACGACCGAGGACTTCCGGCTCGACTACGAGGACCTCGAACGCAAGCTCTCCGACCGGACCCGGATCGTCGCCTTCCCCTGGGCCTCGAACGTCTTCGGCACCCGCGTCGACGCCGCCCGCGTCTGCGCGCTCGCCCATGAGGCCGGCGCGCTGGCCTGGGTCGACGCCGTCCACTACGCCGCGCACGAGCCGGTCGACGTCGCCGCGATCGGCGCCGACGTCCTGCTCTGCTCGGCCTACAAGTTCTGCGGCCCGCACCTGGGGATGGCGCACGTGCGGCCCGAGGTGGCGCAGGACTGGCGTCCCTACAAGGCGCGGCCCTCGGCCTCGAACCCGTTCGGCCGGCGCTTCGAGACCGGGACGCCGACCTACGAGCTGCTCGCCGGGCTGAGCGCGACGTTCGCCTACATCGACTCGATCGGCGGCATCGGCGCCACCGTCGCCCCCGAGCGCGCGCTGGCCGAGCGCTTCGTCGCGGAGCTGCCGGACGGGGTCGAGATCTACGGCCCGCCGCTCGAGGACCGACTGCCGACCTTCCTGCTGAACGTCAAGGGAGTGCCCGCGGCGACGGTCGCCCGCGAGATGGCGAAACGCGACATCGGCGTCTGGCACCACGACCACTACTACGCGCTCGGCGTCGCCGACCGCCTTCCCTATCCGGAGGAGGCGATCCGGGCCGGGTTCATCCACTACAACACGACCGCGGAGGTCGACCGCTTCATCGCCGCCCTCGGCGAGCTCGCGGCCGGCAGCTGAGGCCACCCCCTAGGTTGAAGGAGCGCTGGTGACGAACAGCATCGACGACATCTTCGAGGTGGTGCGGATCTCCTCGGCCGACCCGCGCGCCCGCGGCCACCTGCTCGGCGAGGCGGCACGGGACCGGATCCACGAGTCACGGGCCGCCTACGAGGAGACCTTCGACTACTTCACCGGCCTGAGCTGGGAGAAGGTCACGACCCTGGCGATGGACTTCGCGGAGCCGATCGGGAACTACGACGCGGCCATCCTCGAGGAGATCGAAGGCATCGCCGAGGGCTGCGGCCTGGCGCTCGGCGACCTGCTCGCGATCAACGCCCGGTCGGAGATCATGTTCGGGCTGAAAGTCGCTCCCGCCCCGGAGTGCACCTCCTTCTACGCGGGGCCCCGGGCGACCGCCGACGGCCACGTACTCCTGGGGCAGAACTGGGACTGGCGACCGCGGGCCAAGGACAGCATCATCCTCGCCGAAGTCGACCAGGGCCCCGACCGCCCCGCCTGCGTCTTCCTGCCGGAGGCGGGGCTCGTCGGCAAGACCGGCTTCAACGAGCATGGGATCGGGGTCGTCCTGAACGCGATGATGTCGAGCATCGACGCCGGCGAGCCGGCCGTCCCGACCCACGTCATCCTGCGGGGCATCCTCAACTCGCGTACGATCGAGGAGGCGACGGCGGCGATCCTGCGCGCCCGTCGCGGCGGCTCGGCGACCTACGTCATCGGCTCGGCGAGCGGCGTCGGGATCTGTGTCGAGACCGGGCCCGGCGGCATCGAGTCGGCGTTCGTGATCCATCCCGAAGACGACCTCCTCGCCCACTCCAACCACTTCGTCGCCGACACTCCCTTCGGGGACCCGGCCAAGGACGAACTGCCCGACACCCTCGCCCGTCACAAGCGGATGAGCTCGCTGCTGGCGGAGCGGGCCGGTGAGATCTCCCCGGCGATCATGGAGGCGGTGCTGGCCGACGACGAGGGCCATCCGAGCGCGATCTGCAGGTTCCCCGACCCCACCGTGGACCCGGTCCTGCGGGTCTCGACGGTGGCCTCGATCGTCATGGACCTCACCACGATGACCGCCGAGATCGCCGCGGGCCCGCCGAGCGAGCACGGCTTCTCCAGCTTCACCCCCGCCTTCACGACCCGATAGGAGCGGTAATGGCAGCGAATGACCCCTTGAACGTATGCATCACCTTCGACTTCGACTCGATCTGCGCCTGGGCCTCGGGCCTTCAGGTGGAGACGCCGACCGTGCTGTCGCGCGGCGAGTTCGCCGGGCGGGTCGGCGTCCCGCGCCTGCTGGACCTGCTCGCCGAGGAGGAGGTGAAGGCCGCCTTCTTCACCCCCGGCCACACGATCGAAACCTTTCCCGAGGTGAGCCGGCGGATCCTCGCCGAAGGCCACGAGATCGGCCACCACGGCTACTTCCACGAGACGCCGGTGACGGTCACCGAGGACGAGGAGCGGGCGATCCTCGACCGCGGGATCGAGTCGATGGAGCGCTGCCTCGACGGCTATCGGCCGAAGGGTTACCGCTCCCCGGCCTGGGACCTCTCCCAGAGCTCGACCAAGCTGCTCGAGGAGTACGGGTTCCTCTACGACTCGAGCATGATGGCGATGGACTTCGAGCCCTACTGGTGTCGGACGGGCGACGCGATCCACCGCGACGGGCCGTTCGAATTCGGCCGTGAGCTCGAGCTGGTCGAGATCCCCGTCTCCTGGTCCCTGGACGACATGCCCCACCTGGAGTTCGTGATGTCGCCGGGGATGACGATCGAGGCCGCCTCCGCTCCCAAGGATCTGGAAGCGCAGTGGCTGGCCGACCTCGAGTTCGCCGCCGAGGAGATCCCGGGCGGCGTCTTCACGATCACCTTCCATCCCGACTGCATCGCCCGCGGCGCCCGCATCCGCATGGTGCGCAGCGTGATCCGCCGGGCGCGTGAGCTCGGCGCCAACTTCGCCACCCCGGCGGAGGTCGCCGAAGCGTGGAAGGTCGACGCCCCGGCCCCGGCGCCGGCCCGGGTCCCGGCCTGATCCTCGCGGCCGCCGGCAGGACGCCGGCGGCCTCTCTCAGGCCGCCGCGAAGCGGAGGAGGAACGACGCGAAGGTCCTCACGCCGCCGTCGAAGGATCGGAGGGGCAGGTGCTCGTCGGGGGCGTGAAGGAGGTCGGTCGGCGAGGAGTAGCCGAGCATCACGGTCGGCATCCCGAGCAGGCGCGAGACGATCTCGCTGACCGGGACCGAGACGCCCAGCCGGGTGACGAAGGCCTCGGTGCCGAAGCCCTCGGCGAGCGCCTCGCGCGCCGCCGCGACGGCGGGATGATCGGGGGACATCGTCGCCGGCGGCGTGCCGAGCAAGGTCCGGTCGATCCTCAACTCGGCTCCCGCTGGGGTGTGCTCGCGGAGGTGCGTGGTCAGTCGCTCGATCATCGGCTCCATCTCCTGGTCGGGCACCAGGCGGCATGAGATCTTCGCGTGGGCGGTGCTGGGGATCACGGTTTTCAGGCCCTCGTCCTGGAAGCCGCCCCACATGCCGACGACGTCGAGGGTCGGCTCGACCCATTGCCGCTCGAGCACGGAGGAGCCGGTGCCGTCGAGCAGGTCGATCGTGCCCGCCTGCTCGCGGACCGCCTCGGCGTCGATCGGCAGCTCGGCCCACTCCGCCAGCTCGGCGGCGCTCGCGCCGACGACCTCGTCGTAGAAGCCGTCGACCAGGATCCGGCCCTCCGGCGAGCGCAGCCCGGCGAGGAGCTGGGCCATCACGATCAGGGCGTTGGGGGCGACGCCGCCGAACATCCCCGAGTGGAGGTCGACCTCACCGGTCCTCACGGTCAGCTCCAGCGCCACCATCCCGCGCAACCCGACGGCGGTGGACGGCACGCCCGGCGCGATGAAGGAGCCGTCGGCGTTGACCATCACGTCCGCGGCCAGCAGGGTGGGGTTCTCGGCGACGAACCGGTCGAGCTCGTCGGCGCGCAGCTCCTCCTCTCCCTCGATCACGAACTTCACGTTGCAGGGCAGCCCGTCGCCGGTCGCGATCAGCGCCTCCAGCGCGCAGAGCGTCGCGAAGAGCGGCCCCTTCATGTCGGAGGCGCCGCGGGCGTAGATCGCCTCGTCGCGGATCTCGGGCGCGAACGGCGGCGCGGTCCACAAGCTCGGCGACCCGGCGGGCTGGACGTCGTAGTGGCCGTAGACGAGGACGGTCGGCGCCTCCGCGCCCGCACCCAGCCACTCGCCGTAGACGATCGGGTTGCCCGCGGTCTCGAAGGACCGCACGCCTTCCAGGCCGATCCGCTCGAGGTGATCGCGCACCCAGGCGGCGCAGGCCGCGATCTCCTCCGCCTGCCCGGGATCGGCGCTGACCGAGGCGAACGAGAGGAGTCGCTTGAGATCCTCCAGCTGGCGCCCCCGCTGGGCGACGCGGTATTCCTCGAAGCTTTGCGGGATGCCGATTTCGGGCGCTAAAGGTCTATTATTGTCCACCATCAGACCCTAAACCAAAGAAACAGGCGGCGCAAATGGGCGTTGTCGGCCTAGTTTCGAACACCACAGAGGAAAAATGAGCGACTCTCCCATGAGCGGACATCAGAAGACTGCCGTCGTCACCGGGGCCTCCAGCGGAATCGGCGCCGCGACCGCACGGGCGCTGGCCGCCGAAGGATGGCATCTGGTCGTCGGTGCGCGCCGGCTCGACCGGCTGGAGGAGCTGGTCGCCGACATCGGCGGCGAGGCTCATGCCCTCGACGTCACCGATCCCGACTCGGTCGAGCGGTTCTGCGCGGCGGTCGGAGAGTGCCACCTGCTGGTCAACAACGCCGGCGGCGCCCACGGGGTCGAGTCGGTCGAGACGAGCGTCGAAGAGAAGTGGCGCCTGATGTTCGAGTCGAACGCGATGGGGACGATGCGGATGACCAAGGAGCTGCTGCCGAAGCTGCGCGCCTCCGGCGACGGCCACGTGATCACGACGACGAGCATCGCCGCCTTCGAGACCTACCGCGGCGGCGCCGGCTACACCGCCGCCAAGCACGCCCAGCGGGCGATCGTCCAGACCCTGCGCCTGGAGCTGCTCGGCGAGCCGATCCGGATCACCGAGATCGCGCCCGGCCTGGTCGAGACCGAATTCTCCCTGGTCCGCCTGGGCGGCGACGAGGCCGCGGCCGGCGCCGTCTATCGCGGCATGACCCCCCTCCACGCCCCCGAAGTCGCCGAGTGCATCCGCTGGGCCGCGTCGCAGCCCTCGCACGTCAACATCGACGAGATCGTGATCCGGCCGAGGGACCAGGCGCGGGCGACCGAGGTCTCGCGGCGCGCCGAGGACTGAGAATCGTCCTCCCCTCAAGCCCCGTGTTAGCGTGACCGCCGTGCCATCGTCATCGCCCTCCGCTGATGAAACCGAGCGCACGGGTCGGGGCAGCGTGCAGGACGTGGTCGCCGACCTGAGCGAGGCGATCCGGCGAGGGGACCTGCGGTTCGGCGACCGGCTGCCGGCGGAGCGGACGCTCGCCTCGAGTCTCGACGTCAGCCGCACCACGCTGCGCAAGGGGATCCGCGTCCTCGCCGACGCGGGCGTCCTCGAGATCCGCTCCGGTGAGGGCCGGCGCAGCGGTACGGTCGTCCGCTCGGAGCTGGTCCCGGCCGAGCTCCTCGGCCGGGCGGCGGCCCCGATTGGCGAGATCTCCGGTGTGTTGCAGGCGCGGCGACTGTTCGAGCCGCGGGTCGCGCAGCTGGCCGGCTTCGCCGCCACCGAGGAGGACCTCGCCGAGATCGCGCAGGTGCTCGAGCAGCAGCGCGAGGCGGCGGCCGACGGCGACGTCGAACGCGTGCGCGGGCTCGATCCGTCCTTCCACCTCGCGATCGCCCGCGCCACCCACAACGAGACCGTCGTCGCGCTGATGCAGACCTTGCTGCAGCGGCTCGATCTGCCGCGCCGGCCGGAGGTCGCCGAGGGCGAGGCCGAGTGGACGGTCGACATCCACGCCCGCACCTTGGCCGCGATCGCCGGCCGCGATCCCTATCGGATCGAGGTGACGATGGACGAGCACCTGCGGATGCTCGAGCGCAGCTGGCAGCACGACAGCGGCCGCCAACTCCCCCGCGAGGTCCCCGACTTCCTGCAGCCCGCCGACCCGGGCGAGGGGCCGGGCGGACCCAACTAGGCTTCGAGCGGCAGCGCGGCCCGGGCCGACACCCGGGGCGCGGGAAGGGGACGGCTAAGGGACGCTGGCCATCTCGGCCACGGCCCTGGCAGGCTGTGGCCGTGGCCGAGACGGCCGGGGTGCGGGGAGTGGCGGATCTCTCGCCGAGGTGCGCAGGGTTCGTCACGGGAGGGACACGCCTCCGTGACGGGACTCGCATCTCGTGAGGGAGAGCGTGGGAAGTCCACGCTTCCGTGCGTGTTGTCCAACGGTCACGGACGCGTTCCCGACTTACGGCCCCCTATGGGGGGCTCAAAGTCGGGAACGCGCTTTCGGGCCCTGTTTCCAGGCCCGAAAAGCGCCCGAGTGTGCCTAGCGGCCACCGGAAGTGTGGAGTTCCCGGCGTCTTCGTCAACGACCCGGGCTCTACATGGCATCTCTTGCGCAAGACGCTGACGTAAGTCCGACCTCCGCCCGCCTGGGCCCTGGTCGATCAAGGGGCTTCCGCGGCGAGGGTCGCGCAGGCGAGGTAGTCGACGCCCTCGGAGAACGGCCAGTGCCAGAGCGCGGTGGCGCGGGTCTCGATCCCGAAGATGCGGAGCGCCTCACGGGGGTCGCTCTCGACCGGCCCGATGCCGCGGGCGACGGTGGAGAGCGCGGCCTCCGTGCCCTCGGCCTCGGCGATGCGGAGGATCGGTTCGAGGTCGACGGTCTGCTCGTGGCCGGCCCACCAGGCGAGCGGATCGTGGACGTGGACGACGAGCGGCGCCGAGGCGTGCAGCCGGGCGACGGTCGCCCGCGTCAGCAGCGGGCACCAGCGCGCGAGCAGGGCATCGCGGCGGCGCTCCTCGACTCCGAGGTCCAGCAACGCCGGGTAGAGGAGCTGGCTGTAAAGGAGGTCGCCGATGGCGAGGTCGTACGGCGCCCCGGGGAGCGGCGCTTCGGGCGCCGCGATCCGGCCCGGCGGCTCCTCCAGAGCGGCGGCGACCGCGATCCGGTCGGCGACCCCGCCGGTGACGTCGTGGCCGATCGCGCCGACGTGTCGTCGTGCCCGCCAGGGCAGGCGCCGGCGCGCGCGCCTGGACGCCGCGCGGTCGAGGTCGATCAAGGTCACCGAGCCGGCCCGCGCGGCGATCCGATCCAGGGGCAGGTCGTCGCCGTTGCCGGCACCGAGCACCGCGACCCGGGCGCCTTCGCGGAGATGCGGGTCGAGGAAGCGCCAGAGGGCGTCGCGCGCCGACGCCCACCGCTCGTGTCGATCGCCCTCGGCGTGGGCGTTGCGGGCGGAGTTGGCGACCTGCGAGGGGAAGCGCAGCCGGTGCCTGGCGAGGGCGGCCCGCGCGCGTGCCACGTCCGCGTCCCGGCTAGTGCTCGTGCGCATGGTCCTCGGCCGCGAGCTCGGCGGGCTCCCCCGGATCGTTCCTGACGGTGACGAAGGACTGCCAGGTGATCCGCAGGATCACGATCGTCACCAGCATCCCGATCAGCGGGTCGGCGATCTGGACCCCGAGGGCGACGAAGATCGCCGACGCGACCACCGCGAGGCTGACGATCCCGTCGGTGCGGGCGTGGTAGCCGTCGGCGACGAGGGCCGGGCTCTGCAGGCGCTTCCCCGCCCGCAGCCGCACGAAGGCGGCCGCCTCGTTGCCGAGGAAGCCGATCACGCCGGCGCCGGCCAGGGCCCAGAGGTGGCTCAGGTCCTGCGGGTTGACCAGGCGCTCGATCGACTCGCCGAAGGCGACGCAGGCGCTGACGAAGATGGTGGCGACGACGAAATAGCCGGCGTACTTCTCGGCCCTGAAGGAACGCATCAGGAAGGCCGCGCCGAGGGGGACCGCGGTGAGGGCGTCGCCGACGTTGTGGATCAGGTCGGCGAGCAGGGCGATCGAGCCGCCGAGGACGAAGACGAAGATCTGCAGGCCGGCGGTGACGCCGAGGATGACCAGGCTCGCCAGCACTGCCCGGAGGCCGGCGCGCGAGCGTTTGATCGACGCGGCGACGAGGCCGTGGCTGTGCCCATGGTCGCCGCCGTGGCCGTGAGCGACATGGGAGTGGCCGTGCGCGTCGGTCGCCATCAGGCGGTGAGCTCGGCCTCGCGGTGCGCGTGGCCGCTGAGCCCGAGCCGCAGGTGCTCGACGTGGGACATCGCCTGCTCCATCAGCTGCCCGACGTGCTCGTCGTGCAGCGAGTAGTTGACGCGGCGGCCTTCCCGCTCCCCGGTCACCAGGCCGAGATGACGAAGGATGCGGAGCTGGTGGGAGACGGCCGAGCCGTCCATCCCGACCGCCTCGCTGATCTCGGTCACCGAGGCCGGCCCCTCGTAGAGGCGGGCGAGGATGCGGACCCGGCTCGGCGTCGCGAGCGCCTGCATCGTCTCGGCCACCTGCCGGGCGAGCCCGAGGTCGAGGAGGTCACCGGGATCGGAGTGTCCACCGTGGCTCATGGCCATCCACGATAGCTGAAGGACTGTTCATCCTTTGGGAATGGCAGTGACACCGAAGCCGGCGAGCTCTTGGCGCCCAGGGTTTCGCGAGGCTGCCGCTTGGATAACTTGCTCCTCATGGAGACCGCGGACGAGCTGGAGCCTGAGGAGACCTCACCGCCGGTCGACCACGAGCCTTCCGAGATCACTTATGACGAGCAGCTGTATCCGGCGCGGCCGCGGCGCTTGCGGCCGAGCTCGCGGCGGTTGGCCCGCGCGCCGCGGGAGACGCAGGGGGAGGCGGTCGCCGCCAATCCGGCCTATGTGGACTGGCTGATCTCGGAATCGATGCTGAGCGACGCGAACGAAATCGCCCGCCAGTTGTCGGGGTCGGGAAGCATGCTCCAGAACCCCTTCGCCCATCCCGATCCGCGCGGGGCGATCCGCCGGGCCGGGGTGTGGTTCACCGCCTACCCGCTGTCGTTCGTCACGCGGCCCGGGCAGTCGTTCATCGCCGGCCTCGCCGACCGCTCGCTGTGGGACGCGTTCGACACGATCGGGATCGAAGCGATCCACACCGGGCCGGTGAAGAAGGCGGGCGGGCTCGACGGCTGGGATCGGACCCCGTCGGTCGATGGGCACTTCGACCGGATCAGCATGGAAGTGGACCCGGAGTTCGGCACCGAAGAGGAGTTGCGCAAGCTCTGCGCCACGGCCGAGAGCTACGGCGGCGTGATCATCGATGACATCGTCCCCGGCCACACCGGCAAGGGCCCCGACTTCCGCCTCGCCGAGATGGGCTTCGGCGACTACCCGGGCATCTACCACATGGTCTCCGTCCCGGCCGAGGACTGGGACCTGCTGCCCGACGTCCCCCCCGGTCGCGACTCGGTGAACCTCTCGATCGAGTCCGAGCGCGGCCTCGAACAGGCCGGCTACATCATCGGCCGCCTGCAGCGCGTGATCTTCGCCGAGCGCGGCGTCAAGGAGACCAACTGGAGCACCACCCGCCCGGTCACCGGCGTCGACGGGGTCGAGCGTCGCTGGGTCTACCTGCACTACTTCAAGGAAGGGCAGCCCTCGATCAACTGGCTCGACCCGTCCTTCGCGGGCATGCGGATGGTGATGGGCGACGGGCTCCACGCCCTCACCGACATCGGGGCCGGCGCGCTGCGGCTCGACGCCAACGGGTTCCTCGGGGTCGAGAAGAGCGCCGAAGGCGCGCCCGCCTGGTCGGAGGGACACCCGCTCTCGGAGGCCGCCAACCAGCTGATCGCGGGCATGGTGCGCAAGGTCGGCGCCTTCTCCTTCCAGGAGCTGAACCTGACCATCGACGACATCCGCACGATGTCGGAGACCGGCGCCGACCTCTCCTACGACTTCGTCAACCGGCCCGCCTACCACCACGCCCTGGTGACCGGCGACACCGCCTTCCTGCGCCTGACGCTGCAGCTGTCCCAACAGGCCGGCGTCACCCCGGTCTCCCTCGTCCACGGACTGCAGAACCACGACGAGCTGACCCACGAGCTGGTCCACTTCGCCGCCGGGCAC
>Ga0070667_100002892_pt1 | contig 14761 bp, 11 predicted proteins | sample KBSS33metaG_FD_64659 | JGI IMG/M metagenome (GOLD analysis project Ga0070667, IMG submission 64659) | Switchgrass rhizosphere microbial communities from Kellogg Biological Station, Michigan, USA - KBS S3-3 metaG | ecosystem: Host-associated > Plants > Roots > Rhizosphere > Soil ... | reverse complement strand
CGCACCGGCGACGTGGCCGCGATTTCGTCCTACGGGTACATGCGTTTGGTGGATCGCACCAAAGACTTGGTCAAGTCCGGTGGAGAGTGGATCAGCTCGGTCGCCTTGGAGAACGTCATCATGGGTCACCCCGATGTGGCGGAGGCGGCAGTTATTGCGCTCCCCCATCCGAAGTGGATGGAGCGACCGTTCGCCTGCGTCGTACGCAAACCCGGCTCAGAGGTCACGGTCGAGCAACTCGCGGAGTTCCTCGCCGCCAAGCTCGACAAGTGGCAACTGCCCGACGAGATCGTCTTCGTTGACGAGATTCCGAAGACCAGCGTCGGCAAGTTCAGCAAGAAGACGCTGCGCGAACAGTTCGCCGATCACGTTCTTCCGACGGCTTAAGCTCTTCCCCGCAGCCTCTACTCGCCGCCGAGAGACGGATTGCCGATGGCGATCATCCGCTCCACCGCACTGCGAGCACGCTGCGACGTCTCTGGATCGACATCGACCTCGTCGGTTCCGGTACGCAGCGATCTGAGCAGCTTGGCCGGCGTAATCATCTTCATATAACGGCAGGTTGCACGCGGATTCACCGGTGCGAACTCCGCCGCAGGATTGGCGAGCTGCAGCTGGTGCAGCATGCCCACCTCCGTAGCGACTAGCACGCGCGACGCCTTCGTCCGCTTGGCCGCGTCCAACATGCCGCCGGTAGAAAGAATCTGCACGCGTTCCTTCGGCACAACGCCAGCGCCGACTAAGTACAGGGCAGAGGTCGCGCAACCACACTCCGGGTGAACGAAAACATCCGCATCCGGATCAGCCTCGATCGTTTCCTTCAGATGCGCTCCGTTGATGCCGGCGTGGACGTGGCACTCCCCCATCCAGATGTGCATATTTTCGCGACCAGTTTCACGTTTGACGTGGGCGCCGAGGAACTGATCCGGCAGGAAAAGCACTTCTTGGTCGGCAGGAATCGAGGCAACGACGTCAACGGCGTTCGACGAAGTGCAGCAAATGTCGGTCTCCGCCTTCACGGCGGCGGTCGTATTGACGTACGACACCACAGCGGCGCCCGGATGTTCGGCCTTCCACGCACGCAGCTGGTCGGCGTCAATGGTGTCTGCCAACGAACACCCCGCGGCAGCATCAGGAATCAGCACACGCTTGGCCGGGGCCAGAATCTTCGCCGTCTCAGCCATAAAGTGCACGCCACAGAAGATGATCTCGCTCTGCGGGGCCCGAGCGGCGATACGGGACAACGCGAGCGAATCACCGACGTGATCGGCAATGTCTTGAATCTCCGGCAGCTGATAGTTATGCGCCAAGATCACGGCATCCCGCTCGGCCGCCAGGCGACGCACTTCCTCCCGCCAACCAGATTCAAGCACCTCATCGGAGGCGGAGGCGCTGTGGGACGACGGTGCTACTACTGCTTCAGTCACGTCACCAGCGTACCTACGCGGCCCGCACTAGGCGGCACCCCCGTTACCGGATAAACAGGCCCACAAACACGGACAATCGCCTCGTCAGCGCGGTGATCTCTTGAGTGCGCGTAGGTCACGCGACCCCACACTGCGAAGCTAAATGCGTTTCCAGTTGTGGCTTCAGCGTTTCTCCTTAATACTTCTCCACAGCGCATCACGGACGTATGGTTAAACCAACCGCGCCGACGTGGAGCGCCAAACGCTGGGGAGTGTTTGCAGGCCCGAACTGTAAGGAGATCCCGGCGATGATGACATCGTTCAAGCCACCGGCTTCTCTTTCGCCCAACATCAAAACATTGCTGCTTCGCCGTCCCGCCAAATGTGGTTGCGGGGCCGAGCTTGAAGTCGGCGATCCAGCTGGTTGGGATCGATCCACGTTTGTCATTCGATGCCTTCGCTGCGTCGGCAACGCCACTGAGTCCGCACGCGAAGTCATGTTCGGAACCGCGTCCACTCAGCCGGCCTCGCAAGGGGGCCACGCCGTCCGCGCACGTAGCCGCAAGCGTTTCGAAAGCCAGCTTTCCCGTGCGCACAACCGCCTCGAGGTCTTGACTGACCGGGAGATCCTGCGCGACAGGGCCCTGGTGGACTACCTAATCGTCGGCCCAAGCGGCGTATTCGTCGTGGAGCTCACCAGCTGGCCCCACGAACGCATCAGCGTCGAGCAGACCGGTGGCTGGTTCGGTCCACCACGGAGCCGTCTGGTCGTCGGCTCGACCGACCACACCTCCGAGATCCACGCCCTCAATGATCGAGCAGACGCGATCCGTTGCACGCTTGAGCAAGACGAGCGTTACGCCGACGTCGCAGTCACGCCGCTCATCTGTGCAATCGACGCCCACTTCCCATGGATGGGCACGATCGACATCGACGGTGTCAGCGTGCGTGGTCTACACACGACCGTTCGTACTCTCGTCGGCGGCGGCCCGCTTGACGCACCACTGCGCAGCCAGTTGGTGGGTCATCTCGCCCGACACCTTCCGCCCGCTGCACGCAAAGCCGGATAGGCGCCAGGAAAGACCAGCAAAAGGTCCTGCTGGTCTGGGTCGTACGCCCTTGCGAACGCTGAGTTACGGGCCAACTCGGCGCTCGCAAGGGTGCACCGCCCAGATCAGCGCCCAGACCGACGTCGCGGCGTCAGCCCATCCCTAGTGGCAGTTCGCTCGCATGCACGACGTGCAGACGCTTGGTCGGACGCGTCATCGCCACATAAAGGTCGTTGTGCCCACGCGAGGATTCAGCAACGATCTGCGAAGGTTCGACAAGGACAACTGAGTCGAACTCGAGGCCCTTCGCCTCGGCCACCGTGAGTACGGAGACCTGCGTGTCCAAAGCTTCGGCGCTCGTGGCGGAGACCGCACCGCCGAGACCAGCACCGACTAGGCGCGCCACCGCGTCGTGAATACCGCGCGGGGTGATCACCACCACCGTGCCTTCCTCGACTGCCTCGAGCTCTTGACGCACTGCTTCCAGCAGTGCCTCTGATCGCTCTACGGGCGCTGAAACAGCAGTAAAAATAGGGTCGTCTGCACCGTGTCGGGCCGACTCAGGAACGTTCACCTCAACGGGCGATGCGGCCATGACCCGCGAGACCAACTGCATGATCTGTGCCGGCGTGCGGTAGTTGACGGTGAGTTCGCTGAGGTTCCAGCGCTCCCCGACATGCGGGGCGAAAACGTCACGCCACCGCGACACACCTGCCAACGCTCCGGTCTGCGCGATATCACCCACCACCGTCATCGAATGCGACGGACAGCGCCGCATGAGCAGCCGCCACATCATTGGCGACAACTCCTGCGCTTCGTCTACAACGATGTGGCCGAAGCTCCACTCCCGGTCCGCTGCGGCCCGTTCAGCAACACTGCCCAGGCTGTCGCTCTGGGCATAGCGTTCAGCGAGCGCCTCGGCGGTGATGAAGTCACTGCCGCCGAACGTGTCTTGCACCGATCGTGCGTACTCCACCTCTGCCCGACGTTCGGCCCGTTCTATGGCTTCGCTGCGATCGGCGTGCAATGACGAGTCGTCCACGCCAAGTAACTCCGCGGCCTCGTCGAGCAAGGCGACGTCGGAGACAGTCCACGGTGCGGTACGTGGGCGTTGCAGCGCCGCCCGTTCGTCTCTTCGTAGCGCACGCGCAGCCCTGTCGCGGTAGGCAGCATCGGCGAAGAGATCGCGTAGCAGGCGGTACGGAGTCACCGGCATCCAGCACAGGTTGATCTCGCGACGTACATCCACCGACTCGTGCAGGGCCGCCAGCAATGCTTCCCGGCCGTCGCCGTCTAGTTCGATGCCACGCGCCTCGGCGAGTTGTCGTACCAGGCTGTTCAGTACGTCCTTAGCGAAGACAGCCCGAGCCTGATTGTGCTTTTTCCCAGAGCGTCGGGCATGGTCGCGGGCTCGACGCACATCTTCAGGATGCAGCTTGATACGTACGCCATCGACGTTGAGCACACGCGGACGCTCAATGAGGCGCTGCCGCAGCCGCACAGCATGGGCCAGAACGCTCACCATCCGTGCGTCGGACTTGAGGGCGGCGACCGCAGGTGCGTCCTCAACGTCGGCGGTGATACCTGGGAACAGGTCGCCAGGGGTGACGGCAAGCACCGCCTCCGATTCACCAAGGCCGGGGAGGACCTGCTCGATGTAACGCAAGAACACCCGGTTCGGACCGACGACGAGCACGCCTGAGCGGCTGATCTTCTCGCGATTGGCGTAGAGCAAGAACGCGGCACGATGCAGCGCAACGGCCGTCTTCCCTGTACCCGGGCCGCCTTGGATCACGAAAACACCAGACAACGGCGCCCGAATGGCCCGGTCCTGGTCGGCTTGAATCGTTGCGACGATGTCGCGCATGCGGCCGCTGCGCGCTGCTTCGAGGCTGGCGAAGAGTGCGCCGTCGCCGACCACTGCCGCGTCACCGTTGACGCCTACGGTCTCGAATGCCTCAAGATTGAGTACTTCGTCCTGCAGCGCGGTGACCTTACGCGCGGCCGTGCTGATCTGTCGCCGACGTACGACGTCTTGCGGCTGCGCCGCTGTGGCTTGATAGAACGGCTCCGCGGCAGGTGCGCGCCAGTCAACAAGCAGCTCGGTGCGGTCAATGTCGGAGATGCCGACACGCCCTATGTAGCGGCGTAAACCGTCCGTTGTATCCATACGCCCGAAACACAACCGCTCTTCGACGGCCTGTAGCTGAGACACCCTCGAGGAATACAACTGAACGAAGGCGTCACGTTCGCTCCGCGCGCCGGGCGTCGCCGTCGTAGGCGAACTGATCGCGATCTTCAGCGCATGACCAGCTTCGGCGCGCATTCGATCCAGGGTCTCGTATAGCAACGAGACGTGGTGCTGCTCGACTTCGAGCTGAGCCGCGACCTCGGCACCAGTAGCGGCGATGTCACGGCGCACCGAAGGAGTATCCCACCGTCCGACCTCACTCGACAGCCAGCGTGGAAACCGGGCGTCGGACTCGCCTCTCAGACCTGCGGCGCGATGTGACGAGGGCGGTGTTGTTCGCGCTTGACCACGGTTGTCAAAATGGTGCGCATGGCCCCCGAATCGCACCTTCGTACTTATGGCGTCGTGATGACGCTGAGCCGACCCTACGTCGCCTGGTGGGGGCGCTTGAAAACAACCGGCGCCGACCTCATCCCGGCAGCTGGCCCACTACTCCTCGTAGCTAATCACGATAGCTATTGGGACCCGGTGGTGATCGGTGTCGCCGCGAACAAGCACCGTCAGATACGCGCCCTGGCCAAGGCAAGCCTGTGGAAGAACAAAGTCGTCGGAAAAATACTCGACGGCATGGGCCAGATTCCGATCCTGCGTGGGCAGAGCGACGCAAAGGCCTTGGATGCGGCGATCGAGGCGCTACGTAGTGGCGTCACGGTCGGAGTCTTTCCCGAGGGCACCATCTCGCGCGGAACGCAGACGCGCCCACGCAGTGGTGCGGGGCGTCTCGCGGTAGCGGTTCCCGAAGCGAAGCTGCTTTGTGCGCGGGTGATCGGCTCGGTTGATCTAGTTCGTTTTCCCAAACGACCCAAAATCACCGTCGAGTTCTTCGAGCCAGCTGGCGGTCAGCCCAAACCGGGCGAGAGCCCCGCAGAGCTGATGGAGCGGGTGACGGCCGAGATCCGCAACGGTGCTCCCTATGCAATCCCTGGCCGCAAGAAGGCAGCGGCTAAATACCGGGCCAAGGCAGCAGTCGCCCTCGCAGAGAACCTCGAGCAAGGCAAAAGTTAAGCGGGTTCATTCCAGGTCGTGAGTTTGCGCGCGACCGCGAACACTCGATCGACTTCGTCAACGGAGAACACTTCACGCTGCGCGAGCAGAAATTCGGCGAGGCGGCGGCGCGGTAGGACAACGACATCGCCGTGCTCTGGTTGATGCATGACCTTGAAGCCTCGTTCAGCACCGGCGACACAGATCACCGCACAGACGGGCACCGCAAAACCAGCAGCAGCGCCGAGCAGCTCTGAGGCGCGCTGGGCGGCCGCACGATTTTCCCGGATGCGCGGCAGGTCGTGGCCGTCCACGACGTAGCGATTGCCCTTGACGATGACTTTGGCACCGGTCTCAGTCACCGCGTTAACAGTGAAGACACCGGCCGGTGAGATGACGACCTCGTCAATATTGGCGCCCCGTTCGCCGGCTCGCATAGCGTGCAGCCAGTGCCACTGCGCCCCCAAGCTCGACAGTTGAGTAGCGATGCTGTGCTCGGCATCGGCCACACACAGCGCACGGTCATCAGCTGAGCCACTCAGCAGACGACGCCACAGCGACCGGTGCTCCCAGTCGGCTACGGCAGCGCGCGCATGATTGACAGTCTCTTCGATGTCTTGTTCGACGATCGGGTAGTAGTCCAGCATCTCGTCCAGGGCGTCCAGCGAAGACGGCGCAGTGGACATAGACGGCCCAGTAGACATAGACGGCCCAGTGGGCGCGCTCGAGGGGTACTCCACCGGCTCGGGTGGCGGCGAGGATGGGGACTGGCCGGGACCGGGCAACTGTTGTTCTCCTTGCGAATTACGTCCACATGCAGCGGGCCTACACAGAAGACCCACTACCTGGAACGTAGCGTTAAACCCCAGCCACGCTGCGTAGTCGCAGCATCATCAAAATATCACCAAAAGTGGGCGTTGTTAAACCGGTGTTGGGCTCAACCTGCGCCACCTGAGGTCGATGAGCACAGTGAGGGACTCACGACCGTTCAAAAAGCAGAGGAGGTGCGGTGTGTTAGTTCCGTACGTCACGCCTGGGCTGGCCGAACGCGCCCTCATCGGCGCCTCTGTACATGCGTTTTCGGCGCGAGTGAAGCACGACGGCAGCCTCGCCAACCAGGCCGACCTAGCCTTCGCCCGCCAGATCCCCGATCCGTCAGAATTGGCCGATTCGGCAACCGTTTATGCGCTCAATCTGGTGTGGTGGGCTCGCCCTGACCTGCTCTCGCGTCGGATGCTCATCGACTCCGCGACCGCGTTGTTGTTTGAACACGTAGATCACATCAGCAGCGAACGTCCGTACGAGTCTGGTTACCGCATTTATGCCAAGCAGGTCTCGCACGCGATGCTCTGTTCGGACCTCGACGAAGCCGAAGCTGATGTCCGCACGCTCGTCTGCGGCGTACCTGAGGTTGACCTCATGACGGCCCGTTTCGCCGACGCGACAGTGCATGCACTGCTACTTGCCGATTGCATGACCTTTGGCGACCCTGCCTACTCGGCCGAGGCCATGCGTGACGAGATGATCCACCTCGCCTTTTACGACGCAGCCTGACCTCTTGGCTAGGTGACTAGCCTCGTCATCGAATAGTCGATCGCGTCGCACGACTAGCCGGACAATTGCTGCCGTCGAAATGGGTCACAAAGTAAGCATTACCGATCCTGCTCCCCAAGGCGCGACAGTCGCGTTCGTGCGCGATGATCTGCTCATGCATGGACGCATCTGGACCGTGTTGTTCTCGGTCGTCATCCTTACGACAGCTTCGGCAAGCGCAGCGCACGTGAACTCAATGCAGGACGCGGCTTACAAGGTTAAGAAAAAGCACACGGCCGTGAAGAGACACACGGCTGTTAAGCACAAGCCCACGCCGAAGGCACCCAAGCACGCGACGCCAGTTCCGATCACGCCTGTTCCGATCACGCCTGTTCCGGTCACACCCGTGCCGGTCACGCCTGTTCCGGCAACGCCCACACCGATCGTCTCGACGGGTTCAGCCACCATCGCAGGCTGCCCGCTCTTTCCGGCGGATAACCCATGGCGACGTAACGTCTCCGCCGATCCCATAGCGCCACAGTCAGGCTCCTGGATTACCAATATCGGAACGAGCGGGCACCTGCACCCTGACTTCGGTTCGGATCCCAGCTACGGCATTCCGTATGTCGTAGTGCCTGCGTCTCAGACAAAGGTGCCGATCACGTTCACCGACTACGGCGACGAAAGCGATCCTGGCCCGTACCCGGTTCCCCTGAATGCCCCGAAAGAAGCGGGAGGGGATGCGCATGTGCTTGTAGCGTCAGGGGATTGTCATCTCTACGAGCTTTACGGTGCACAGCGCACGAGCGACGGTTGGGCGGCGGCGAGCGGCGCGGTATTCGATCTGCAGTCGAATGCTCTGCGTCCAGATGGTTGGACCTCCGCCGACGCCGCAGGGCTACCAATCCTTCCCGGCTTAGTCCGGCCTGACGAAATCGCTGCTGGTCATATCGATCATGCGCTGCGTTTTACGGTGTCACGCACACAGCGCGGCTATATCCATCCAGCGACACATCAGGCAGGCTCCACCACCGACTCCAACGTCATTCCGATGGGGGCGAGGCTGCGCCTGAAAGCCTCCTTCGATACATCGTCTTATCACGGAGCGGCGCTGATCATCCTAAAAACATTGAAGACTTACGGCATGATCGTCGCCGACAACGGCTCCAACTGGTATATCTCAGGGGCCACGTACACCGGTTGGAATGACGATGATCTCAACCAGTTGAAGAACGTCGCCGGCGGAAACTTCGAGGTCGTCTCCAGCGGTCCGGTACTGCACTAGCCGGTGCAGTACGGCGCCTCAGCTGAAGGAAACCCATGCCTGACGGGCGAGGGAGGAGGCATCGCTCACCTGCATTCCGTTAGATGAGAGCGTCCATAGGTCGCCATCGACGATCATGCTGCGGAGGATCGCCGCCGAGGAATCATATGGTCCTTTAGCACCAGGATTGGCCAGCAATCCCAGCTTGGTCAGGGTGGATCCGGCAACCTTCAGCATGAGCAACTTGCCTGCACTGTCGGCAGACCACGACTGAACGGGTACGGCGATCAGGCCGGTGGGTTGCCAGTACAAGAAGGCATGGGGATCGATCGGTCCTTCACCGGGCGCATCGTCGAGAACCACATGCCCCAGACGCTGTGGTGCGGCAGGCTTAGCCACATCGAACAGTGACACCTGCATCCCTTGAACTCGTCCGGTAGAGGACGCCTCCTGTCCGACGCCGATGAGCCGGCCGTCTCCCGCGTCGTGCAAGTAGCCGGAGTAGCCGGTCAGCTCAAGCTCACCAGCAAGCTTCGGCGCGGCCGGACTGCGCAGGTCGATGACGTAGAGCGGGTCGGTCTGGCGAAAGGTCACCACGTAGGCAAGCGCTCCGACAAAACGCACAGCGTAGATCTGTTCACTCTTGCCAAGGCCATCGAGATGGCCAATGACTGAAAGGTCATCCGCGTTCAATACATAGACACTGCTGGACTGGTTCGGATTCGCTGCGCCGATTGTCGTGGCGATACGCAAGGTCCCTGCGTAGTCCGACAAGGAGTACTGGCTCAGTATGCGGCCCGGTACTCGCCCCGACCCTTGGTAGGCCGGAGGACCGGATCCGCTGATATCGAACCGATGAAGCTCGGTGCTCTGCGTAGCTTGCGGGTCATACCACTTGGGATTGCTCGCGATATACAGGTTGTTCTTCGTCGCATAGACGGTGTCACCATCAGCCACCACGCTCACCGGTGAGGTCGTGCTCGCCAAATGACTCAGGTCAAGGCTGTAGATCGTCAGCATGGAGGTGCCGGTGTAATCGGCCGGATGGCTGATTTGGCCGCACGGTACAGCCGATTCAGTGCTCTGCCCACCGACGGTCACGGTGTAGCGCGGCACCCAGGCCTCGAGAGGAGCATGACGAATCGCACCCTGATTTGCGGCTTTACTCTTCTCGGCACCCCCCTGATAGGCGGGTAGGGCAATGGTCGGAGCGCTAGCGACTACGAGCCGGATCGTGGATCCGATTAACCGTGCATCCAGAAAGCTGCCGGGGGCCCGTAGCGACCCGGTGATTTTCGGCTGCCCATCAAGATCCACGTAGAGGTACGTTGTCGCCATCGCCGATGGTGAGGACGGCGCAGGCAGCGACGACCGTGACGGCATAGCTCGACCTACCGGCGGGATTGCGCCGTTGCCTTGGCTACCGAGGATCACCAAGGCGTGGTGGTCATCGACGAGGAGCTGTGCCTGCTGCCAACCGCTGTACATCCTCAGGTCGAGTGACCCCGTGATCTTTCGTGTCGTCCGATCGATGAGTCTCAGCACGCCGGCTTCAACGGTCACGACGCGTGTCGTCGTTGTCTTGACGAGGTCCGGTTCATCGACACCCGGTTCATGGACGTTTGTCGTCGAGGTTTCGGTCTGCTTGTTGCTGGCACTACCTGAGGAATCCTCGGCCGCCAGTGCCTCCGAGCCCATCATCGGACCTGCCGCATGAGAGTAGTCGAAGTATGGCTCACTCGGAAAACCAAGTGGTCCGACGGCCGCTGCCGTGCGTTCACGCAGCCCGGCGAGCAGATCCTCGCAGGAGGAATAGTTCTGCAGCAACATCGAAGCCGGGCGAATACCAATGTTTATAGGCACATTCGGGTTTGAGACACCCCCGCGACCCCATTCTTGGGCCCATCCAATTGACGCTACGACCGCCGTTGCGGCCAACCCTGCCACTACACCCGCAGGCAGCCGCCGACGCTCGATGCCCCGCGAACCGAACCTACGGCCACTTCGCCTTGTACTTGTTGCGGTTCGGCGATGAATGTCAGCGAGCAGGTCCGCGGCCTCTGAAGAGGACGCCCAATTGTCATCGGCTTTAGTCGCTGGGCGAACTTGTCGCAGCCAGTGACGGATGTCGTTACCCACGAAGAGCCTCCACGAATTGTCCGACCGGAGACGCGCCCCGGTAACCAGCGGCCTCAAGTTCGCTGGCCAAGCGTTTGCGCGCCCGATGTAGCCGGACCGCGTAGGTCGATGCCGTGCAGCCGAGCGACGCGGCGGCGTCGATGGGGGCAAGGTCGTACCAGCCGGTCAAGGTCAGCACTTCGCGGTCGGCTTCGGGCAGCGTTGCCAATGTCTGCGCAAATGCCAATCGCAGTTCGGCCTCGTCGGAATCGAAGTCGTCACCGACGTTCTCGACCAAACGAGTGATCAGTTGGTCGAGACGACGACTCCCTCTGCGACGGTTGGCGAGCAGTCGTCGAGCGGTGCCAAACAACCACCCCAAGGGCTGTTCAGTGACCTGCTCCGCCTTGCCGAACGCCGTCACAAAGACTTCCTGCAACACGTCCTGTGCTGTTTGGTTGTCAGTGCGGTGAAGCAGGTAGGCATAGACCCGAGCCGAATAGGAGCGGAACCACTCGTCGACCAGATCCCGCCGCTCGGCGTCGTCCACCTGTCCTCCTCGCCAACTGTTCATGTCATGGCGACGTTCGATGGGCCAGTCCGAACGCATCCATGGAGTAGATGTCCGACCAGCCCAAAAGGATTACAGGAACGGAAAAATTTGCTGGCTCCGCCGGCACCTGGCCGCACTTCGGAGGTTGGCAGCGAGTTAGCTAGTTGAGGTCTCTGAACAGATGCGGGGCCTTGTCGATGACCCGACGGAGCCCACCCGCAGTGAACTGGGTCAGCAGTTCAACCAGTACGTCGTTGTCCGGCCTGTGTTTAGGCCAGTCGAAGTTGACCAGGCCTTCCACCATCGCACCGAACATCGCTAATAGCGCCGCGTTGGCCTGGTCGATCTCCTTGATGCCCTCCTGAGCGAAACCCGCTTCTTGACGAGCACTGAACGCCTGGGTGTAGCGCTGCACTAGGAATGAGGTGGTCTCGTAACCCTCCTGTGTGGCCAGGGCGGCGAGCGCTCTGGCTTCCGGGTACTGAGACAGAAACGCGAAGAACCAGCTAAAGCCGCTCCGGATCCACTCCAGTGGATTCACTTCGGTGACGTCCTGCATCTCTACTTTCATCACGTCATTGGCGCGCTTGCCCAGATCGAGGACGACCTGGCGGAAGAGTTCTTGCTTGTCGCCGAACGTCTCATAGATCGATCGGCGGGAGACCCCCGCGTCCTTGGCGATGCTTTCGATGCTTGCCTGCATGCCGTTGGAGGCGAAGGCGTGCCGGGCTGCCGCCAGGACGGCATCGCGATACTCGGCCTCGGGCATGGCGCGCGGTCGGCCGGGACCGCGTTTGGCAGGTGATGACATGAGGTCACTATTACCTCATGTCATACCTCCAAAGTCCCGCAAAACATTCACAAGTACGGAGGGTAGTCGCTGCACTACAGTCCAGAGATTGGGCTGGCCACTGGAGCTGTCACGATCTTTTAAGTGGCCTTACACCGTCGAAATGCCTTGTTGAATGGGGAGCTTCCCGGCGGTATAAGGCCCACTGACCGTCTCTTGCAAGACAGCCAGGTCTGTGTTGCCGTGTAGAGGCTGAGCCTCAAGAAGTTTGGCCCCGTCGTCCCGAAGGAAGCGACGGGGCCGAACCCCTTACTAGCTAACTACTACTTCTTGACGCCCGTCGAGATGACGCCGCCCGGAGGCGTGAGGGTGGCGTTGATGGTGTTGCCGCCGCCCTGAGCGAAGATCGCGACGATGCCACCGAGGCCACCGCACTGGTCGTTCAGCGATGGAAGGGTGTAACCGCCCGCGATCGGGCCACCCGTCAGCGGCTGGAAGACCGCCTGCGTTGACTGCAACTTGACGTTCATCGCCGTCGTGGTCTGGCACTTGTCGCCACCCGCGATCGGGAAGAAACCGAAGACGTTGAAGTACGCGTACTTGACGTACATGTTGGAGTCGGTCTTCAGCACACCGCCGTCAAGTGTTCCGGTGGTCTGGCCAACCTGCGGGAAGCTGAGACCCACGGTGACTGGCAAAAAGCCGAGGATGCTCATCTGACCGACGGTCGGGTTGAGAACCAGCGTGCCCACGTGCTGCTTGGTCGTGGTGTTCCAGCAGGTGTCGATCGTGCCCGTCAGCGGTGCGTCACCGTTGGCGAGGTTGATGTGCGTGGTGCCCTTGAGGTTGTAGAAAATGTGCACCTGAGTACCGGTACCTGTGTTCACACACGGGTTCGGGCCCGGAGTCGGAGTCGGATTGCCTGGGGTCGGCGTGGGGCCAACCGGGGTCGGCGTCACCGGCACTGGAGTCGGCGTGACAACCGGGGTCGGAGTCGGCGTGCCACCACCCGGCGTCGGCGTAACGACTGGGGTCGGCGTCGGGCCACCCGGCGTCGGCGTTGGGCCATTGCCTTGGACGTCAAATTCCCACAGCGTCTGGTTCTGACCAGCGTCGATCTTGCACTGAACCGGATCCAGGTTGATCGGCACAACTGCACCAGAGGGGTCAGTCGGCTTGATGTGGAAGATCATGTCTGAGATCGCTGCGTTGACGCTGCCGATCGTGATCACGCCATGGCCCGTGTTCGAGAAGGTCAACTTCGGCGCGGTGGCGGTGAAGTGAACGTCCTCGGTACCCGACGCCGGCGTCGCTACCTTCGGAACCGTCGCAATGATGTGCAGCGGCAGGTTGCCGTCTGGCGAATTGATATTGCCGTACCAGTCGGCGGTGCCTTCGATGTTGGCGGCGCTGATGGTGTTGAGACCATCAACGGTGTCGGCGCTGAGCCGGGCAATACCATTGATCTGGATCAGTGGAATCTGTACCCCAGCCTGGATGGTCTTCGGAATGTCTGTGTTAACCGTCAGGTGAACGTTCTGCGCACCGACGAGTGGGTACGTGCAGGTGTAGTCCAACTGCTTGCTGACTGGATCAGCCCCTGCGCCGCCATTGCCCACGGCAAGCACAGCTACGGCGCCAGCCGCGGCCATACCTGTGACTGACGCCAGAGCGACTAACCGCCGCGCTCCGGCTGACCTTAACTTGCTCATGTAGCCCCTCATTTCGTTATGTGAGTAGCGCGGGCTCTTTGCCTATGCGCCCTCACGTTCAACTGAGTGAGTTCTGTCATATAAAACAGATCACAGCGCGAATATTAGACACGGAAACTGTTTCTAGCAACAGTTAAGGGCCGTTAGATAAGTCCTTTTTTAAAAGGTCAGAAATTGACTTAATTTTCGGTACACCAATACGGCATATGCGAATTCTGCATACACCTAGTAACTCTCGTAGATAAAACTTTTTAAAGTATTAGTAGGCAATGACTGAAACCATGGAGTCCCGATAAATACAGGGGTTCCTGTACCTGTGGTCGCTCAGGTAAACGCTCTTAAACGGTCAACCTTATTGCCATCTCGGTCGAATAGAATTCGCTCCTATGCGTGACCAAATACCCCTTCCACCACGTACCTAAAACTGAACTAGAAATAGGGTCTGGGCCCCGTCGCCACGAGGGGTAACTCGAATGACGACGAAGCCCAGAAGGGAAACAAATGAGTCAGCCGATAGATCTGACTTTCGTACCACTAAGTACGTTTCATGTAGCAGTGGAGATGTCAATCAGGCCCAAGGTCACCGCTGATTGACCTGCTACGCGAATATCGATGACTAACGATCCACCGCAAGCCGAACACCCTGCACGGTCGACGCGGTTGGCTCACCCATCAAATTTCCCCCAGCTGTGTGTTAAATGCAGGGATGACGTTACGTCGCAGTACGAGTTTTGTACAGTCTCGGGAGAAATATTTTTCTCATCACTGTCCGAAAATGAGACTCAACGGTAACAAGCCGCCCCTCTCCACCCCTCAGATGAAGGCGCGCGACAAACGGTCTTGGTTCGGTTACGCATCTGGTGCTCCTCAGACCGAACCAACTGAGCGATCTAGACAGGCGCCGATCCAGAGAGATTTCCTAGGCCCAAGGAACAGCGTCACAGTCAGCAGACGAGACACTTCAAGAAATTTGAGCCGACGAGGGTGTCTGGGTTCATGACATAGGTGACACATGATAGGTGACACATGAGTCGCGTCATGGGTGACAGTCGCGAGCATGTCGAAAGCTCGGGTCGCGGTCTTGAAGGTCATTACTCACCA
>Ga0070667_100002886_pt1 | contig 14775 bp, 13 predicted proteins | sample KBSS33metaG_FD_64659 | JGI IMG/M metagenome (GOLD analysis project Ga0070667, IMG submission 64659) | Switchgrass rhizosphere microbial communities from Kellogg Biological Station, Michigan, USA - KBS S3-3 metaG | ecosystem: Host-associated > Plants > Roots > Rhizosphere > Soil ... | reverse complement strand
CTGGTACCTCACCGTATTAAATAGTCTTTCTTCCGAAGCCCTTCGGGCATCCATGATTCTGTATTCAAGCGAAGGTCAACGATGCCACACCAAATACTGTTCATTCAGGGCGGTGGGGAAAGCACCCACGACGAATGGGACAAGGAACTCGCCGAAACCCTTGGTCGAGAACTCGGGCCGGAATACGACATCCGTTACCCGCGTATGCCAAACGAAGCCGACCCCAAGTACGCCCTCTGGAAGACAGCTCTCAAGCAAGAGTTCGCCAGGCTAGATGATGGAGCCATTCTGGTGGGTCACTCGATCGGCGGGGCAATCCTGATCGGTACTCTCGCCGAAGAAGCGCCTGACCTCGATTTGCACGGCATCTTTCTTCTCGCAGCGGCCTTCGTCGGCGAAAGTGGCTGGCCTAGTGAGGAGATCAAGCCCATGTCCGATCTTGGCAAGAGACTGCCTCCACAGACGCCGGTCTATCTCTATCATGGCAACGCGGACAGAACGGTGCCGTTCGAGCATATTGACCGCTACGCGAGAGCTATTCCGCAAGCGGTCGTACGCCGGCTCACTGGTCGTGACCATCAGCTCAATAACGACATGTCCGAAGTCGCAGCCGATATCCCGGGGCTTGAGTGAAGGGTGCTCCGATTACCTGTTCGGGTCTTTCGATTGTTTCTGGAAGGGAGATTCCTTTATGCCGCTTTCGGATATTCGAGTTTCGCGTATCCGTCATCGCGACCATGTGGCGTCATTGTCGCGCGACCGAATTAGTAAGGCAGAGCGGCAGGCCGATTCCGTGAACTCGTGATGCCACTCGGTTGGAGATCGTTTTGAAGAAGTCTCGCAATTCGGCTTGTTACTATACCCACCTTCGAGGCGATGACATTAGCGGAGAATTCATGCACACTATTTTATCGAACACGAGGTGACGATGTTCTATCGACTTCTGTTGGGAGCATTTCTCCTTGCCACTGCACAGACGCCCGATAGCGCTCCACCGATGCCGGCACCCGGCAAGATGATCGATGTCGGAGGATGGCGATTACATCTGAATTGCACCGGCCAGGCCAAGGCGGGCCAGGCGACTGTCATTCTCGAGGCAGGGGCGGGCGGGTTCTCCGTCGACTGGAGCCTTCTCCAACCGCGCATCGCCGCGTTCGCGCGCGTCTGCTCCTATGATCGGGCAGGCCTGGGATGGAGCGAGCAGGGGCCACACCCGCGAACGTTGCATCAGGTCATTTGGGAACTGCATACGCTTCTCGAAAAGGGGAAGCTGCCCCCGCCTTATGTTCTAGTCGGCCACTCGGCCGGCGGCGTACTCGGACGCCTCTACACATTTACGTACCCCGCGGATGTGCGCGGCATGGTGCTCGTCGATAGTGGTTTTGAAACCGGCGTCATGATCCTTAATGACGGAAAACTGGTTCGCCTCACGGACACCGCAACGGGAAGACCCGTCCCGGCAGTCAAGACCTCCGGTCCCTTGCGCGACGACCAAATCCCACCCAACGTTCGCGCCCAGATTGAAGCCTCCGCTCTCCAGATGGTGCCTCACGCCACTGAACCGCCTTACGACAAGTTGCCCGCTGATGCGCAGCGGATGCGGGCATGGGCGTTTGGACAGGTCAAGCACTGGGCAACCAACGACAATCCGTTCGAGGGTGAAGAGCTCGCATCGCTCGCCGCCGAACTCAAGAAGCCGTATCGTCTCGGAGATCTTCCGCTCATCGTTGTGTCGCGTGGATTGGACCCAGACGACGAACACAGCCGGAATCAAACGGCACTGGTCGGCCTCTCACGTCGGGGGAAACAGGTGATTGCGAAACGCAGTGTCCACGAAGTCATGATCACCGAGCCCGATGTTGTCGCGCAGGCGGTCCAGGACGTTCTTACAGCTTCGCGAAAGTAATATGCGAAAAGACCTCCGGCTGCCACAACGCCCCCGCTGACTCGACATCCCGCAAGAGTCTCATCTCTAGGCGGCCTTACCAGTACTGAGTTTTAGGCTTGTTTAGCGTCTATGCTTGTCGAGACGGAATTCGACGAGTTTTGACAGTACAGTCACAACAGATTTCACAACATTGGACGACGAGAGGCGAACCGAGCCAGGCTGCCCGCGTTGACTGGCAACGACAGCTTCGCGAGCCTCACAGGGGGTCGCGGCCAATCCTGTAGACGGACCCAATACCGTCGATGCCCACAACACACCCGGGCCCAATCTTCTGACGTGCGACATAGTCACCGCCCTTCTAGTACTACTGTGTTATAAAATAGCTTGACAAATATTCGAGGTCGCTGGCATCGGCGGAACGCGTCGGTGAAGTGATAGGGAAAACCTAAGGAGCCAGCAGAAAGGCCGTCCTTCTATGTCTCGGAGCAAAGCCAGCAGAGGAAGTTCACTTGTTTAGAGTGCAACGAGTTCAACGACATCTTGGGTCAGCACAACATTGTGAGGAACCACGCAGGCACGACGCACGCTGAAATCCTCCTCAAAGAGCACACCGACGAGAAAATCGAAACGGCAAGCATCTAGCTGCCGAATCACGCTCATCTGTGTGGACGAGTTGTGCCGAGTAATGCGACGTCCTTTGATTTCGTAGCGTCGTCCATTCGAATCCGCTGCATCGCAGCCCGTTGTTGAGCCTGAGAGCAGCCTCAAGGCCGCACCAACACAGGTGTCATAACCGAAAGACCCTACATGAATCCCGACTACCTTGCGTTGTACGAAGGCCGCGGCGTCTCTGTTGTCGTCGACGCCAACAAGCCCGTCTCCGGAATCCGAGTTCCACTAATCCCTGCCGACCAATAGTTGCGCGGCCCTTCGGAGGCTGCGATAGTGACTTCACAAATTCATCCGTAACAAAATTCGAAAATCTTTGTTTACGAGCCGAGGGAGTGCATGTCGCTGGTGACGGTCTTCAATGTGACCAACAAGGAACTAACCCAGGAATTCGAGGAGACCTTCCGCGAACACGCGCCGATGATTTATCGCACCGCCTACAGTGTGACTCGCACACCGCAGGACGCGGAGGACATCGTGCAGACGCTATTCCTGAAATTGCTTCGCCGCGGTTTTCCCGAAGGCCTGAAAGAGAATCCGAAAGCCTATCTCTACCGGGCGGCCGTCAATCTCTCGCTGAACGCGGTCCGAGTGCGGGACCGGCACGTCCCGATTGCCGACGCCGATAGCCTCAAGGCTTCCGCTGCCGACGAGGTTCCTCGTGCCGACGCGGATACGCAACGCCTGGTGGCTAAGGCGATCACTCAGTTGCATCCGCAAGTGGTCGAGGTACTCGTACTCCGCTACGAGCATGACTACAGCGACGCCGAGATCGCAAGGCTCCTCGGGAAATCACGCGGGGCGGTCGCACTCACGTTGTTCCGGGCGAGGGCCCGGCTGAAAAAACTACTCCGCCATGCCTATGCGGGGAGGACGTTATGAAACGTAAGGATGTAAAACTGGAGGAAGTGTTTCGGCTGCCTCCAGGTTCACGCGAAGAGATGGATCGTGCGCTGGAGCGCATCAAGGGTCGATTGCAGTCCAATACCGCCGCAAATCCCGATCCCTCAGTGGAGAAGCGAGACCTTCGCGCTGATCGGTCCGGTCCTGCCCGGAGCAGGGCGATCATGCTAGCCGCAGCCACGATTGTGCTGTCAGTGGTAGTCGGTGCCTTCTGGAACAGCAGGGTGCAGGGCGTGATGAGCACTCCCGACGGCGCATCGCATTGGGTGTATTCAGGCACCCTTTCCGGAAATGCGGGCGGTGTGTTGAAACTCCGGGACGAATCGCGGGTGGAAATCCGTGCGTTATCCGAAGTCCTGTTGGAACGTGCGACAGATGGCATACGCATCCGTTTGGACAAAGGGACAATCATCGTCAACGCCGCGAAGCAAAGAAATGGTCACCTCTATGTTCAAACGAAAGACATGATGGTGTCTGTCGTCGGCACCGTGTTCGTGGTGAATGCCGAGGACGTCGGTTCGCGTGTCGCCGTTCTCGAAGGCGAAGTTCGAGTACAGCGCGGTCCGACGCAGGACCAGTTGCGCCCAGGAGAGCACGTCGCAACAAGCCCGGCGATGGAACTTCCACCGGTCGAAGACGACGTCTCCTGGAGCCGCGACGCAGCGGAACATCTGGCACTGCTGGATCAGACACGGGCACCTGCAGTCCGGCGACCTTCGTCACGGGAACCCGAGTGGCAAAAAATCGCGGGCCGCAAGTTGTCATTCGAAACTGCATCGGTTCTTTCGAGCGACAGCCGCGATCCCGGAGCTTTTCCGCTGACGATCGACAATGTCTACAGGTCTACCGGTGGTGTCTTCAATGCCAGTTTTCCTTTGAGGTACTACGTCGAATTTGCATACAAACTCTCACTAACTCCCGAGCAACGTGAAGCATGGCTGTCGCAAGTTCCGAAATGGGTGGAAACGGACCATTTCGCCATCGAGGCGAAATCCCCCATCAACAATCCGACGAAAGATCAACTGCGGCTGATGATGCAATCTCTGCTCGCCGAACGCTTCAAGCTGGCTCTCCACTTCGAGCAAAAACCGATGCAGGCGTTGACTCTCTCGCTTGTCAACGCGGGGACGCTGGGGCCGGGAATTCGTCCTCATGCCGAAGGTCCTCCGTGCCTGGCAAAACGCGCCGATTCGGATCTGTTCCCCCGCGATATCGACCGCAATGTGTGGCCGTACCACTGCGATACCGTCATCCTCATGCGTCCAGGCGTGTCCCCAAAGGGCCTGGGACCGGCGGTCCCCAAGACCTCCGTTCAAAGTCTGTTGATGGCCGCTAGAAACGTCACGATGGAAATAATGCTGGATGCATTCACTTCACCAGGAGTCGGATTGAGCCATCCGGTCGTGGATCAAACCGGACTGGACGGAAATTTCGACTTCAATCTGGAGTGGACACCCGACGACACAAGCACTGCCTTTGCAGAAGCCGTACGGGAACAACTCGGAATGAAGCTCGAATTGAACAGGGTCCAGGTACCGGTCCTGTTTATCGATCACGTCGAGAAACCTTCGGGAAATTAACCCGTAACAGATTGCCGCATTCGTTGTTTACGCAGTCAGGAGAACACCTCATGAAAGACCACCGAACCGTACTCGCGGGCCTGTTTTCAGCCGTGGTTTTGGCTGCTCCGTTATTCGCGCATCACAGCGTGGCTAACGTCTTCGACACAAGCAAGAGCGTCTCCATGAAGGGCACTATCACAAAAGTCGACTGGCGCAATCCACACGCTTCGATTTACCTCGATGTTAAGGACGCCTCGGGCAAGATCACCAACTGGTGGATCGAAATGGCCACTCTTGCCAACCTTTCGAGAGCCGGCCTGGACCAGAACATGATCGATCTGAACCAGACCTACTCGATCGAAGTATTCCTGTCCAAGGATGGATCGGCGAAAGCAGTCGGCATCAACCTGATCTTCCCGGATAGTAAGAGCTATGACATCAGCGACAATTATCCAATGCGGCCACCGGCAAAATAGGACACTTTCCAGGAAGCATGAACATATTGGGAATCGCCTTGCTCGTGTTCCAGGTGCAACGGGCAAGCATCAGCGGCACCGTGACGAAGCCCGGCAGCAACGAACCTTTGCCTGGAGCGACGGCAATTCTGCGCCCCGCCAGCGCTGAATCCCCTTTGCCCGCGCGGAGTTCGCAACTCACCGCGGAGCGGGCGCAGTTTCAGAGTGCGCAGAACTCGCGCATCCGTCTTGCGATCACGGAAGACGATGGACGATTCACTGTCGGCGATATCGAACCCGGCGATTACAGGCTGTTGGTGCAGAGTCCGCTCTATGGCGGCGTCGCTTATGGACAGCGCAGACCCGACGGCCCCGGCGCGATCCTGACAATCAAGGCTGGTCAAGCTCTTGCCGATCTCAAGATTTCGATGGCACCGACGGGCACCATCGCCGGACGGGTCACGGGACGTGGCGGAGAGCCGCTCGCGTATGCCAGGGTACAGGCACTGAGATTTGGCTATCAGGAAGGCAAACTCAATTTGACAGCCACCCAGATCACAACCACGGACGATCGCGGCGAATACCGTCTCTTCTGGCTTTCCAGCGGGAGATACGTCGTCGTAGCGAGCGCCGCTGCCGCGCCAATGATTCCTGGAGCGACAACACCGCCCATCCGACCTGGAGGAATCGCCCTAACTGGTGATCTCCCATTTCAAGGGCGGCTGGGCTTGCCCATCATTCTGGGTGAACGTCAGGAAGGAACCAGTTTCGTCAAACACCTTCTCGATGACGGCACCCTCCGGGAGGAATCCTGGCTGCCTACCTACTATCCGGCAACGACGGACCGGACGCAGGCCACTCCGGTGGACGTCGTTGTTGGCTCGACCGCCGGTGCCAGTGTCACCGGCATCAACATCACTCTCGGCCCTTCACCTGTTCAGAAAGTTCGAGGACGGGTCAGCAATGGAAATCAGGTGACCGTCACTCTGATTCCCGCAGCCGAGGGGACGGACTCACGGCTGCTCAACACCACTGCATCGGTAATCGACGGCTCTTTCGAATTCTCCGGGATTATTCCCGGCCCTTATTACCTGACAGCGCAGAACAGGAACGGACTTGTGGCGACGCCGATAGCTGTTCTCGTCGGCGACCGCGATGTGGAGAACCTCGCGATTGCGATGGCGCCGGCAATCACCCTGTCCGCGCACGTCGCCCTGGAGGGTGTGACACCGGGCACTCCAGACGGTCTCACCGGGCTCGTCGGCACGCTGCGGTCCGAGTTGGTGGCCGTGCCGAGGGCAACACTAACCCAGCCGAACTCCCAGCTTGGGCTCGGGAACAGGATGAACTGGACGAATGTTCCGCCTGGAAACTACCAACTCAGTCTTCAGCAACCCGCGTTGCGCGAGGATCAGAAGCGGTTTCATATCAAATCCATTCGCCTCGGCCGTGAAGATGCTTTCGAGACGATTCGCGTCTCGCCAGGAACCACGGATGTTCTCGAAGTCGTCTTGACCACGGAGTCAGGCTCGGTTGAGGGTACCGCGATTGGCCGCGCCGGGGATCCGGCAGCAAATGTCACGATAGTCCTGGTTCCTGCCAACGCCCGTAAGCGCACGTCTCTCTACAGCAGCCTTGTGACAGGCAACGACGGGAAGTTTCGCTTTCAGGAAGTGCCGACAGGTGACTACAAACTCTTCGCCTGGGATGACGTAGAGACCGGAGCCTGGGCGAACGCCGAGTTCATCGCCCCGTACGAATCGAGAGGCCGCGCCGTTCGCATTTCCGGAAACGGCAAAGAAGAAGTGCAATTGAATGTGATTTACAACCGATGAGAATGCTGAACCTCTTACTATTCTTTCTTCTCTCACAACAGCCGCCCGGGCTGCCGGCATCGATCGACGGCGTTATCCTGAATTCCGAAACGAAGCAGCCACTCGCAGGCGCGACATTGACGATCCTCGACCGGGTCACTTCCGGCGGCAAATGGATAACCGTCACGGGCAATGACGGCAGATTCAGCTTTCGCAGCATTCCGCCCGGACAATATTCGATCGAAGCCAGCCGCAGCGGTTACGTTTCGGAGACAACGGGCAGCCCGCTAACTGGTCCACGTTTGTCTCCGGATCCGCTGGCCCCGATTAATACCCAACTCGTACAGGAACTGACTCCCGGGCAGGTGCTCTCCGGTCTGCGCTTCGTGCTTACTCCAGCAGGCGTCATCTCGGGACGTCTTACGACAGAACGCGGGGAGGTCGTGGCGGGCGCCATTGTCCAGGCGTTTAAAACGACCTATCAGAACGGACTGCGCGAACGCACGCTGGTTCAATCCGTGGTGTCAAACGACCTGGGTGAATATCGATTCTTCATGCTGAAGGCGGGGCAATACTACGTCTCGCTTGTCCCGCCAAAGCTCGCCATCCAGGGCGTTAGCAATCAGTCCTTCTCGATCCCGGTGTTCTATCCCGGAACCATCGACCCGCTGAAAGCGACGGTCATTGATCTTCGCGTCGGTCAAACAATCGAAGGCGTGGACCTTCGTTCGATTCCGATTAAGAACCGCCGCATTGCCGGCGGGGTTCAAGGTAACGGCAGCGATGGCGTTGACGTGCTGCTCTCGCCGGTGAACGGCACAGCGAACCTGAAATTCACAATCTCCAAAGACACTCCGAATCCGACCTTTCAATTCTCCGATATTGTTCAGGGTTCGTACCTGCTGGTCGCGCGCACGAAGGACATGAGGTCCGTGATTCCAGTTGAGGTCGGCAATAACGATTTGCTGGGAACGCGCGCCACGCTGGGGCCGGGTTTCAGGATCCCTTCGCTTGCACGTATCGAGGGGCATCCCCCAGGCAATGACCCGGAACTCGAGAAAATCTACCTCAGCCTCCGACCGAACGTGGCGGTTCCAGGACTCGAGCCTGAACTCTACTCACCGTTCGCCGATGGCGGCTTCTGGCTCGAGGCTCTGAAAGGCGACTATTGGCTCGAAATCGCCCGCACAGAGGACTACTACATCAAATCGATCCGTCTCGATGGGATGGATGTATTGAACCAGGGACTGCACGTGACAACTTCAGTGGAAGGCCCGATGGAGATCGTCATCGATAATCGTTTCGGAACCGTGCAGGGCTATGCCGCAGCCCCACGCGTCACTGTCGTCCTCGTGCCGGATGCCGCGCGCCGCAATCAGCGCCCACTCTACAAGTCCGGGAAATCCAGCAACGGCATATTTCATTTCGAGAAGGTCCCGCCCGGCGACTACAAGTTGTTTGCCTGGTCTGAAGACACGATCGACAACGGCGGCCCGTGGCTCGATCCTGAGTACCTCCGAAAGTATGAAGACCGCGCAACGCCCGTGCGCATCGAGGCAGACAAGAAAACCGTGCTCGATCGGCCGATTCCCGCGTTCTAGGACACCAATCCGGGGGCTATCAGTTGCCAGGTGTGATCACATTGCAGCCCTTCACAAAGGAGACACCCATTGAAATCCGTACGGAGATCTCTTCTGGTTTTGGTGTCCATCGCCTTAACGACGATGGTTTCTCAAATGTTCCGCGCTGGGGCCCAGGCGCCACAGCCGGGCACAATTCAGGGAACCGTGACGCGTGAAGGAACAACGGAGCCGCTTTCTGACGTTCAAATCACAGTCGTCGCCAGAGGCAGTCTAGCGGCTACAGGTTTCAGCGCGCAGCAGGTACTGCAAGCCGTCAACCGGGGAGCGGCCGTGAATCCGGAACTTGTCCAGATGGCTCGCGATGCGACGAGCGGAAGTCCAAGAGCGGCTCTCGCGAATGCGGTTCCCATTACAGCGGTCTCTGACAGTGCGGGCCGCTTCACCGTCCGGAATGTTCCGGTGGGCGAGCACTATGTACGCGCGCAGCTGCAAAATCATTTCGGCCCCGTCATCAACGGTGCGCGCCTCCCGATTGCCTCCGAGATTGCTGTTGTCACATCACAACAGACAGCGGAAGTTCGCCTCTCCTTGATGCAGGGCGGCACAATTAGCGGCCGGGTTCTCGATCCGAGTGGAAAGCCGCTGCAAAACTCTCCGGCCCAGGCCTTGCAACGCGCCTACGACAACGGAATGCCGTCGTTCCAGATCGTGGATGTGAAACCGACGGACGATCGCGGAGAATTCCGCCTCGGGGTCCTTGCGCCGGGCGAATACTACCTCGCGGTGACGCCCGTTTCTGCCGGTGCAAGAGGCGCGCCGGCTCCCGTGACCACCCCGGCAGGGGAAGTGGCAGTCCCGACGTTGTATCCCAACACAACCGATACCACGAGAGCCGTCCCGATCCTTCTCCACGCCGGTGAGGACATATCGGGAATGAACATCCAGACAAGGACCGTGGCCGGTGTGAAAATTTCGGGCCGCGTGACGCACACGTTGCCGGCCACGCCTCCTGCAGCGCCGCGTGGAGGTGTCCGTCCGCTGCTCGCTGTTGTTGGTTTGGCGCCGCGAGACAAGCCCGCAGTACCCGACCTATTCGCAGCTGGCGCCGGTGTCAACGCGTCAGACGACGGCACTTTTGAGATCTTGAATGTCCCGCCGGGATCCTACGACCTGTTCGCGCGCCTTCCTATCGCCTTCGGCTGGGGCGGGCTGGCGCCACCCGAACGCGCAACGACTCCGCTGGCTATCGGAAGAACAACCGTTGAAGTCCGAAGTGGAAGCGTGGACGGCGTCACGATCGTCGTCCATCAAGGCGTTGATGTCAAAGGTCGTATAACTATTGACGGACAGCCTCCCGATGCAAACAGCATTCGCGTCTCACTGACACCCGACGACAGCGCCTCTCGAATCGTCGAGACGCAGATGGCCAATCTCATCGGACAGATCACGCAATATCCGCCCCGAATCGAACCGGACGGATCGTTCACCATTCCGGTTGTCCCGGAAGGGCACTATCGACTGCAGGTCTCCTTTATGAGTCAGGCCGGCAACTCCTACGTTGCCGATATTCGTCAGAGTGCAGCCAGCATATTGGATTCGGGTCTGGCGGTTGGCCGGGAAGCGGCCAACCCGATTGAGGTGCAGATGAGTACGAACGGGGCAGCTCTCGAAGGAAATGTGCTCACTGCAGACCGCAAGCCCGCCCCGCGCACGACTGTCGTACTGATACCTTCTTCGAACCGGCGTCAAAACTCCGCCCTCTACAAGACGGCTCAAACGGATGCTCAAGGGCACTTCGCAACAGCCGGTGTTGCGCCGGGCTCATGGAAGTTGTTCGCGTGGGAATCGGTACAACCCGGGGCGTACCAAAATCCGGAGTTCATTCAAAAGTATGAGTCCCGGGGAACGAGTGTGACAGTAACCCCGGGCAGTCGCTTAACCACCGACGTAATGTTGATCCGCGATTAGGGGGGCCCGATCCAATGACCCCACGCCCACCTCGAATCGCAACCTGGCTTCTAAGACGCTTGGGCGGCCTCCTCAAGGGATCGCCAAAAGCCGCAGTCACAGCCTGCATAGCAGGGTTAATTTGGTTAACTCAAATGGCGAGTGGGCTCAACCTTGATGCATGTGAGGGAAGGGATGTCTCGCTGGAAAAGTGGAGAACCGGACCCCCATCCAAGGCTCTTGAGTGTGCGGTTTTTTTAACGTAGTTCGAAAAAGCCCTCGCTTCAGACTCGAATGACTCATCTTCCTTTCGATAAGTTACTTGCCGTTCTACATCATTTCTACATCATTAAGAGAGGATGCGAAGGAAGCCCGCGAAGAAATTGGAGAATTCATTGACTCAAAATGAAGACCATAGGCGCCAATGCTCTTTGTTTTCAATTGAACGCCAATTTCCCAAGCTGGATGTCGCGGTCGCGATCCGGCATCCTCGTCCGTCTCAGCTTTCGGCCCACGAATTTTTCAGCTGTAACAATACGATCGGCTGCGGATTTTTCGGAGCTCGTTTGCCCGCGATTTGGAGTGAGATCGAGTCCCCGCATCCAATGCGTAGTCGGAGACGTTTCGAGCGGTCGCCAGTATACCTTCCCAGCCTGCTTTGAGATGCTGTCCGGGTTACTCCGCTAATTGTAGTTTTCTTGTTTGTTTTGGGTTGCATGGCGGCTCATACCTATTGATGGAGCAACCTTCCACCGGTAGGAAAATTGCGACCACTATGCATCGAAAGCACTCCGGAGATTTCACTGAGACGGAGTCGGCTTTTTAATGGGAATTACTCAAGCCCGAAGAGTTTGCGAACATATCAAAGAGATTGTTCAAGTACATCCAGAGCGACCCTTGTCTCTCAAATGACCAGCACGCCTGTATCCGACGGACGCATCGACGCGAAAGGAACTTGGAATATTTATGACGGATAAACCTCTCGCGTTTGTTGGAATTCGGAATCAGCGGCTCTTCGGTCCGAAGGCCGCCGCAAGATACCTCGGTATCTGCGAAGACACCCTCAAGAAGATCAGCGATCTTGGACAACTCAGAGCTTTCAACATGAACGGCCGTCGTGCATATCGGCTGGAAGATCTAGACGCATACGTCGAGTCGTTACCCGGATGGTATGATTCGACCGGCGAGAAATCCGCAAAGGTCGTAGGAGACAGGAGAGTCTCATGATCTTTGAGGAAGTAGAGAAAAGGACCGGCAGGAAATTCATTGCCGGTTCGAAGTATTGGCCGGACGGGACGCGGTTCCGGCGCCGGTTTTCAAATAAGACCCTTGCCAGAAGCGTTCTCGTTCGAATTGAGAGCGCAATTGGGATGGGAACCTGGAAGGAGCTGAGAAAGGAGCTGGCTGGAGAGGAAGAGCAACAGGACTATACAATCCGGGAATTTGCGGATGTGTATTTTGAGGAATATTGCAAAATCCGCAACACGCGGCCTGATTTTAAGGAAGAAAGATTAAAGACGATCAAGGAGATTGTCGGAGATCTGACCCTACGGGAATTTACCAGCGCTCACGCGGCGTATTTCGAAAAGGAGCGCGCAAAGGGCGTGAACCCCAGGACGGGAAAGCCGATTTCGAAGGCAACGATCAATCGAGGACTACCCGTGCTCAGTCACATGTTCACATTTGCTTTGAAGAAGAGATTGATTGGAGCCCATCCAATGACGCGATATGGACGTTTGCGCGAGAACGAGAAGGCGCTAAGGGTCATGACGTTGGAGGAAGAGCGCCGATTGGTACAGAGAGTCACGGACGAAAGTTCGATCATCGGGTGTTACATCGGTCTGCTCGGTGAAACGGGTCTTCGAAAGTCAGAAGGGCTGAAGCTGAAGTGGGATTACGTTGATACTGGGCGTCGTACGCTGACGGTGGAAGCCTCAAAGAACGGCAAAACCAGGCACGTTCCTCTTTCAGACTACGCTTTGGAATTGCTCGGCAAGTTGCCAAGGATAGAGAAGTGTCCCTTTGTGTTTGTGTGGCCGGATACGAAGCAGCCAGTTCGCGATCCTCGTCATTCGTTCATGGAGGGTCGTCAAAGAGCCGGATTAGAGTGGGTCGGGTTCCATGATCTTCGACATTTTCGAGCCACGCAGTGGATCATGCGTGGTGTCGATATCCGAAGCGTCCAGGGCTTACTCGGGCACCGAAACATTAAGACAACCGAACGGTATGTGAAGTTCGTACCGGGTCACGCATCGCAGCGGGTGATTGAAGCCCAGCGGCTGGAGGACCAGGAAATGGCTAATTCTCATATGCGACAAATAGGCGACACAAACGGGTCGAAATCGGACGTGCTTGTAAGTTGTTGAAAACAAGCTCGCCTGGGTGGCGGAACTGGCAGACGCACCGGACTTAAAATCCGGAGCCCCGCGAGGGGCGTGCGGGTTCGATTCCCGCCCCAGGCATTTTCTTTCGAATCAGACACAGCCTCACTGTGGACCAACCTGTGACCAACTGTTTCTCTCGATCCCGCATTAGGCATGTCCGTCGAAATCCAGCGGGCGTAACAATTTCGCGTTAGATGCGACTTTTAAGTTTCGCGGCGTAATTCAGGTTTTCTGGCGTGAAACCTCTCTTCATTCGCTCGCGGTACCGAATTCCGCGGTAGTAGAAGTCGATTTCTATCGACGATTCACTTTGGGCGCGCACTGCGAACCTGTGAGCCTTATGGATCCCTACTCACGCACGTAGCGCAAGTGTGCAGCAGCTGGACTATGAAGCACATTGTCGATTCGGAATTGCGACACTGACTCGTGCAGGTTCTCGAAGAGACGCCTTCCATTGCTGAACAGGATTGGCGCAAGAGCAATTTCGAGCTCGTCGATGACACCCATGTTCAAGTACTGTTGGATCACGTCCGCGCCGCCTGCGATCCGAATATCGCGACCGTCCGCAGACTCTCGAGCCTGCCTGAGGGCACTTTCCGCTCCGTCGTTGACGAAGTAGAAGGTCGTACCGCCCGGGCGGACCCAGGTTTCACGCTTCTCGTGGGTTAAAACGTATACCGGTGTGTGGAACGGCGCCTCCTCTGGCCAAGCGCGCTCGCCCTGTTCGAACATTCGTTTCCCCATGATGTTGGCGCCGATGCGTTCCGTGGTTTTCCGAAGCATGTCATTTACAGGGCCGGTCTCTCCCCCGGGACCCAGCTTGAGGTGCTCACGGAAGAACTGCTGGTTCATTATCCAGCGCATCAGCGCACCCCACTTTGCGCCCCAGTTCTTGTACTCGGGGTTGTCCCAATTCTCGATGGTCATTCCCTCTGGCGCCATGTAGCCGTCAAGGCTTAACGCGATGTTTACGAATACCTTGCTCATCATTTCCCCTCAACGCCTGGATGTCCGCCTAACTTATATTCGGCTGAGTTCCTTTGATGCTGCTCAGCGGGTTCGATCCCTAGGCATTGCTTTCGATCTTGCGTATCAGGCATATCCGACGGAATCCAGCACCGGATTCTCATTTATCAGTCGCTTTGCACATATAATAGCTCTCATTTCCGCATGACCAGGATTGGAGAGAATGACGCCAGAGCGTCGGCGACAAATTGACGACCTCTTTAATGCTGCTAAGGAGGGCGGCCCAGACGCCTTGGCAGGTGCGGACCCGGAACTGAGGCGTGAAGTTGAAACCCTCCTGAACACCGGATCCACTGCTTTCCTCTCAACATCGGCGCGGCCAGACACTCGAGGGTTGCACGAGGGGGCGATGCTTGGTCCCTACCGGATCGAAGGGCGACTCGGTGCCGGCGGTATGGGCGAGGTCTGGAAGGCGCGGGATGTGCGTGTGAGCCGCTACGTCGCCATCAAGACTTCCCGATCCGAGTTTAATGACCGCTTCAAGCGGGAAGCAACTGCAGTAGCAGCTTTGAATCATCCCCATATCGCCGCACTGTTCGATGTC
>Ga0070667_100002882_pt1 | contig 14788 bp, 17 predicted proteins | sample KBSS33metaG_FD_64659 | JGI IMG/M metagenome (GOLD analysis project Ga0070667, IMG submission 64659) | Switchgrass rhizosphere microbial communities from Kellogg Biological Station, Michigan, USA - KBS S3-3 metaG | ecosystem: Host-associated > Plants > Roots > Rhizosphere > Soil ... | reverse complement strand
GTCGAGGGATTCGAGCAGAGCAGCATCAGGCTGCACCGTCGAGAGCGCTAGATGTCGAGCGCGTACCTCGGGATCGGTGACGACCTCGGCCAAACGGCGATGCATGTCTCGCCGACGTAGGGGACTGGCGCCCGTGTACACACCGCTGGCCAACAGCGGATGCGAAAAGCGAATACGATGACCGTCGAGCACCAAGATTCCGGCAGTCTCCGCCTCCTCGAGTGCACGGCGAAGACCGTCTGGATCGAATTCGACAGCGGCGGACGTCAATTCGAGGGTCGGCTCACCCAGACAGGCCGCAGCGAGCAGCAAATCTCGCGTGTCGCTGCCCAATCCTGTCAGGCGTGCATGAACCAACTCGGCCAGTGTGGGCGGTAATTCTATGTCGGCCTTGGTATTTGCATCGCGGATCGTGCGGGCGAGCTCGATTGCATAGAGCGGACTTCCTCCGGAGACTTCGTGAATCCGTACCATCGTCGGGCGCGGAAACGAACGCCCGAGTCGTTGGGAGATGACCTGGTGCAGAACATCCAGACTCATTGGCGACAATTCGATGCGGCGTAGGGCGTCTGGCCTGGGTAGCTGTAGCCAGGTGCCGGGATTCTGGCTCTGGTTGGTGCGGACTGCCGCGACGATGCCGACGGGACCGGATATCCGGCGCGCCGCGAATGCAATAACCGATGCGCTTGACGGATCGACCCACTGCAGATCGTCGATCGCCAAGACCAGCTTCTGGCGCCGCGCGAGTTCCTCGATGATGCCCAGGAAGGCTGCCGCCACGGCACGCGGATCAGCCGAGGCGTCGTCGTCAATGACTCGCAACAGCACTCGGTCGATCGCCAACCGTTGTGGCTGTGGCAGATTGGCCCATACCGCCGGATCGACGTCGCTGAGTAAGTCCGCCAATACGGCGTAGGCCAGCACAGCTTCCGCCTGAGCCGGACGCGCGGACAACACGTCGAACCCCTGCTCGCGAGCCTGTCGCTGCACGCCCAGCCAGAACGTCGTCTTGCCGATGCCCGCCTCACCTTCGACCAGCAGACCGCATGGCTGTTTCGATGCACAGGTCCAGAAATCGGCGACCGCAGATGACTCCGCTTGATTAGTGACGTACAGCCCTTTACTCGCCATCAACCCATGAGCCACCTTCCCGTCTCCGGAACGATCAGCAAACTGCTTACATAGGAAACTACTCCCGCTGCAAGTGCGCGGCGACTTAGCCGCTATAGGCCGGTTACCTTCCCGCACTGGCCGATGAACCGGCCAACCTCAGCTTGCGAGCATTGTGCTGAACGCGCGGGCCGTATCGGCGTGGTCGGCGGTCAGGACTGTGGGGATTCCCCTGATTACTTGATTGCGGTGAGCAAATAGCGTCGGTGGCGACTCGGCCAGCAAACCCACGCCGCGATAGAACAGGAACCCGTTATGCCCGCGCCCACATCATCTGCTGCCCACCGCACGCCGTCGGGGCACCGCACACGCCAACCCAGCCGGGCCCATACCGCCACCGCCGCGGCGATGGCCGCCGGCGTCCTGGTGCTGGGCGCCACCGCGGCACTGGGCGCCCACGCGCAGTCACCGGCAACTGCGGGGCACAACAGCGAAAACCCTGCCCCCGGTGGGTTATTCGCGGCTGCGGTGCCGTCGACGGTGCTGACCGCGTTGGAGGCCCCGATCGCCGATCGCCACGACACCGCGTGGACGGCGTTGACGGTGCTGGGGTTGATCACCCCGAACGGTCCCGCCCCGACGCGACCTCAGCCCAGCGCGGTGGGGTCTGCGACGGGCCCGGCTGGCGGCACTGTGGTGGGCAGCTTCAGTGCGGCCTTTGCGCCGACGATTTTCGCGACACCCTCTGCCGGCTCTCCATCCGGCAACGCCGCCAATTCGTCGGCGACGGGGTTGTCGACGATGGCGGCGTTGTCGGTGGCGCCGCTGGCCGCACCGGGTGGTGGGGCGTTTTTGGGGTTGATCGGTCCGGGTGGTCTGCTGATCGGCAACGGCTTGGATGCCACGTGCGCGGGTTGTGCCGGTGGTAACGGCGGACTGTTGTGGGGCAATGGCGGCAAGGGCGCCGACGGGGCGCCGGGTCAGGCTGGTGGGGCCGGCGGCCGGGGCGGGTTGTTGTTTGGCAACGGCGGAGGCGGCGGAGCCGGCGGCCAGGGCGCAGACGGCGGCAACGGCGGCAACGCCGGATTGCTGTTCGGCGACGGCGGCACCGGCGGTAAGGGCGGTGACGGCATTCAGGGACTCAACGGCGTCAACCCCACCCCCACCGGCCAACAAGCACCCCAGGGCGACGAGGGACAGTTCGTTATCAACGGGAACGGCGGCCAAGCCGTTGGCGGCAACGGCGGCCCCGGAGATAACGGGGGGCCCTTGGTTGCCGGCGGCAACGGCGGAAACGGCGGGGCCGGCACTGTGTCGGACGCCGACCTCAACAACACCAGCGGCGACAGCCTCGCCGTCGGCGGCCGCGGCGGCAACGGCGGCAACGGCGGCACCGGCGCTGTCGGCGGCAACGGCGGGACCGGGGGGACCGCCTCCCACGGAGTAAATGGTGGGACCCCCATCGGCGGGCCCGGCGGTGACGGCGGCACCGGCGGCACCGGAGCCGATGGCGGTAACGGCGGTAACGGCGGCGACGCCCATGCATATCGAGGCAGCACTGCCGTCGGCGGTGTCGGCGGCAACGGCGGTGACGGCGGCCAGGGCGCTCAGGGAGGCAGCGGCGGCGCTGCCGGACAAGGCGGTAAAGGCGGCAACAGCGGACTCCTCGGCGGGTCCGGCGGCAGCGGCGGCAACGGCGGCACCGGCGGCACCGGCGGCACCGGGGCCTCGGGCGGCAACGGCGGCAACGGCGGCAACGGCGGCTCGGCAGTGATTGACCGCCCCGCCCAGGACAACTTGGAAATCCCCGGCCCCCCCGGCAACGGCGGAAAAGCCGGCGCGGGCGGCGCAGGAGGCACCGGCGGTGCAGGCGGCCAAGGCGGCGCGGGCGGAACCGGCGGCCTCACCGGCCAGGCCGGATCGACAGGCACTACCGGTGCCACCGGTGCCACCGGCGCCACAGGCACCCCAGGCTCGGACGGCAAGGCTGGCGGCGGAGTCGAATAGAGCCAGGTGTTGTAGGTCGTAGCGATGAGAAACGCCTCCAGATCGTCGCGAGACCGCGAAGTGGTGGTCTTGTCTGGCTCGATACCGGTGTACTAACGGACGGCGGATGAGCCGAGCACTCATCCGCGCCGCGGTGGCAGTACAGCGGGCGATGGCTGAACATGACCGTCTGGCAATGCCTTTCGAACGAGCCCGCACGCAGCTGTTGGCTGGACAGGTGCAACGGCGAAGTCGCCAAAAGCAGGTCGCTGATTCCACGCTGGGTCTGGTGTTGAGTTCCTTTGAGCAGCTGGGTGTTTCGCGGCGGGCCGACCGGGCTCGAGCGGAGCTTGCCCGGGTCAAAGTCGGGACTCAATGCGGTGTCGGGCTGACTGCATCCGAGCGACGTGCTGCCGAGCTTGCCGCGGCGGGGATGACCAACCGGGAGATCGCCGCGGCCCTGTTCGTCACCGCAAAGACCGTCGAGGCCGGGTATATCGCAAGTTGGGCATCCGCAACCGTGCCGAATCGCCTTGCATATCAGCGAGCTTCGCGGCTAGCAAGAAATGTAGGGATATCCCCGATTACTTGATGGCCGCGAGCAAATAGCGTCGGCTGCGACTCGGCCAGCAGATCGCCGCGCTAGAAGAGGAACCGCGGTTCGTACTGTGAGTGGCGAATTCCGTTGGCGCCGTGGGTCACCGCGGACATCGGCCAAGGAGAGCATCAATGACCAGGAAACTAGCATCCGCATCGCTGACGGTTGCGAGCGCGGTGGCCCTACTCACCATGCTTGGCTCGTTGAGCGATCCTGCCCCGGCCCAAGCGCAGCCATTAGCGCCGCTTCTACCACCACCCCTTGCCCCCGCATGCACCTCGTGGCAGTTCCCCGGCGGTCCAGTCACTTTGCTTTACCCGCCCATCGGCAAGACCGTCTTCGACGTCCCCGTCGGCACGCACGTCGATGCACCCGGCCAAACGATCGGGGACAACGGCAGTCCCCCGTTGCCAGTACACGTCGTCGGCGACATCCTCGGGCACAGCTTCACGCTGACGGTGAATAGGGACAACTTCGAGCCGTTGAACTTCATTGGGCAGATCCGCGACGACAACAAAGCCCACGGCTTCTACCAAATCGGCAAGACTGGCTCGGAGGTCAACTTTCAAACTGCGGAACCACTGGTCTGCCAGCCTGCACCCGCACCCGCGCCCGCGCCTGCGCCCGCCCCCGAGCCACAGGCCGTCAATTGCGACGACCCAGCCGTTTTCGAGGCGAACAAATTCATCTGTCAGACCGCACCCTTAGTGCTTTTCGGGCCGAAGGACGCCGTCACCATGAACATCACCGTGGGACTCGGTACCGCCGACGTCGACATCGCCAACACCGCCGACATCTCGGGCACATGTAAATACGACGCCACCGCCCCGCTGCTTCCCGGCGTGCATAAGACGTTCGACCTTGCCGCAAACGGGTCGACAAGCTTCAGCACACTCTCGCCACCGCTGCTCTCGACCTACCACGTGGTGCTGTCCTGCAAAGGTCCGTGGAACGGCAAGACCGTGGAGTTCGGCCACGTCGAGCAGGACGTGACCGCCGCAGGGTGATCGGGCGCCGACTCGTCAAATCATCGATCACCACCTTCCTCGGTCGTGTTGTCGGTCAATCTAGTTGAGCCCGAGGACAGCCGGCGGCGACGCCGAGGACTGGACAATGTAGCGACTGACGCTGGCGAGGATCACCTCGATGGTGGTCACGGCGAGCGTCGTCATTATCGCGGTCGCCGGCACGATGACGTGGATGGTGGCGAGTCTCCGTTACTGATCCACCTGACTCGTTCACCGGGAACACGCGAGCGTCGACGGCTTCTCGACGTCCTGACAAGAGTGGACCCCGCTTCTGCCGCGTCGCGTCGGGCTCGAATTCCTCAGTTGGTTGGTAGCAGAAGCAATACCCCGCAACAAGATTCGCGCCGGTCGACGTCGGGACCAATTGGGCCGGGTGTATTGCAAGTTGGGCATCGGCGACCGTGCCGAATTCGCCGGGCACATCAACGCGCTTGGCGGCTAGCAATGTAGGGGATTCCCCGATTACTTGATGGCCGCGGGCACATAGCGTCACAGCATGAGCATCAAACGTCGCATCGGTATTCCGGCCGCGCTCGCACTGAGCTTTGCCGCCCTGGCTTACGCGCCGGTCGCGTCCGCCAGCCCAGAAGGGAGCTTCATGGACGAATTGAGCACGGACAACACCAAACCGCCCGACATGGGTTACCGCGAGATCGTCGGTGCGGGATATCGAACGTGCAGCGAACTTCGCAGCGGCGTCTCGGTTCTCGACGAGATGAGCGCGGTCGAAAGCACTTACCACTTCGACCAGGGCACCCTGTTCGTCAGCGCGGCGACCACCAACCTCTGTCCCGACTTCGCCTCTGGTTAGCCGCTCCTCACCATCGACAGGACGAAACACGAAATGACCAACGAGCAGCCAAGTTTGGCCCCCTTTAACGTTTGACAACGGTGGTCAGCGCACCCATGGCGGCCTTTGATGTTAACGCCACCAACACGAATCGAGGAAGGTCATGAACGATCGATCAGCCGAGTCCGCCACGAACCTCGTTGGAGTCACAAACCCAGTGCTGCTTCAACATCCGATGGGGCGGCACGTGGCCACGATCAATCGGGGGCTGGCAATCGCCACAGTCCTGGCCGCAGCGACGCTGGGGATAGCCTTCCCTGCCTGGGCTGCTCCCGATGTTCAGGGCCCGGATTGCGCGCCAGGAACAGCTGCGGGCGTGCAGCCTGACGGTAGTCCTGGAACTATCTGCATTCCCTTAGATGTAGTCGGCATCAAGCCGACGCCGCACAACGCCGTCTCGATGACGCTGAAGAATAACGGGTTAAGCGTGCACGCAGTTTTCATCAACACCCAGTCGGTTTCCGGTCAATGTCACTATGACGCGCAGGACGTCAACGGACTGCTGCCCGGGGTGTCCGACGACTTTCCCATCAGCGGGCATGGCATGGTGAACCGCACCTATTTAGCTCCTCCGCCGTTAACTACCTACCACGCGACAGTGTCATGCCGCGGCACGTGGAACGGCCAAGACATCGAGTTCGGCAACACCTCACAGGATGTGTCCGGCTAACGCCCAGACGGAGAACTCAGGTATCGCGGGCTCGATAGCGCTGACGCCCGACAAGAGGTCACACAGCATTCAACACAGTTTGGAAATGCCATTGCTCACCAACAACTGAGGGATTTGCGCAATGTCATCGAAAAAGGTACCGGCGATGCAAGGAGAGCATCATGACTAGGAAGCAAACAGCAGCATCGCTTGCCATAGCCGCCACCATGGTCGGCGTCGCCGCGACATTGGCGATACCGGTCGCCAGCGCTGATCCGCTCGATCCGATCCGAGCCGCCGCCAACAACGCCCGCAGTCAAACGTCTTGCGCGCCGCTGAACTACAGCAGGGATCTCGAAGGCCAGGCGCAACACGAGGCACGGAATGCCCTCCCCGGGGTGCCCCCGTTCGGCCAATACAAAGGCACCTTCATTGTCCTCAAGGCCGTCGGCGATCACGAGGATGTGCAGATCCGTCGTGTCATCGACGATCCCGTGAGCAACACCGCTTTTGGAGACTGCGGCTATAAGGACTTCGGCGTGGGCTTCTCGCGCTTCGAGGTCGGGGATGAAGCCGACGACATCGTCACCATCGTGTTGGGCAAACCCAACGCGCCGGAGCCTGTTGAGCAACCCAAGCCCGTTGAGCAACCCAAGCCCGTTGAGCAACCCAAACCCATTGAGCAACCCAAACCCGTTCCGTGCCCAACAGGCTCGCCCGTTTCGGAGGTTCCGGCCGGCCAAACGTGCCCTGCAGAACCGGCGCCGACAAACGCTGTCACGATGAACTTCAAACGGTCGGGTTTGACGAATGTAACAGCGACCTTTTCGAACCTCTCGAAGGTGTCGGGTCAGTGTCACTACGACGCGCAAGACGTCAATGGGATCCTGCCGGGAAAGACCGACGACTTCCCGATCAGTGCCGACCGGAGTGTGACCCGGAACTATCTTGCTCCTCCGCCGTTGAGCACCTATCACGCCGTGGTGTCGTGCACCGGGAATTTCAACGGCCAGAACATCGAATTCGGCCACGCTGAGCAGGACGTGTCGGGATAGCGGTATGTCAACCCGACTCCATAACAAAGGAATTCAAATGACGAGAACGCACTTGGGCTTGGTCTTGCCGCCCGCGGCGGTCGCCGCGGGCGCCGTCGCGCTCACCACGCCGGCAGTCACGGATCAGAACACGTGCATCTCAGGCTTCGTGTCGCGTGAGGCGAGCCCCAGTGACCACGTGTGCGTCAAGGCGGGATGGCGCACGAGGTCCACGTGCAGAATTCGACGCCCACTGCCAACCACGTCCCCGATAGTGGCACCTGCGTTTCGGGGTTCGTGTGGCGCGAAGGGTTCAGCGACGCGTCCGCGCCGCGTCGAACGAGGGCACTTTCGTGTGGTGCAAGCGGAAGCAGAGCGAGCGGATTCAGCAATGCTGTCTGATAGAGGCGCTCAGGTTGACGGCGTCGCGCCCACCGTGGCGAAGACGTTGCGCAGGTACGTGATTGGCCAACGGCCCGAAGTTGGCCGCACATACATGCTCGTAGAAGCCGAACAGCCAGTTGATGATTGATCGTTCGACCCAAAAGCCAAGGAGCACACCGATGATACCTGCCCTGCAAACTCGTCTGCTGTCGTCTGTCGCCGCCGCGGCCTTCGGCGCCTCGGCATTGGTGGCCGCGGCGACGCCCGCGACGGCGGATCCAAATGAAGTGTGCACGTACCCCGACACCCACTTCTTCATCGAGCAAAGCTCGACTACAGCAGGCGGCCCCCGCTACTACGTGGCGATGTGGATCGAACACGACGGCAGGATCCATGGTCCGGCGAGCTACACGGACCCCGGCCATGCGGACGTGATGGGAGATGTCACCGGATCGGTCAGCGGTCGGAAGATCGATTTTCGGGCTCGGTGGGACAAGGGCGCACCGGGCCATTACTACGGCACAATCCAGGACAATGGACGCGCGACGGGGAACGTCGAGTGGGACGGCGGGGCGGGGTACTGGAACACCACCGAAAAGTTCACCTGCTCCGTCCCGACACCGGCCCCAGCTCCGGCTCCCGCCCCAGCACCCCCTCCGGCGCCAGCGCCCGAACCGGCGCCGGCACCCGCTCCGGTTCCGGCTCCGGCCGCCACGGCGATCACCGCCGACGTCGATGTATACAGGCAACCTGGCGGCGTTGGAGAACCGTATGGCGTCGCGCGGGCCGGTGCCAAGGTCAAGGTCCTGCAACGTCACGATGACAACTGGGTGCAAGTCCAGGGTGACGGCATTCCCGGTGGAAGCGGTTGGGTGTGGGGTGATTTCGTCGGCTGATGAACAGCGTTTGCCCTGGCCGGCGGCTGGCGAACACATTGCAAGGAAGGGATGGCCATGGATTCGATTCTTCGGAACGCCGCGCTGCTCGCGGGTGCGCTGAGCGCTGCAGTGCTGGCGTGCGCCCCTATCGCGGCCGCCAGTACCGGGAGTTTTCTCGACGAGCTCAACACCAACAACGTCTGGTTGCCGCTCAAGTCGTCCGCCGAGGTGATCGACGCGGGTTACCAAACCTGCTCAGAACTGAAAGGTGGTACGTCGGTGCTCGATGAGATGACCGCTGTGGAGCAGAGGTACCACTTCGATCAGGGCGCGTTATTCGTCAGCGCCGCAACAACACATCTGTGTCCCGACTTCGCCGCCGGGTAGAAGATGGCGGCGCTAGGCGTAGGGCCACCCGGACCGCTTCGAAGCGTCGCTCTGTTCCATCAGCTGGTTCGATGTGCATGTGCCGAATATCGTTGCGCGCCAAGGGATGTCATAAAGGCTGATGTGGGGACCTTCGGTCTTAACGATCGAGCTGTTGAGTGCGGTGTCTGACACAGGGTTGCAGGGAAGGAACATCGTATGGGCGGCACAGGTGAAGAACAAGACTCGGTAGAGGTATCCGATGACACAACAGGAATAGCCATGGCTCAGCGCACGTTCATCCCCCTCGTCCTGACGACGGTGTTGTCCGTCGTCGGCGGCCTCGGCGTCGCACTCGCTCCCCCGGCAGCCGCCGGGCTGCATGTGGAACAGTACGTCGAAGTGCCGCAGTGCCAGCCGGCTACCGGCCAGGACTGTCCGCAGATGCCGCAGGTGAAGTTCACCGGCGATGAGAAGATCATCCAGTTGCAGTACACGTCCAACGCGAACGGATGCTCGGATGCGTTGTTCCGCTTCAATGTCGATGACTATCCGCAGACCGATTGGATCCGAGACAGTCCCGGCCAGACGATCACCGTCAACGTTGGGACCCATCCCGGCGAGCACGTCTTGAGCGTCGCCGCCCGAGGCGTCGAAGGTGGCTGCAATACCGGGGTTCTGATCGCGTGGGGTGGCACCGTGCGCCTCGACACAGCCGACGACGTCGGGCCGGCACCGGTGAAGACGCCGTGCTGGTGGAGTCTCGACACAGGCGGAAACATCCTGCGCGGCAGGGATCTTCGGTTCACGTTCGAATCCTGGCAGGGTAACGCCCCCGCCGGCCCCTTCCGCATGTATGCTCCGAACAGCACCGTGTTACTCGATCATGGCGACATCCTCTACTCCACTCCCAAGGGCAACGACGACGTCGACTTCGGCATCGTGTGGCGCGACGAGCGCAACAACTATTGGAGAAACGACGAGTACAAGGGAACGTTCGATCCGTCGAACGGAACGCTACGTGGCACCGTGGACGGCAGCGACGGCAGTTCCACGGACTGGAACGTCACCGAGTTCTTCACCTGCAAGTAGCCTCGACGGGGTGACCGAACCCGGCGACGGGCCACCCCGCGGCGTGCTGATGGCGCCGGTCATGGCGGTGAGCGGCGCTTGGCGGTGTGCTGGCCCTTGCTGCGCAGTGGGGAATGCCCTGGAGCCATAGATGTTTCGGCGAGCTGAGGTGATGAGTTAGTGCCTGGCAAGACGGTCGGCGTTACGCGAGTATGCCGACCGGAGTGCGTTGCCGGAGAAATTCGACCCCGAGTCGAATCGCTCCCGGCGCGTTGACATCGTTCCCGATGGCGCGTCGACAGCCTGGCCAACATGAAGGCGGAGTGCAATCCAGAGCTGGGTCGCACGATGAGGTATCTACCTCATCGCGACTTCCCATTAGAACGTGTTGTCTCTGTGCGAGTAGCAACTGGGCGGCAAGGAGTGTCGAAAGTCGGTGCAAACCCCACAGAATGGCAACCTATCGGGACGGGAGGTCAACGCGGGGGGCCAAGAATAACCTGACCGAATTCCCTTGCCCCTTCTGCCATCTTCGCGGGCGTGATCTCGAAGCCGTTCAGTCGTGGCGTCGCCAAGTCGCGCCCGGAGTGCCGGAACATACCCTCGATTCCTGCCGGAGTGTTGATCATTAGCAAGTCTGCCGTCTTCGACGTAATGCGGTATGCGTGCGGAATGTTCTTGGGCAAGAACACAATCCCACCCTCGGATAGCTCCATCTCCTGGTCGTCAACCCACACCAATGCCGTTCCCTTGATCAACATGAAAACTTCGTCTTCGCGGGTGTGCTTGTGGTACGGCGGGGCTTCACCTTCGTTGACATCAAAGCGTCCGACCATCAATTGCCCGCCAGTTGCCTTGCCGTCCAGCAAGATCGCCAACGTGCCACCGTCGAGCCATTCCAGTTTTTGCTGCTGCTCGGGTTGAGCCAGGTACGCCATGCTCATATCAGGTCGCCTCTCATGACTGGCCAGCTATGGTTCTGGCGTTTGTCTGGTTGCTACGCTCCCCGATCAGGTGAAAGCGCCGCGCGGGTCCGGCCGGGCTGATTACGGGTTCCAGTGCTCATTCAGCCATTGTTCGAATGTTTGCAATTGAGGGGCGAGTTCAGCGGTGAGCGCCCGATCTGCTTGATAGGACGGTGGTGTGGCGAACCACGTGAACATTGCGCGCAAGTCGTCGTCGCCGGCAGCTGTGAGCGGCAGCTCTTCGAAACGGGCGGGCAGTCCTGCTCGGCGTCCGAAGGCGTCGGCTATCTGCGAGCCGGTCAACTCGTCGCCAGCAATCTCGACCGCGCCCGTGGGTACGCGAGACGGGGCGATGAGTACCGCGGCTGCGACGGCCCCAATGTCATCGACGGCCACCATTTGCAGCGGAATGCCGTCGGGCATCGGGAGGCGCACGATCAATACGCCGTCCTCAAGAGCCGACGACTGGCTAAGCAGGTTGTCGTAGAAGAACGTCGGTCGCACGAACGTGGCTGGTAATCCAAGATTTTCGATGTGCTCCTCGACGCGGCGCTTGCTCTCGAAGTGCGGAATCCCGGTGTGCCGCTCCGCGCCGCCCACCGAGCTGTACACGAGATGCTCGACACCGGCGGACTTGGCCGCATCCGCGATCAGGATGCCATCGCTGATCTCACCCGCCGTGCCCCGACCCGAGGCCATCGTGGCCATCGCGAAAACACGTGCAACACCGTCGAAGGCCGACTGGAGACTTGCCGGTTCGTCGAAATCGGCGACGGCCAGCTGCGCTCCGGCAGCTGCGAGCGCCTGCGCGGCCGGCTTCTGCGGGTCGCGGACCAGCGCCCGCACCGTCACCCCGGCGCTCAGCAGAGCCCGCGCGGTCGCGCCGCCTTGCTGCCCGGTTGCTCCGACGACAGCGAACACGCCAGATCGCGCCACGTTCTTCTCCGCTCAACGAGGTATGGCAGCTGCGTCGGTGCGGTTGCGGTGACGCTCAGCAGCGGACGAAATATTCCGCATAACGGTAGAGTAGGTCGCTCACCCGTGTTTCGGCAACGCGAAACCGCTGCCGCTGGTCTCAGGCACTGCGGGCGCGTGGATGGGAGCTGACATGACGACGATGACGCTCAGTCTGCAGGCGCAACTCGGAACTGTCCCTGTCGACCTGTCGCGACTCCGCACCCATCGACGGCCTCCCAGCGCTACGCGACGGTGGCCCGGACCGGTGGGCCCGAACGCCGGCGATGAGGGCGCGTGATCGCGACGACCCGATGAGCCGACAACAGCGCGCGGCCGTTGGACCAACTGCTGTGCTGGCCGGTCCGGGTGCTGTGTGACACTCGAGAGATGACCGCCGAGCCGCAGCAGCGTCGCCGCGCGGTGCGGCGCGACGCGCTCGTAAACCGGGAGAAGATCCTGCGTGCCGCAGCCGAATCGATGGCCCAGCAGGGCCTCAACGTTCCGCTTGCCGACATCGCCAAGGCTGCCGGCGTCGGTGTCGGTACCTTCTATCGCGGGTTCCCGGACCGCACGGCGCTGCTGCACGCCCTGGAGCACCGCTCGTACGACATGCTCATCGACATCCTCGATCGGATCGAAGAGTCCGGGCAGACCGGAGCCGACGCGATCGAGACCTACCTCCTCGAAAGCCTGAACCTCGGCCACCAACTCGTCCTCCCGTTGCGCGGAGCGCCACCGCTGACGTCGGCGCCCGCCGTCGCCGCCCGCCGACGAATCAACGCCTCCCTCGAACGATTCCTTGCCGATGGCCGCATCGCCGGCACCGTGCACACCGACGTCAACGCCACTGACGTCATCATCTGCGCGGCCATGACCGGACAGCCCCTACCCCACGGCCCCGCGTGGCCCACCATCGGCCGCCGCCACCTCAGCCTGTTCGTCCGCGGCATGCGATCACCCGACGAACAGCCGCTCCCGGGACCACCCGTCACCCGCGACGACCTCGAAACCCAGTTCGCCGCCAACGCAGACTGAGTGCCGATCGAACCCACCGATGGTGGAAGGCGTTCCGTGCTGCGCAAGGGCCAGGTCGGCGATGGTCGGTTCGCGGGCGCCCCTACGCGATTCGGTGACACTCGGCGGTGATCCCTGGGGGTAACGAAGCCGGGTCCTCGGTCCCCAGGCTTGCAATGAAGTCGGCGACAGTCCGGGGTTGACGCTGCAAAATCGCTTGCAACACAGGTGGATTGCCACCGCGGAAACCGTGCTTGTCATAGTCGACGAACATGCCGACCAATCCCTCTGGCAGGCCCGGCGACGGGTAGGCGCCCTCGGGAAGATCCTGGCCCTGCGGGGGGCCCTGCAGCGCAGTGCTGCGTGGCGGCACGTGGTATTTGGGGCGTCCTGGCGACACGCGGTTCCCGAGCCACGTCATTCTTACGACAACGGTGTCACCGACGTTGGCGTGTTTGGTGGTGCTGTGTTGCGGAGGCGGTGGAGTTCGCCGTGGGCGGTGGCGAGGCTTGTTCAAGGGTTTTGTTCTGCGTTTTCAGTTCGGCGATTTCTGTCTGGTAGCGCTGCTTCTGGGTGCGGAGTTGATCGCGCAAGGACTTGGGCTGCGCAATTCCCGGCCGAAATGGCAGTGCATTCGAGTCGGTGTTGGTCGTCGTTCGCCGGTCAATGCCCTTGACCGTGGTCGTATTTATTACGGTGCCTTCGCGCGTTCTGGTCGTCGGGGCGGGCAGAACATTATTGGTCTCCATGGGCAGTGCGATATTGGGGGCGGCCGATGCAACTGGGGCAGTGTGCGAAGCAGGGATTGCCGTCGTGAACGGGTTCACCGGCGCTCCGAACGTATCGAGCAGGTATTGGTTGACCAACGACCCGAAGGCGTAAGCGTCCGACTTGATCAACCCAATGTCGGCGGGGTCGGTGGTCGATGTTCCTAACGGTGGCGGCAGGCTGCTGGCCAGCGCATCGATTATCGGCGTCGTAGCGACGGCGAGCAGAGAATTCACGTGGGGGTCCGCGGCCGTGGGCAACGCGGCCAAGCTGTGAACAAGGTAGCTGTCATACCCCGCCCGCTCTATAGCGTCCGCAGCCAAGTAGTCGGCGAGTGCAACACCTTCGACTATGGCCGGGAACCCGGTCAGGAATGCGATGACACTCGCAGAAGCAGTGCCCAGCGCTGTATAAAGTTTGGCAAGGATCTTGATGATGTCATGCGGCGAAGGATCAGGCGACGCCGAGGTCGGCGCGGCAGGCTGCGGGCTGATCAACTGAGCAACGGTGCTGGGACCGGTGGTGGCTACGGTCTTGGGCGTCGACTTCAGGATTGGCAGAACTGGCAAGGTCAGCATAGTTGTCGTCAACGCGACAGCGTCAGCACTGTGCCTCGTACGAAGATCGTTGGAAGCACTTAATGGTGAGGCGATGAGCGCACTGGCCCCGACTATCGCTACTCCGGCGGTGATGTAAGGGCGAAGCGCCGCATGCATGAAACCTCCTCCGCTACAAGCGGCATCGTAGTTGGTTTCGTCGTAATTGGTCCACTCCAGCCTCACCTCCGATTTATCGGGCGGAGAGAGCCTATGCTTTCCCAACCACCACTTGCGAATTGTTCATCTGCCTCGAAATAGACGACATACGAGAGTCCCGAAATCTATATCAGAGTCGCTGATATGGCTTCCGCTAGAGTCCTTGGCTCCCAAGCCAAGTCGGGGGAGGACGCCTGGGTCTGTTTGCGGCAGCAGGATAGGTGACACGGATCTGAGAATTCTGGGCAATCGGTGACATCTGGGTGACATCAGAATTGAGAAGGTGACGCCGAGTTTGAGGACCTGATATGTGGGCGGATCTGTCAAGTGGGTAGGTGAAAGCCGCCCCGACGAATAGCCGGGGCGGCTTTCGTT
>Ga0070667_100002877_pt1 | contig 14804 bp, 11 predicted proteins | sample KBSS33metaG_FD_64659 | JGI IMG/M metagenome (GOLD analysis project Ga0070667, IMG submission 64659) | Switchgrass rhizosphere microbial communities from Kellogg Biological Station, Michigan, USA - KBS S3-3 metaG | ecosystem: Host-associated > Plants > Roots > Rhizosphere > Soil ... | reverse complement strand
GGTCTGGCGGTGGAGGGAACGTTTCGCTCCCATCAGGTGCCGCTGGCCAACGTTCGTGAAGACGACGGGCATCGACGTCAACTAGAGACGTGGCTGCGTTCTTATCAACCCGAGAAGCTTTTTGGTGCCGACGGTGCTGTGATTGCGGCGGTGCGAGCGTTGGCGCCCGCGGGAGACAAGAGACTCTCCTCCTCTCCCTACGCCAACGGTGGTGGTCTGGTTCGGCCGCTCAGCCTTCCCGAGCCGCAGAAGTATGCGCTGGATGTGCCGCAGCCAGGAGCGTTGTGGCACGAGACGACGGCCCCGCTAGGGGAGCTACTCCGCGATGTCTACCGAGAGAACACATGGCAGGGCAACGGCGGGAACTTCCGATTGTTCTGCCCCGATGAGACGTCGAGCAACAGGCTCGGTGCTGTCTTCGAAGCGACCGATCGATGCTTTCAACTGCCGACCTTCGATACTGACGATCACCTCTCCGCCAGCGGCCGGGTGATGGAGGTGCTGTCGGAACACCTCTGTCAGGGCTGGTTGGAAGGCTACGTATTGACTGGCAGACATGGCCTGTTCGCCAGCTACGAAGCCTTCGCCATGGTCGGGGCGTCGATGCTGGTACAGCACACGAAATGGTTACAGCAGTCCGCCGCGGTGAGCTGGCGCGACCCGGTACCTTCGCTCAACATTTTGTTGACGAGTACGTGTTGGCGCAATGATCACAACGGGTTCTCCCACCAAGGCCCTGGCCTGATCGACACCGTCGTGTCCTTGTCTCCTGACATCGTGCATGTTTGGCTGCCGCCCGATGCCAACGCCACACTGGTGGTGGCTGACCGATGCCTACGCTCGCGTGGTCACGTCAACCTCATCGTGGTGGACAAGCAGCGGCACCTGCAGTACCTCAGCTACGCCGAGGCGCAGCAACTATGTGCGGATGGGATCGCGATCTGGCCGTGGGCCAGCACCGAAAACAACGGTTCCTCCACTCCGGACATTGTCCTCGCCGCCGCTGGGGATGTTCCGACACAAGAGCTCCTCGCTGCGGCGGAGCTGCTCCGCATGCGAACTCCTGACCTCAACGTCAGAGTCATCAACGTCACCGATCCGATGGCTTTACTGCCAGAGAACGATCATCCGCATGGACTTAGCGACCGGCGCTTCGAGGAGCTTTTCACTCAGGAAAGTCACGTTATTTTCGCCTTCCATGGTTATCCACGGGTGGTGCATGAGCTACTGCATGGACGTATCAACCCCGGTCGATTCCACGTCCGCGGCTTCGCTGAACACGGTACGACGACTACCCCCTTTGACATGGTGGTACTCAACAGAATGAGTCGCTATCACCTAGTCATTGAGGCGCTACGTCGGTCAAGTCGCCCGATCGCTGGTGAGCAAGCATTGGTCGAATACTGCCACACCATGCTTGCCGAACACCACACCTACATTCGGGAATACGGCGAAGACATGCCCGAGATTAGGGACTGGAGTTGGGGAGCGGGTCAACCAAAGGATTGACCAGAGGTAGCCATAAACTGCTGGATCTGCCGGGCGATCTCCTGCTCTTCATTCGTAGGGACCACCAAGAGCCGCACGGGTGAGGCAGGGGAGGAAATACTGCACTCGCCCTCAGCCCTGTCGTTCAACGATGGATCGATATTGATCCCCAGCGAGGTGAGGGACTCCACTGTCTTCTGGCGTAGCCGCGCATCGTGCTCGCCGACGCCCCCGGTGAAGACAATCGCGTCGAGATGGCCGAGCACGGCCGTGTACGCCCCGATGTACTTACGTAGCCGGTGACAGTAGACCTCGATCGCAAGGGTGGCGTCCTCCTCACCGGCATCAGCACGCTGCCACACTTCGCGCATGTCCGCGGTGCCGCAGAGACCATGCAGACCTGACTCGTGAACCAAGGAATGCGCCACTGAGTCAAAGGATCTGCCTGTCTGCCGCGAGACGATGTCGATCACTGAGGGGTCGATATCGCCGCTGCGCCGGGACATGACGAGCCCCTCTAACGGCGTGATTCCCATTGATGTCTCCACACTGCGACCGTTCGCCACCGCCGTTGCGCTGGCACCGCTACCAAGATGCAACACGATGAGGTTCAGCTGCTCCAGCGGCCGCTTAAGTAAACGAGCCGTCCGACGGCAGACATAGGAGACGGATATTCCGTGAAAGCCGTAGCGTCGGATGCCCGCGTTGGTCCAGGCGGAAGGAACGGCGTAGGTATAAGCCTGCGGAGGCAACGTGCGATGGAAGGACGTGTCGAATACCGCCAGTTGTAGGGCATTCGGTAGCCAACGCTGTGCTTGCTCGATGACGGCTAGGTCAGCCGGATTGTGCAGAGGGGCAAACAAGCCCAGTTCAGCGATCCGGCTCCGCACCTCGTCGTCGATCAGAACCGGGCCGTCGAAGTGATCCGCTCCATGGACCACCCGGTGCCCGACGGCGTCGATCGTCGGGAGAGTCGCCTCGTTGAGAAGTGACTGCAGCAGCTGGTCGGCTTTCGTGCCGTGGTTCGCGTCCTCGTCAGCGCTGCTCTGGAGCTGACCCGCAGCGAGGAGTTGTGGCGCTGAACCGACTGGGTTACCAGAGGCAGCATCGATGGAGAAGATTCCATATTTTAAAGACGAAGTGCCGTTGTTGAGAACAAGTAAGTGCATCTATGCGCCTAGGGCTACTAACGCGTCGTGCACTGATTGCTCGATAGATGCAGAGGTATCGATGCCGATCGCTGTGGGCCACTCCTGCCACTGGGCGGCAAGTGAACGGGCAACAGTTGCATCAGCATCGGAGAGATCGGTGCCGCTTTCGTGCCGTCGCTGAGCGCGGTCGGCCGAGACAGCGGCAGAGACTCTGCACTCCAGAACGGTTAGGCGGCTACTCGTCTTTTTCGCTAGCTCTGCTACGGCAGTCCGCGTCTGTTCCTCACTCCACGTGGCGTCAGCAATCACCGACTGGCCACGGACCAAGGCCTGCTCAGCGCGATCCAGCAGCGCGCGATAGGTCGCGTGTTTTGCCTCGGCGTTATAGCAAATATCCGCGGCCACAGCTGCGCCTTCCTTCCGTATCGCATCGGAACTTAGCAGCACATAGTCGAGATGTTCGGCCAACGCGCGAGCAATAGTGGTCTTGCCGGTGCCGGGGCTACCGCCGACAACGATCAAGCGGACCTCGCTCTGCTTGAGATGGGACAACGCCAACTGTGCACAAACCAAGGCCGTTTCGGTGTATTCGGGCGCACCTTGCGCCGCGCGAATGCACGACACCGCCGCCCGGACGAAGGCTCGGTAGGCAATGTAGTGGTGTTGGAGCGAAGGGGGTGCGTGGTTGCCACTGAACTCGGCGTACCAAGCCAGGAAGAGTGCGGCGAGGTCGGCATGACCGAGGCGTTCCAGATCCATCGCAAGGAAAGCGACATCGTCGTTGACGTCGAGCCAACGTAGCTTGGCGTCGAAGTCTAGACAGTCAAGGATCCGAGGGTGGTCTGGCAGGCAGAAGATGTCGTCGGCAAGTAGGTCTCCGTGTCCGTCCACGCCATAGCCGGCCTTGTCCCGTTCCTGGAATAGGACGTGCCGTCCGTCGACATAAGTCAGCGCCAGTCGTTCGATCTCGTCGTACATCGTCGCAGGCAGGGTCGTGCCGCGGAACGAACGGGCCGCGTCGAAGTTGCCGCGCCACCGTTCGCGCAGCGGGGCTGCATTGAGGTTGGCGCTGATGACCGGACTGCGTTCGGCGCTCGAGTGAAACTGGGCCATGATGCGCGCAATGCTGCGAAGCTGATCGGCGACGTCGTCGCCGCGTCGCACCATGGTAGACAACCGTCGATCCTCAGGCATCCGCCGCATGATGAGGACGTACTCGCATGGTTGGCCGTCTGAGGACGTCATGGTCGCGACATCGAGATAGACGTCTGGGGCTAAGCGACGGTTGAGGTCCAGCTCTCGCCGGCAGGCCAGCGCCCGTGCCTGCACGGTAGCAAAATTAAGGAATCCCAGGTCGAGCGGTTTCTTGATTTTGTAGGCTCGATCGCCGATCAAGAGCACTATTCCGCTGTGGGTTTCGTGCACAGTCACATGATTGTCCATTGTCATGGTGTGCCTGTCATGGTGTGCTGCGGTGGCCTTCCGTGATGCTGGCGGCGATATCAAGCGTAGACGGGACTGCGTTATGCCCAGTCTTTCCCTATTGCGGGCGCAGATGCAGCGACGAAGGACCCCTATGGGGGGACCGAAAGACCGTGCCGAGTGGGGGTGGCAAGCGGCAGGCTTTGAGAGGAAGGCCCGTAGGTGTTGACGCCTGTGATGAGGCCTGGAGTATTAAGGAGAATCAGGTGTCTGAACGCGAAACCTTTGATGCCAACCGAGAAGCACTGCAGAGCAGTGTCGGCCGGACCGGCCCGACCTCTGATCGTTACCGCTCAGCGTTGGAACGGTACTTAGCCGCCGCAGCGGCCGTCGATAGCCAGGGAGCCTTAACTCCAGGGGCAAAGGATGACGGGCTGTTTTGGAAGATCGGTAACAACACGGTAGGTGATGTGATGACCCGGACCGTCATCTCAGTGCACAAGGACGCTCCCTTCCGGCAAGTGGTCGATCTGTTGGCGCTCAACAATGTCGGGGCCGTCCCGGTAGTGGACGTCGACGGGGCAGTGCTGGGAGTCATCTCGACCTCAGATCTGCTCGCCAAGGTGGCCGCTGGTGGCGAGCGTCGTGTGCACGCCCGCAGCCATGCAGCGCGCAGCACGCTCCGTCGCAAGGCGGAGGCGGAGACGGCCGAACAGCTGATGACGTCCCCGGCGGTCACGATCCGGGCCAACATATCGATCGTTGATGCCGCTCGTGAAGCTGCGCTTGCTCATGTACGACGTTTACCGGTTGTCGATGCTGATGGCCATCTCCTCGGCATCGTCACTCGATCCGACATGCTGCGCGTCTTTCGGCGTAGTGATGAGGAAATCCTTGCCCACATCACTAGGGACGTCATTGGAGCCCGTCGTGATCTTGACGACGCAACGATCGAGGTTGAGGTTCTGGACGGAGTCGTCACACTCTCTGGGCGGGTGAAGCGACGACTGACTGTCTTGCCGTTGGTGGATGCGGTTCGCCACACGACCGGTGTTGTCGCTGTGCACGATCAGCTTGCCTATGCCGTCGATGACACTCTTTTCCCTGCGCCTGCACATATGGGGTACTAGCCACACGTTGTAACGGCCCGGTTCGCGGCGACGCCGCCGTCACCTTAGCTAGGGACGGCGGCGTCGCTGTATCCAACGCAAGAGTTCATCCGCGCCCCACACCACCACGGGGCACGGCAGAAGAAGCAGTACCACCCAGCCTGGCAGGGCAGCCGTTCCGAAGATCCGCTGTAGCGCAGGGAGGTAGATCACCGCGCCGGCGAAGGCCACTTCGGCGACGATGCCCAGGAGCAGAAGCTTGTTGGTGAACAGGCCAATCGCACGCAGAGAGGACCGTTCAGTCCGGGCCGCGAAGGCCGTGCCGAGCTGACAGGCGACGATTGTGGCAAACGTCGCCGTCGTGGCCTGCAGATAAGCCGAGTGCAATGGAGCGCCATTGGACACCGTCGCGCCGAGGTGCCAGCCTGCCTGGTGGAGCACGGCGAAGTACACCGTCAATGCGAGCACAGCAGAGATGCTTCCCATCACCAGCCAGGCTCGGAGCAAGAGTCGGCCGGTGATCAGGCGTTCGTGTCGTGGCCGCGGTGGCCGCGACATCAGGTCTGGTTCGGCACGTTCACGCCCTAGCGCCAGAGCTGGAAGGGTCTCGGTGCCGAGATCTATTGCGAGGATCTGCAGGACAGTCAAGGGCAGGGGTACCTGACCGGCACTCAACGCGAAGACAGCGAAAGGAACGACCTCCGCAACTGCGTGCGCGAAGATGTACAGCACAAACTTGCGGAGGTTGTCGTACGCGCGCCGTCCCTGACGCACAGCCTCGACGATGGTGGCGAAGTTGTCGTCGGTGAGGATCATCGTGGCGGCCTCGCGCGCGACGTCAGTACCTGAAATACCCATCGCTACACCGATGTCCGCGTGATGCAACGCAGGTGCGTCGTTGACGCCATCACCGGTCATCGCGACGACCTCACCGTTATGTCGTAAGGCTTCAGCGATCCGCAGTTTGCCTTCTGGTGTGCTGCGAGCAAAGACAATCTCGCCAGGCTGGGCAAGCAAATGGTCCAGCTCCGGTTCGGTCAACGCGTCGGCGACGTCGCCGACGATGACCCGATCGGCACCGATCCCCACCTGTCGGGCGACCTCTTGTGCCGTCGTGCCGTTATCGCCGGTGATCACGTGGACTCGAATACCAGCCTCATGACAGCCCGCCACAGCGGCGGCTACCTCAGGTCTCGGTGGATCGAGCAGAGCGACCAGTCCTAGCAGGCAGAGCTGTGTCTCGGCTTCGGCGGCGGTAGACGGCACAGTCGTGGTCCTTCGCTCGGCCAGTGCAAGTATGCGTAGTCCGTGCTGGGCGAGGCCCTCCACGGCGTCGCTCACCTGCTGGACCCGTGGCACTGTCATTGGTTGTGCTGTGACGCCGTCGTAGTACGTGCTGCACAACGCGAGTATCTGCTCAGGTGCACCTTTGACGAATACTTTCATCTCCTCGCCGGTACGGACGACGACGCTCATACGTTTTCGCCGCGGATCGAATCGATAACTGGCCAACCGTGGCACGGGTACTGCCCCCAGGGCAGCACCTGCCTTGCGCAGCGCCGCCTCCATGGGATCAGCTGTAATCTCCAGCTCGTTGCACTCCAACATCACTGCCGATAACGGTAAGAGGAGCTCGCTGCGATCAGTGGGTTCGAACAGACGTCCGGCCGTCCACAAGTGAACAACCTGCATTTTGTTCTGCGTCAGGGTGCCGGTCTTGTCAGTGCAGATCACCGTCGTAGAGCCCAGAGTCTCCACAGCGGAGAGACGTTTTACCAACGCTCCGATGCGGGCAAGTACCCGAACACCCACCGCGAGAGCCAGCGTGATCGTGGGTAGCAATCCCTCTGGAACATTGGCTACCAGAAGCCCGACCGCGAAGACGGTAGCGTCACGAAGGGAGAGTCCCGCAAGCAATCCAAGGGGCAGAAAAAGCACTCCGACACCGATGGCGACAGCGGCGATGAGCCAGGCCGACCGGCGAACTTGGCGTTCTAGCGGGCTCTCACTGTCGGCATCTTTGCGTTGAGATAACGCGGCGATGCGTCCTAGCTCAGTGTGGGCTCCTGTCGCAAATACCACCGCCGAGGCCTCGCCTGCGGTGCAGGCAGTGCCGGAGAACAGTGCGTCCGGAGCATCGGCCGCACGAATGGTGTCATCGGGTGTACCTGCCGATCGAGTCGCCGGCGCGGATTCACCGGTCAACGCTGACATATCCACTTCGACCGTGCCGTGCACGAGCCGCGCATCGGCACAAACACGATCACCTTCGGTGATGACGATGATGTCACCCGGCACGAGTTCGGTGGCGAGAATGAGACGGGTCTTGTCGCTACGCCGCACGCGTGCCTGCCGAGGCAGATAAGTAGCCAGTGCCGCGACCGCGCGTGCCGCCTGTCGTTCCTGTAGAAAGGCCACCACCGCGTTGACGACGATGACGCCGAGGATTGCCCCGCACAGTACAGGCGTTCCGGAGAGCAGAGCCAGAACGGAGGCCATCCACAGCAGCAGCGCTAGTGGATGGGTTAGCTGGCGCAGGATGTCAAAGATCCAGCTACGCTCAACGCTGCGCGGCAGTTCGTTCGGTCCCACAATCGCTAGGCGCTGCGCTGCCTCTCGATCGCCTAGCCCATCTGGGCTCGTGCGCAGATCGTGGAGCAACGCCTCGACAGGTTGGTGCGCCGACCGTTGAGCACCGGAGGGGGCCGTCATCGGCAGTGACGGCATTCGATGTCTCTCACCCTCTCAGTTCACGTTGCCGTGCCTGATGTCTTAAGAGGCGAAGGTCGTGGCGCGACCCCGCACAAGCAGGGGTGGTTGCTGATGACCGACGGCGTGTCGGTTCAGGACTTTCGCCCCTCGTCACCTGCGGTGTATGCGGGGTGTGATGTCCGGGCTGGACTTTTCGCCCCCGAGAAAGGCATCCGTGTGCGATCCGAAACCGCAACGTCGACCTGGAGATCGCTGTGCCCTGCGGAGGGATGTGGAAGGCCTGCATGACCGCAGCGACGGTTCCTCTCTATCTGGACCTCTGGGTGTTCGAGGAGCTGCGCGACGAGCTCACGCCGAGTCACTCTGAGGGCTCTATCCGTCAGCTGGTCAAAGCAGCGCTGACCGACCTTCAAGGCTCTATCAGCCGGGAGGCATTGCCGGAGATGGCGGTGAGGTTGGTGCGCGCTCGCACGGCGCAGAACTAGCGCGCTGAGATTCGGCGTTCTTGCGGCCTCGTCCAGCACCGGCAAGGTTCTTGCCTTTTTGCCAGGCTGCTGGCCTTATCTTGTGGCCGTGCCCTTCACGTTGAGTCACCCTTTCGCCGCCGTACTCCTGAAACGGACCCAGCTACCGATGGTGGCCATGGTCGCCGGAACCGTGGCTCCAGACCTCCCGATGTTCGTGCCCACTATCGGCCGATATTCGGTCTCGCACAGCCTCACGGGCGTGTTCAGCGTTGATTTGCTGTGGAGTGTCGTGATGGTCGCGCTCTGGTACGGGCTCGTCCGTGACGCGCTGGTGGACACTGCACCCGCGGTTGTGCGTGAACGGTTGTCGCCCGCTGCCGCGATCCATGGCAGGCAGATGATTCTGTTACCAGTTGCTGCAGTTGTCGGTTCGCTGACGCACGTCTGTTGGGATGCATTCACACATGACGGACGCTGGGGCATGCGGCACATCGGCTGGCTACGAAATGACCACATTGGGTGGGCCGGGTACCACTGGGCTCAGGCAGTGTCGAGCGTCGTCGGACTTGTCGGGCTAGCGGTGTGGTCCCTGACTGAGCTTCGCCGTCAGCCCCGTCGACCGCACGCGCCGGTGCTGACCGCGTTTGGTCGAGTGCCTTGGCTCATCGCAGGCACGGTCACCATGGTTGCCTCATTAGCAATGGCGACACGCCTCTCTCAGGGCTTGCACGCCGCGGCGATACACGGTGCAGAAGTGGGTCTAGCGGCGCTGGGAGTTGGCCTACTCGTCATGTCGAGTGCATGGCAATGGGCGGTGCGTTTCGGTGACGGCGCGGACACGTACTAGTTCGCGAGTCGGCACCGCACTAAGCGGGACGCCATCTCTGGCAGCGCTTCCCGGGAGATCGAGCCCAGCAGGTCATCAATGGCGTCCGCGACGTAGGACTCCACTTCATGGCGAGTGAACTCCTCGCCAAGGTCGTCGGTGAGTTCGGCGACGAGTTCTTCGAAGATGAGGTCGATGTATTTCTGATCCATGAGTAGATAGGTTTCCTTGACCGTCGGGGTGTGACTACCTCCGCAGGTCCCGAGGAAGGTAGACCGTAAGGCCCCTCTTGGTTGGGCATTCCTTCTTGCTGTTCGGCCGATGGCTGTGACTGGGCAGAGGACCGGTAGTCAGTGACATTGGTCCTGGTGCAGCTGGGTCGGCAGTCGCTACCGGCGGCGTCGTTGCCGGGAGACGGTATCTGCATGGTTGCCTTTGAGGAGATCGATCACGCCCCAAACCGTGCGCCGCTGATAGGTGACTACGAACGGACCTATGCCGAGTTCGACTGGAGTGTTGAACGCAAAGTACTTCCTGGGTTTGCCGACGGTGCTCTCAATATGGCCTACGAGGCTGTAGACCGTCACGCGGACGGGCCGCTCGCAGACGTGGTGGCATTGCGTTGTCTGGGCAAGGGGGAACTGCAGACAGCGTTGACTTACCGCGAGCTGCGAGCGGTCACCAATCAGTTCGCCTGGGTCTTGTTTGAGCTGGGAGTGGGGCGTGGCGCCAGAGTCTGCACGCTGCTCAATCGAGGACCTGAGCTTTACATCGCCGCGTTGGGCACGCTCAAGGCGGGGGGCGTGTACTGTCCGCTTTTTCCGGCCTTTGGTCCTGAACCGGTGCAGGAGCGGTTGGCCCTCGGCGAGATTAACGTCTTGGTCACGACGCGCGAGGCCTATGAACGCAAGGTGGCCGACGCGTGGGCTCGGTTACCGAGCTTGAAATACGTACTCATCGTCGGTGAGGCGCCGCTGCCGGAGAATACCCTGAGTTTTTGGGCACAGATGCGTGGCGCAGATGACACGTTCGCATGTGTCCATACACAGCCGTCTGACCCGGCACTATTGCATTTCACTAGTGGGACGACCGGTAAACCGAAAGGCGCCATTCACGTTCATGAGGCTGTGGTGGCGCATCACGTCACCTCGGAGTTTTCGCTGGATCTACGTCCCGGCGACGTGTATTGGTGCACGGCTGACCCCGGGTGGGTGACTGGCACGTCCTACGGGATTATCGGCCCGCTGACCTGCGGTGTCACCATCGTCACCGATACCGAGGATTTCGATGCGCGCCGGTGGTACGAGATCCTTCAACAGCAACGGGTGAATGTGTGGTACACCGCGCCGACAGCGGTCCGTCTGCTGATGCGTAGCGGCGCCGATCTTGCTCACCACTATGACCTCAGCGCCTTACGTCATGTGGTGAGTGTGGGGGAGCCGCTCAACCCGGAAGCGGTGATATGGGGCAATGAGGCGTTCGGGATGCCGATTCATGACACGTGGTGGCAGACCGAGACCGGCGCCATCATGATCAGCAACTACCCGGGAATGCCGATTCGTCCTGGTTCGATGGGGCGGCCCATTCCAGGGGTCGAGGCGGCAATTCTGCGGCAAGGTGAGGACGGCAGAGCCTCGGTTGTGGAGGGACTCGTGCAGGAAGAAGCCGTCGATCAGGTAGGGGAACTGGCACTGCGCCCCGGATGGCCGTCGATGTTTCGGGGCTACCTCAACGAGGAGACACGCTACGAAAAATGCTTCGCCGACGGTTGGTATCTGACGGGCGATCTAGCTCGTCGCGACAGCGACGGCTACTACTGGTTCGTTGGCCGAGCCGACGACGTCATCAAATCAGCCGGGCATCTGGTTGGACCGTTTGAGGTCGAAAGCGCCCTGATGGAGCACGCCGCGGTGGCGGAGGTTGGTGTGATCGGTAAACCGGATCCGGTCGCTGGTCAGCTTGTGAAAGCGTTCGTCACTTTAAAAGACGGCTATGTCGCCGACGAGTCCTTGCGTCGTGAACTTATTGCGTTCGGACGGCGCAGGCTGGGTGTTCTGGCTCCCAGGGAGATCACCTTCGACCAGCACTTACCGCACACCCGAAGCGGAAAGGTCATGCGCCGCCTTCTTAAAGCACGGGAGTTGGGCCTGCCGGAGGGTGACACATCGACCGTTGAGGCGCCGCTATGACCACGACGAACGTCACCCCGGCCGAGGTGTGGAGCGAAGCAGTCAACGGCTCACGCGACGACGTGCTCATATTTCAGCGCGACCTTCTCCGCGAAATGCTGCGGATTCGCCGGTTTGAGGAGAAGTGCGCCGAACTTTACAGTGCCGGGAAAATTAGGGGATTCATGCACCTCTGCGTAGGTGAGGAGGCCACCGCGGTGGGCGTGTTCCATTCACTGAGTCCGCTAGACGCCGTCGTCTCGACTTACCGTGAGCATGGTCATGCGTTGGCTCGTGGCATAGACATGTCCGTTTTACTGGCGGAGATGTTCGGCAAACAGGCGGGTTGCAGCCGAGGCCGTGGCGGTTCGATGCATCTGTTCTCGGCCGACCTCAGGTTCTATGGCGGTCATGCCATCGTCGGCGGTGGTCTGCCGGTAGCGGTCGGCCTAGCACTAGCGGAGCATATGCAAGGTAGCGACGGCGTAGTGGCCTGCCTCTTCGGAGACGGAGCCTTCGCCGAAGGTGAATTCCACGAAAGTGCCAATCTTGCGGCGTTGTGGAAGCTACCTCTCGTCTTCTTCTGCGAGAACAACCTCTACGCGATGGGAACCTCACTCGCGCGTGAGCACGCGGAGACCGATCTTGCGATGCGCGCTGCCTCTTACGGGATGGTGTCGTGGAGCGTTGATGGCATGGACGTACTTGCCGTCGAGGAGGCCGCTCGCCGCGCGGTGGAGTATGCGCGCGATAGCGGTGAGCCGTGCTTCCTTGAGCTGCGTACCTATCGTTTTCGTGCGCATTCAATGTATGACCCTGATCGTTATCGCGATAAGGCCGAGATTGCCCACTGGCGCGAACGTGATCCCATCACCACGCTGACCGAGCAACTTCGTCAACGGCAAGGGATCGAGGACCAAGACCTCAGGCAGTGGGAGCAAGAGATCGCCGAGGAGATCAAGGCTGCCATTAAGGTGGCGGACTCCGCGCCGACGGAACCGGTGGAGGACCTCACGCGCTTTCTCTACACCGAGGCGCGGGGAGAGCAATGACGGCGACGCCGCAGACAGAGATCATGTATCGCGAGGCCATGCGGGAGGCCATCCGTGAAGCGATGCAGCGCGATGACCGTGTCTTCTTGATGGGAGAGGATGTCGGTCGCTACGGTGGATCGTTCGGGGTCAGCATGGGGCTGCTTGAGCAGTTCGGCCCGGAACGTATTCGTGATACGCCGCTATCGGAGTCTGGATTCGTCGGTGCGGGAATCGGTGCTGCGATAGCGGGCATGCGTCCGATCGTCGAGATCATGACAGTCAACTTCAGCCTGCTGGCGCTTGACCAGATCCTCAACAACGCCGCGACGCTGTCGCACATGTCGGGTGGGCAGATCAATGTTCCGCTTGTGATTCGCATGACGACTGGCGGTGGACGTCAGCTTGGGGCGCAGCATTCACACAGTCTTGAAGGCTGGTACGCGCACATCCCAGGACTGCGCATCCTGACACCGGCGACGATCGAAGACGCTCGCGGCATGCTGTGGCCCGCTCTACAAGACCCAGATCCAGTGCTGATTTTCGAGCATGGCTCGTTATACAACGTCGCTGCCGCGATACCCGATCCTTCGATCGCGGTGGACATTTCCCGAGCAGCTGTGCGCCGAGCCGGAACTGACGTGACTGTCATGGCCTACGGCGGCACCCTTGCTAAAGCGCTCGCTGCCGCCAACGAACTTGCTGAACAAGGCATTAGCGTCGAGGTGATCGATCTTCGAGTGTTGCGACCATTGGACGACGAGACGATATTGGCCTCGGTTCGCAAGACGCACCGAGCCGTCATAGCGGACGAAGGATGGCGCAGCGGCAGCATCTCCGCCGAAATCGCTGCGCGTCTTGTCGAGCATGCTTTCTACGATCTGGATGCACCTATTGAACGGGTCTGTTCCGTCGAGGTGCCGATGCCTTACGCACAGCATCTCGAGCAGGCGGCCTTGCCGCAGCAGAGCGACATCGTTGCGGCTGCGCTACGAACGGTCAGCGTCCATGCCTGAGTTCCGGATGCCTTCACTCGGCGCCGACATGGTGGACGGCACTCTCGTGGAATGGCTCGTCAAGCCAGGCGACACCGTCCATCGTGGCGATGTCGTCGCCGTCGTCGACACCAGCAAGGCGGCCATCGAAGTCGAATGCTTCGACGACGGCATCGTCACTGAACTGCTGGTGCCTGCTGGGACCAAAGTTCCGGTCGGTACGGTCCTAGCTCGCTTGAGCGAGGAAGCTACGGCCACTGAGAGTGCGCCTGTAGACGTGATGGTGACCTCACCACTGGTGCGTCACCTCGCGCAAGAACGTGGGGTGGACCTGCGCGACGTCGTAGCGAGCGGTCAGGGTGGGGTGATCCACCGTGCCGATGTTCTCGCTGTCACGACTGAACATGACAGCGCCGAAAGCCATTCCGAACGCGTCAAGGCGTCGCCGTTGGCCAAACGTATGGCAGCGCGGGCGGGAATAGATCTGCATTCTGTGCAGGGTGCCGCGCCCACTGCGGCAATCGTCGCCGAAGACGTACTGCGTGCCCAGAGCGTCCCATTGCCCGACGTCCATACTGATACGACACCCGCTCCTGAGCGGAGAACCGTCGACGGTACAGCCGACCCGATGAGATCCAGCATCGCGGCCTTGATGTCCTTATCGAATAGGGAGATTCCGCACTACTACCTGGAAAAGTCCGTGGACATGTCGGTTATGCTGGCGTGGCTGACAGAGCACAACCGGGAGCGCCCAGTCGCTGAACGCGTCCTTCCCGCCGCTGTGTTGTGCGCGGCGGTGGCGCGGGCCGCACGAGATGTGCCGCAGATGAACGGGCACTGGATCGACGGCACATTTCATCCGGCCAACGCCGTCCAGCTCGGGATGGTGGTCTCCCTTCGCCGCGGCGGAATTATCGTCCCCATCATCAAAGACGCAGATTCGTTGACTATTCCCGAGGTGATGGCCGCGTTACGCCGTGTCGTAGAACGGGCACGGACGGGCAAACTACGGTCCTCCGATCTTGCGCCACCGTCGATCACCGTCACCAACCTTGGTGATCAAGGTGTGGATAGCGTGCTGGGCGTGATTTACCCACCGCAGGTGGCGTTGGTGGGGACGGGCTCGATCCACGAACGGCCGTGGGCCGTCGAGGGACTACTGGGTGTGCGGCCAGTAGTAACCCTGTCTCTTGCCGCCGATCATCGCGCCAGCGATGGCGCTATCGGAGGTCGTTTCCTCAACAAGATGGAACGAATCCTGCAAAGCCCGGAGGAACTATGACACCGAACGAAGCGCGAACGCTGATTCAGCGGACCCTTGTCGAGGTCGCTCCCGACACAGACATTTCCAAGCTGTCTGACGATGCTGACTATCGACAGCACCTGGAACTGGACTCACTCGACTTTCTTCTTTTCGTCGAGAAACTTAGTGCAG
>Ga0070667_100002875_pt1 | contig 14806 bp, 13 predicted proteins | sample KBSS33metaG_FD_64659 | JGI IMG/M metagenome (GOLD analysis project Ga0070667, IMG submission 64659) | Switchgrass rhizosphere microbial communities from Kellogg Biological Station, Michigan, USA - KBS S3-3 metaG | ecosystem: Host-associated > Plants > Roots > Rhizosphere > Soil ... | reverse complement strand
TTGGGGTGAACAAATTGACCCAGACCCTAATGCCAATACCGCCGCCGCCCCGACTACGACGACCACAGCGCAGCCCGCGCAGCTTTCATCTAATGGACCGTCGCTTTGGAATCGGTTCTGGCACTGGGCTACACCATTCTAGCCCGCATTTACGGTGGTCCTCACTGCATAGGCTTACTGTACTTTTCAACGGAGTGACCGCTCACGCGCGGAAGAACGCTGTCTGAGCCTGTAGTCTCAGCCATCGTCTATCCGGCTCCGCTACAGTTGAGTCACTCCTTATGAAAAGTACAGCGCGCTCGGCCCTGGGGCACTATCTCCGACAATGGTGGCGGCAGAATTGCAGGCTCGGAAGGAGGAATACGTAAAGTATTCCGCATGCCGAACTGGAATTCTGTGCGCAGTGGGGGCTACCGCCCAATAAAGAAGCTACTGGTCTTCAGGAGTGAGCAGAGCAGTGCTAGTAAGCGCGTTTTGGCCGTTAAAGGTGTACAAGAAGCGATAACTAGCGTCATATGCCGGTAGATACGTGGCATTAGTGGTGGCCAGCGTCTGTTTGTTGGCGCCATCAAAGTCAAAAATGCGCACCTTGCTACCGCTAACCATCTGTAAATGATAGCCGTCCATCCAATCGGCATGCCCACCAGAGACATCTAAAGGTGTTTTGGTCTGGTAAGCATAGCTCTTGTCATTTTCGTTATCGTACACCGCAAAGCGGTCGTTATTTTCAGCCATTACATAGCGAGCATTTTGCGAGAACACTACATAGGTTGGCGCCATAACTTTAAGACTCTGTAGTGGTATCGCCACCTGCACGTCTTTGTCTTTTAGGCTGGAAATCGGATCGCGGTACACAAACACTTTATTCTCGTTTTGCACGCCCGCCGCAACGTACTGTGTGCCGTTAAACAAGGCGAGATCGAGCAGATATACGCCGCCGGTTGGCACCGTGCGCAAAGTGTACGCCGGGTCGTCATCTTGGCGCAGGCGAATGTCGGCTTTCCCGCTTTGCACATCGGCTGTAGTGACGTAGAGCACCGTATTTTGGTCGGCAGTAAAGGCAACTACATGCTCGAGATATAATTGCGGCGTGGGCTTCTTTAAAGTAGCGCGAAATACCGTGCCGTTAGGCTGGTCGTAGGCGTAATAGTCGTTGAAATCGCCTTTACGGAACTCGATGTCGGTGGGCGCAAAGCCGAGTATCTGCGTCAGGTTCTTGCTTTGGGTGGGGTCTTGGCGATCAATTAAAATGTATTCGTTCTTGGTGTCGCTGTCTTTTTGGTAGGTGCGCTTCAGCAACACATGGCGGTTATCGTCGGCCCAGGCGTCCAGTTGCCAGCCGGTGGTGCTGCCAGCACTCAAGATATCATCCGACAAGCTGATCGTTTTGGGCGCATCGGGTTTGGCTGGGCGCAGGTCGTATACATCAAAATTGTTAGAGTTGGTAAGGCCAATGAGAAGCCAGCGGCGGTCGTCACTTTCGGTTGAGATGAGCGGCGCGTCGCCGTACGACTTCACAGTGGTAGTACTCAGTTTACTTGGAATGAGCAGCGGATAGTCGAAGCGCTCCACGCTGCCGCCCTCAACGGTAAGCGCGCGCTGCCATTTCTGGTAGTGGTCACGTTCGATACGCAGCGTATACTGGCCGGCGGCCAGCACCATGCGTGTATTCGTATCCGCCTTATATCGATTGTTATTCACATAAATAGCCGCGCCCTTAGGCCGCGAAGAAAGAAAAACAAGGCCGTTTTGGATGACCTTGCCGTCGCGGTCTATACCGAAGCCATACGCTTGGTACAGCAAAATAGTAGTTGCCAGGGACAGGGCAATAGCAATAAGAGCGTATCCGACGCCAAGCCGTATCGCGTGCCTTTTTTGTTTCTTAGGATCGAAGAAATCCATGCTTCACCTATTATATGCCATCACCCCGGTTGCAATGCAACCAAAACACGTATACTTGCCGGTTACACGTTTCGGGCCCGCATAAGGTCCAGCACACTCAATGGCTCCATAACAAGCTGCTGCCAGGTTGGTTCGGCGAGCCTCTCATCTAACATTATCCGGGGGTGGTAGGTTTGTTGGAGACGACTGGCAGTAGAGAAGTGGTCGTCAGGATAAACAGTGGCACCTTGCGAGTTAGGGTCGCCGGGGATTGGCTGAATATAATTTTCCACCGCCAGAGTGTCACCCACACGAACACTATGGATTGCAGCCTGGCGCGACCCGATCTCTACGCGATGCGACTGGATGACCGTAAAATCCCCACCACGGCGGTCACGGGGTGGATTAGTGCGTAACAAACGCAAATCGAGGATAGGCGGCGGAGCAATACCTTCACCGGTACTAGTGCGCGTAATAGAGGCTTGCAATGTTGCTTCGCCATCGGTATCACGATAGGTTGTCAACTTTTTTTCCACAAAAATCTCATGGCTGCCGAGCAGGGCGCCCGAACGGACACCGGCCCGCCACCGACGAAAATTCGTAATTTCATTGCCGACCATTCCGCCACCCCGGTCAAATGCCACAGGCAACTTTCGCCCCCATTCATTTTCCAGTTCAAAGGTGGTGCCGGTTTCGTCGGCAGCAGCAATATGCCGCACGCCGCCCGCCGCTTCAGGGCTTTCGGCAAACATAAGGCTCTCGCCGCCGTACCGCCAGCTAACACCATTTATAAGGTTAGTTTTCCTAGCAGGCGTACTGCCGGTAATCTCCTCCACGACATGCACCAACTGCTCGGCAGTGTAGCGATACGCCATATGCACTTCACGCATTTGCATTGCCGGTAAGTGAAATTCTTGTGCCATACAATTACTCCGCGGCCGGAGCCCGCAGCGCTTCATCCCCAGTAAGCGGTCCGGTTACAAGCCGCTGCCATGTTTGGGTAGGAAGGTTCTGATTTAAAGGGGTTTGCGGTTGGAAGGTGCGCTGCATAGCAGTGGTGGTGTCCTCTACAAACGGATCGTACATACGGGTAGGTTCATTGCCCGGGGTTTCCACTACGGCTTCGACGTGGACACCAGAGCCGACCTCGGTATTTCCCGTAACCCAATCATGTGTTATACGGTGGGTTTGAATAACGGTGCTATCGCCGTATGGATTTTCGGCGTTAGGCGTGTCGCGCATAAAGCGCAAGTCTATGGTGGGCGTGGTAATGCCGCCGTCAGCTCGCGAGGTTGCAGTTACTGTGGCCTGCAAAACTACGGCGCCATCAGCACTGTCATCTTCGGCATACACCTTTGTTGCAAATATCTCGTGGCTGCCAACAAGATGGCCAAGATAGATGCCGGTTCGTATGCGGTGGAAGGCTTCGGCGTGCCCACCACCTCGGAGGGCTCGGCCTGCGATCTCTACCGGACCAAGTACTCGGCCCTCGCCATCCAGAATGTGGAAAGTGGCGCCAAGGTCATCTCCAGGTGCAATGTGGCGCTGGTCGGCGGGGGAATCCGGACTGTCCGAAAATGTAACCGTCTCGCCGCCATACTGCCAAGTTACACCGTCGCCGGTAGGGGTGGGAGTGGCATTGTCTACGACCTCGCTCACCACTCCCCCCAAATCGATAGCATCATGCTGCTCCTGGCCATGCACCGGACGGGTATCTGGCAGTAGCTTATAAGACTCGTCCATAATGGTGTAAATTATATCATAAATACGTCAATATGTCGATGTAAAACACTCTTGCCATAAGCGCTTACCGCGCGGTAAGATAGTTGTAATAAACGCTGTACACAGCGCGAGGGTAACAAAAGAGGTGAGCCAAAACGTTATTGAACTAAACGGGAAGCGCTATGACGCCATTACCGGCGACTTGCTCGGGCCAAGCACCGCGCAGGCGGTATCTCATTTAGCCGCAAAACATGCTGGCACACCCCCGCCGGGTAGGGTAGTAGACGGTTTTTTCCGTAAGCCCCATCCAGGCGCTGCCCATGCCAAAGCCGTGCCAACCCACGCCGTTCCTGCGGCAGCCAAGGTAAAGCCAACACTGACTCCCGTAAAACACGTAGTGAAAACGGTACGCTCGCCCAAGGCTATTACGCCGTCGCCTGCAGTTACTCATTTAAAGCCGGCTGCGCCTGCTAAGCCTATCTCTCTCGAGCCTACTATTACAGCGCCGACAAAGGCAAAACCAGTTTCGCGCCCCAAACCGCGCTCGGCGGCCGAGATGCACGCGCCCCTAATAACTAGCTCGACAACCAAACCGGTCGCTGCCAAGAAAGAAGTTCCTACCAGCGTGCAGCACCACGCGGGCCACACGCACATACATGAGCACGCTCCCGCCAAACCAACGGCTCGCCACGAAGTGCAGCATTCTAAAACGCTCATGCGCAGCGCCGTACAAAAGCCTAACGTGCGCATGAAACCAGCCATTAAACCACAGGCGCCAGCCGAGATTGCCGCCACGCCCGCATCCTCCTTAATGAAGCGCTCCGTAACCGCAGTCGATCCTAATCGCGCCGAGCGCGCTAAACTAGCTACGCGTAACGCAAGCATTCAGCGCTTCCACGTGGCGCACTACGGCACAACTCCGGTAAAACACACGGTGCAGCACAACGGTACGCTACCGGTAATTCCGGTAAAATCCCACCCGCTTTCCGCTGCCGTGCCCGCGCGTGAGACGCCTCGTCACACCGATATGTTCGAAAACGCTATCAAGCACGCCCGCAGTCACGAACAACCATTACACCACCCGCACATGCGTAAACACCGCCGCTTTGTAAATATTGCAGCCGGTGTCGCGGTGTTATTTGTACTGGGCGGCTTTATAGCTTTTACTAATCTGCCCAACATTCAGCTGCACATCGCCTCGGTACAGGCCGGTTTTCACGCCACCATACCTTCCTACGCGCCCACCGGCTACGCGCTGCGCGGCGGCGTACATAGCAGCGGCGGCACCGTAAGCATGCACTTCGTCTCCGGCGACAGCAGCTACCAAATCACCCAGCAATCTTCCAATTGGGATAGCCAGGCATTGCTCGATAACACACTGGCGCTGAGCGGCCCGCACCGTACTATTCAGCGCGGCGGGCGCACAATTTACATCTACGACGGCAGTAACGCCGCCTGGGTCACTGGCAATGTGCGATACGACATCACCGGTAGCGCCTCGCTGAGCCCGGATGAGCTCGCTGCAATCGCCGCCAGCATGTAATTCATGCATAAGGGTCTTGTCAGGTACCGCATTCAGGATTCATACTACGTATATGCTCATGCCTGACCCAGATTCATCATCGCCGTTCTCGGCAATCTTCTGGAATGTGTGGGTCGAAAGTCAGGTCACCAACGCCAAGCTGCAAAATCTGTACAGCCGCTTCGACGATTTCATTGCCAAATACAAACCTGACGTTTTTGGCCTCAATGAAGTCTTAAGCCACAATGGCAACGAACAACCGCCGCTGTTAAAATACCTGGAAAAGCAAGGCTACCGCACATTTTTTGCGCCATTTAGCCCCGAGAGCAACGGCCACTACAGCGGCTCCGCATTTGCCAGCCGGTTAGATCCGCTGGAACTATCGGTGCACGAACTCGGCCCCGATAAATACGGTGCACGCCTTGGCCACCCCGGCAATACCGTAAAACTTATTCGTGCACGCTTGCTGCACGCTGGCGTGCCGGTGAACGTAGTAGTGAACTATCTGGCGCATTTGGTGCCATACAACTGGGCGGTGCACGTGAAGCATCACCGCGCTTTTCGCACCATAGTACGGGCGCCGGAATTGCAAACCGCCACCATCATCGGCGGCGATTTCAACCAATTTAAGTTTATGCCTCGGCTGTGGGGCGCCCGCTCTATTTACGACCGCGCCACGGGCACGTTACTAAATCCAACCTGGCGGTTGTACGGCAAAATTCCCATTATCCAGGCAAATTACGACAACATTTTTTGGACAAAGTGCGGCAAACTGCTGTTAAAAGAGTTCCGCGTGTTGGATCGCCACCCGTCCGACCACACACCGCTGCTGGCTAGCTTCACGGTAAAACCGTAGACTTTACCTCTGTTTACCAGTATACTTCCAGCATGGAAAACAAGCCCGCCCGCACCAGGTTCGCCCCAAGTCCTACTGGCTATTTACATGTGGGCGGCATTCGCACCGCGCTGTTTGCATGGTTGCTTGCCCGGCAAACCAAGGGGCAATTTGTTTTACGCTTTGAAGATACTGATAAAAAGCGGGAAGTTGAAGGCGCGCGCGAACACCTTATTACCAGCCTGAAGGCACTCGGCTTGCAGTACGACGAAGGCCCCGACATTGGCGGCCCGTACGCTCCGTACACCCAAAGCGAGCGCTTAAGCCACTACAAGGAATGGGCTCAAAAACTAGTAGATAGTGGCCGTGCCTATGCCGACCCGTACACTCCGGAAGAAGTTGAAGCCTTCCGCCAGCAAGCCCGTAACGAGAAGAAGGCTTTTCTGTTCCGCGACCACCGGCCCGCAAACCCGCCAGCCTGGGATGGCACCAAGCCTTTGCGCTTTAAATCCAACCCCAAACCATATCAATGGCACGACGAAGTAATGGGCGACCTTAGTACTGGCCCAGAGGTAATCGACGATTTTGTGCTCATAAAGTCAGACGGTTACCCAACATACAACTTCGCGCACATCATCGACGATTTCGAAATGAGAATCACCCATGTTGTCCGTGGCCAGGAATTTATCTCCAGCCAACCAAATTACCTCAACTTGTATGAAGCGCTTGGCATTGAGCGCCCGCTGATCGCCACCGTGCCACACATCTTAGGCCCCGATGGCAAGAAAAAACTCAGCAAACGCGACGGCGCCAAAGACGTGCTCGACTACATCCGCAGCGGCTACCTGCCCGAAACGCTGGTTAGCTTTATTGCTACCTTGGGCTGGAACGACGGCACCGAGCAAGAGATTTTTACCGCCGATGAGCTCATCCAAAAATTTAGCCTGGGTCGCATACAAAAAAACGGCGCCAAGTTTGACGAGCAACGTCTCAACTGGATGAACGGCGTGCGTATCCGGGAGTTGCCGTTGAATGAACTTGCAGAAAAAGTAAAAGATTTCTGGCAACCCGAAGCCCGCGAAAGTAGCGAAGACTACAAAAAACAGGTACTTTCTCTGGTGCAGGAACGCTTGAAATACTTCGGTGAATTGCCAGAATTAACCCAATTCTTCTTCGTAGATTTGCCCGTAAACCCGGAATTATGGCAAACACACAAACAACTTAAGAAATTGGAACCCGCCGAAATTAAAAGCTTGCTGGAGCAGGCCAAGGCCGTCATCGCCGAAAGCAACTTTGAAGTTGCAGATCTCACAGACCGCCTCAACAAATTATTGGAAACCACCGGCCAAAAACCAGCTGTACTATTCAGCATCGTACGTATCGCCACCACCCAGGCACCCGCCAGCCCAGGCCTGGCTGACACCTTGCACGTACTCGGCAAAGAAACCAGCTTGCGCCGCATTGACGCCATGCTGGCCGCACTCTAATTCCTGCGGAAAACTAAGGCGGCAAAATCCCGCAAAATAAGCATAAGCTGATACAATAAAGGGCATGAATGACGACATGAATCCTCGTCCTCGACGAGCCGCCGACCCCGCTAGCCGCCCCATGCCGCAATACAATCCACGGACATTTAACAGGCAAGGGTTCCACACACCAGCTGAGGTCGCAGAGCGCGACGAGCAAATTGCCGAATCAGGAGAAAACATGGACAACACCCTCAGCGACAACCCTTATAACGAAACATTGCAGCCGGGGCAAAAAAAGCCGCGCCGCTCGTTTAAGCGATGGCTAAAAACACGCACCAAAAAACAATGGGTAGCAATTATTTTGCTGCTCATTTTAGTGCTGGGCGGCATTGGCGCCGGTGTATATTTCCTGTTCTTAAAGCATGACAAACCGGTCGTTACCACTGTAGTCAAAAAGAAAGCCGCGCCGCCTAAATCTACCACCGTAGCTTCTAACTTATCTGGCTTGCAGGTGGCGCCGAGCGTGAACGAACGCCCGGTCACCGCAGTAATGATCGAGAACAGCACCTTCGCCCGACCGCAATCCGGCCTCGACCAAGCTGGCATTGTGTTTGAAGCTGTGGCCGAAGGCGGCATCACGCGTTTCGAAGCCCTGTTCCAAGACACGGCGCCATCGTACATCGGGCCGGTGCGCTCAGTGCGCCCATACTACATCCAGTGGGGTATGGCTTTTGACGCCGCCATTGCGCACGTCGGGGGCAGCGGGGAAGCACTCCAGGACATGAAAGATTGGAAAGTAAAAGACCTCGACCAATTCGCCAACGGCGCCTACTACCAACGCATCAGCAGTCGCGACGCACCGCACAATGTATACACCAGCATGAGCCAGCTCAACGACTTGGAAACCAAGAAGGGTTATGGCACTGCCAAATTCACCAGCTTTTTACGCAAAGGTGAAGAGCCCAGCAGAACACCCAATGCAACCAGCATCGACGTCGCCATCTCCGGCAGCCTATACAACTCGCACTACGACTACGACGCCACCAAAAACGCCTACAAACGCAGCGAAGGCGGCGCTCCGCACATGGAAGTAGACGGCAACGGCGCACAAACGCAAATTGAGCCCAAAGTGGTTATTACGCTCACCATGCAGCAGGGCATAGAGGCCGACGACACGCACACCGCCTACAACACCATCGGTAGCGGCCACGCTTACATTTTCCAAGACGGCAAAGTTACCGAAGGCACCTGGAAAAAAGCGGCCAATGGGGAAAACTTTACGTTCACCAACCTCAGCAACCAGCCAATCAAACTTAACCCCGGCCAAACGTGGATTACCGCTGTTGGCGACACGAGTTACGTAAGCTACAAATAACATGGACAACTTGCAACGCTTTGTATCGCAACTGCGCACCCGCGTTTTTGCGGTGCTAGTGTTGAACAACTTACTGCTGTTTGCCGACTGGTGGGTTATGGAAAAAATCATCGGCGCCAGCCCGGAACGCTTGCTTATTAGCATGGTGGTGGTGACTGTTTTGAGCCTTACCGTATTGCCGTGGCTGAGCGCCAACTATCTGGCGCAGCCCACCAAGCTCATTTGGCAGGCCATTTTACACATTGCACCCGACACCGCCAACATACCGGCCCCCGATCTTAAAAAGCACACTATTGGCCACGACCTCGTAACCAACCTGGTAAGCCACGTATATCAGCTGGCCAGCGTGGTAGATAATATTGAACGCACGCAAGCCACCAAACCGCGCGATCTTTCGAGCGACTTTGTAGCCAGCGCGCTGCCACTCCCCATGCTTGTTTTGGATAAAAACCGCAACATAGTTTTTGCCAACCACGCCATGTGCGAATATTCCGGACGCACCGCTACCGAGATGACCAACCAGAACTTATATTCAGTGATTGACCTGTCGTTTACCACCAACGAAACCTTCGACAAATGGCTCGACGAAGCCAAAAAAACCGCTGCTGTAGAAAGCAAAACCTGGCAACGAGTGCGCTTACGTTTACCGGGTGACGGTACCAAACAACGTCAATTCGACCTCGTGGCATACTTTAACGCCGAAAACCCTGAGGGCTTCGAAAGCATGCTGGTCTTCTTCGACCGCACCAAAGATTACGAAAAAGACGACCAGGGGTTGGGCTTCATCGCCATGGCCGTACACGAACTACGCGTACCCGTTACGCTGCTGCGTGGTTACATCGATGCATTTGAAGAAGACCTGGACGGAAAGCTTAACCCCGAACTTACCGATTATCTACACAAAATGAACATAGCCGCCGAGGGCTTAACCGCCTTCATCAACAACATCTTAAACGTCGCCCGAGTAGAAAACGACCAACTCACCTTAAAATTGCACGAAGAGCAGTGGCCCGAAATTGTAAAAGGCGTGACCGACGACTTCTCGCTGCGCGCCAAAATCAAAGGCATCACCATTGAAGCCAATGTGCAAAAAGACCTGCCAACCGTCGGCGTGGACCGCATCAGCGTGCACGAGGTGCTCAGTAACTTGCTCGACAACGCTCTAAAATACAGCGGCACGGGCAAGAAAATCATCATCACCAGCGTGCTAAACAAAGAAGGGCTGGTAGAAACCACCGTGCAAGACTTTGGTGCGGGCATCCCAGAAAGCGTTATAGGCAATTTGTTCGACAAATATTACCGCTCGCACCGCTCACGGACTAATGTGGGCGGCACCGGCTTGGGTTTGTATCTTAGCAAGGCAATCATCGACGCCCACGGCGGTCGCATTTGGGTACGCAGCAAGGAAGACGAGGGCAGCACCTTTGGCTTCACCATCCTGCCATACGCCAAACTTGCTGATGAACAGAAAAACGGAGATAATAACGACATCACCCGTGGCGCTCACGGTTGGATTAAAAACCACTCCTTATACAGCAGGTAAACTATGGAACCGAACAGCCACGTAAGCAGCCCAACTACATCACGCAAAGTCCTTATCATAGAAGACGAACATTTTATCAGCGAATTATACGTACGCGCCTTAACCCGCGGCGGATACGACGTAACCGTAGAGGTCGACGGCGCCCGCGGCATGAAATTGGCTCAAACCAATCAGTACGACATCATTTTGCTCGACCTTATGGTACCCACCATCACCGGCATTGAAATATTGCGGCAGTTGCGCGCACCCGGCGCCCCTCGGTTAAAGAGTAAAATTGTCATCACCACCAACTTGGAACAGCGCGAGGAAGTACGCAGCGACATCGAAAAGCAGGCTGACGCCTATCTGGTAAAGGCCGAGATTACGCCGCGCGAATTGGTGGATTTCTTAGGCACTATTAAATAGACCTACAGTTCGGGATGCGGCAGCCGCCTTTTTGGCCGCTCATTGTTTCATACCCCGGGACGGTTGGTTATACATAATGGCGCAATGCGCCGGTGAGAACTGTGGGTTAGCCATCGCCAGGGAACCCAACATTTCCGGAATGACATGCAGGGCCTCCCATTCCTTTTGTGTTAGTATGTTTTTGTTTGGAAACCATATATTCTGTTGCCCTGGCGAGCGCACAGCAAGCGTCACATTTCGGGTGGACCGCGCCTTGCCGCCGGGTCGTCCGCTCTCTACCTGAAGGCCGATATAATTAAGCTTCAGCAGGCCATTTTCTACGACTACTTGTCTCGTTTGCCTAGGGCTGACTTGTCCAAGGCTGAACGGATCGTAAGTTAGACTGTCGACTGTTGCAGCGGTTGTCGTATACTCATCCGCTCCTAAAACTCTATGCGTCTGATGAGTGGAGCTCACCAACTGCTCGGTAACACCGTCACGCTTCAGCCAATCCAGTGGTTTGAACGGCGCAAGCACGGCAGCAACTTTCTGGTGCGCCTGAACGGTAACAGGGTGCTGCGCGTCTAGCATCAATTCGCTCTCAACGTACGGCCGAGCCGCTCCATAAAGATATTGCCCGACTTTTGCCATAGCCTGTCGTTCACCGGGTTCTATCAGCTCAGGCGGGAAGCGCCAATCTTCACTAACTGAGTCGAAATACCCAATCGGTATATAAGCCTCAAATCGGGAGTGTTTAACTTTGACATGCAGCATGTCAGCGGTTTCGGTACGCAAAACGTAATCAGTAGAAGCTCGCGAGCCAGGATTTTGAGGCAATACCTCTGGGTAACCACTAACGTCAGCGACACGGCCTAAAATAACTTCTGGATGGGGCGGATTTATCTCAGTAACTGCACTCATATATTGTCCTTTGTGAATACATCACCGCAGTAGGGCTCATGAAAATTTGGATGATTGGCTTTGGTGCGCCTAAATAGTTCGGGGAGGCGCCGAAGCACGTCCCACTCTCTCTTCGTAATCGCCTCCAGATTAGGCAGCCACCGAGTAGGATTATACGGATCGCGATAACCCACCAACAAACCACGGGTTGAGCGCACAATACCACCGGGATGCCCGTCAGTCTCTACCCGTACGCCAAAGTACACGACCGCCAACTTACCGTTCTCAATGGAAAATTCCCGGCGCATCGTAAAGCTGTCGTTAATGCCAACCGGCTCTCTGTATGACAGCTCTCCCTCCAAAGTATGTTGGGCGGCAGATATAGTAGTGAAGTCGTCTACAGCGACGAAACCCCCTGGCTCTTTGCCATTTCCCTCCAACTGCGCAACTACACCGCTGCGCTTGAGCCATTCGCACGGCTCGAGCGGCTCCACTATATCGGCAATTTCTTTTCTGACGCTTTGCGTAACCGGGCTTTGCGGATTCAGTAGGGTATGGCCAGTAGCCACCATAACCGGCAACATTCCAAGCGCCATGGGATACAGCTTTTCCTGCGCCAGCTCCGCAAGCGGCGCGCGCTCTTCGGACTGGACATACTCCGGTGGGAAGTCCCAAGTTTTTGTGGCCGGATTATAGAAACTAATGGGGGCGAATGCTCGCGGCGTACCATCATGAACCAGAACGCCCGTCTGACTTAAATCCATAGGCACCATGCCATAACCCGTAACGGCCGCGGGTGAGTAATTGTCCAGCGAAATCTCGGTAACACCAGTAACCGCTACATAACGGCTTAGGATTACATCGGGGTCAGGAATTCTATCAATCATAGAGGATACCGACTAGCGTACAATATAACTATGGAAGAGGCAAACGTTCCCACGGGCGTCAGTATTCATACTGGCTTTCCGAATCCGGCTGCCGACAGCAGCTTGCACGGGCTGGACCTGCACAAACTGCTGGTGCAGCATTCTGCCAGCACATATCTGTTTCGGGTGCGCGGCAACGAATGGGAAAATGCGGGGGTGTTCGACGGCGACATTGCCATTGTAGACCGCGCGCTAGATCCGCGGCGCAGCGACGTCGTGTTGTGGTGGGACGAAAACCGCGGCGAGTTCGCCATAACCTTATATACCAAAATGCCGCCGCAAGCTGCCTGTTGGGGCGTAGTAACGGCCAGCATCCACGAATTCCGCAAAATCACCCACAATCAGGGAAGGGGCAGCAAGCGTGGCCAATAACGTGTACGCCCTTATCGACTGCAATAACTTCTTCGTGAGCTGCGAACGCTTATTTCGGCCAGACTTAGAAGGTAAGCCCGTGGTGGTCTTGTCCAGTAACGACGGTTGTGTGGTAGCACGTAGCAACGAAGCCAAGCGCCTTGGCATCCCCATGGGTGCACCGGCGTTTAAGTGGCGGGAAGTGTTTCGGCGAGAGCGAGTCACCACATTCTCCGGCAACTTCGGCATTTACGGCGACGTATCCAAACGCATTACATCGTTACTCACAACGGTCACACCACGTATTGAAATTTACTCCGTAGATGAATCGTTTTTAGATATCTCCAGCTTGGAGCTTACAGATTACGCAGCCTGGGGCAGAGCAGTGCGCGCCAGCGTTCTCAAACATGTTGGTGTGCCAGTGAGCATTGGCGTTGCACCCAGCAAAACCCTCGCCAAATTAGCAAGTGAGATTGGCAAAACACAGGAACGGTACGATGGCGTGTTCAGCTTTTTTGGCCTGAGCGAAGAGGAACGCCACACCGCACTCAATAGCGTGCCAGTAGGCGACGTGTGGGGCGTTGGCTGGCGGCTGGCGCCTCGATTGAAGGCAGAGGGCGTAAGCACCGCGTGGGCGCTGTCCCAATTGCGACCGCAGTACGCTCAAAGCCTTATGGGAATCCACGGCAGGCAATTAGTAAGCGAACTTAACGGCACTGCTTGCCACGGCTTAACCCGCGAACACGCCAGCGCCAAAAGCATTATGCGTTCGCGCACTTTTGGCGAAGATACGCAAGAAGCGCACATATTGGAATCGGCCATCGCCAGCATGGCCGCGCGCGCTGCGTACCAGCTCCGGCATGAACAACTGCTAGCCAGGCGTATTGGCTTCTTCACCAACACCAACCGCCACAAGCCAGGCTACCGCCGCTGGGCGCCGGAAATTGCATTGCACCAACCCACGAACGACACCGGCCTTATTACAACCCTGCTGGTAGAAGAGCTCGGCAAGATATTCAACCGCAGCCAAAAATACCACCGCTTAGGCGTATTTTTATACGACTTAATTCCCGAAAATGCCCTGCAAACAGACGTATTCGGCCTGGTGGATACCGCGGGCCACGACCGCAGCGCCGCTCGCATGCAAGCCCTGGATGTCATCAACGCCAAGCACGGCAAAGGCAAAATCTACTACGCCGCTGAGCGCTTAGGCACCGCCTGGCAGCCCAAACACCAAATCCGCTCGCCCGAGTATCTTACTAACTGGGATGAGCTACCGGAGGCGCGGCTGCGCTAAAATAGAGCCATGAACCCCGACGCCTACGAATTTCACCGCGTACCCAATACACCCGCAAACCAATTTCACGGCCAGCTACTAGCGTCCGACCAAGTTTCTAAAGACGACATCTCCTTAGTGTGGCGGGAACTGGAGCGTGTTTTGGCCGCCGGTACCGTTGGCGCAGTTGTGGAATTTGGCTGCTACGTTGGCACCACCAGCTTATTTATCCGCCGCTTACTGGACGAAGCCGGGGAGTCGGCCGCACGCCCATTTCATGTATACGATTCCTTCGAAGGCCTACCTCCAAAGGTGTCAGCCGACTTGAGCGCCGCCGGAACCGATTTCCAGGCGGGCAAACTCATGGTCAGCAAAAAAGAGTTTTTACGCCAATTTCAAAATGCGAATTTAGACGCGCCAGTGGTGCACAAAGGTTGGTTTAACCAGTTAAGCGAGCAAGATGTGCCCGCCCAAATCGCCTTTGCGTTCCTAGACGGTGATTTTTATGACTCTATTCTTGATTCGCTCAAATTGGTATGGCCACGTTTGCAGCCAGGCGCAACACTCTTAATAGACGATTACCAGCGCCCGGAGCTGCCCGGTGTGGAGCGCGCCGTGCGCG
>Ga0070667_100002873_pt1 | contig 14815 bp, 13 predicted proteins | sample KBSS33metaG_FD_64659 | JGI IMG/M metagenome (GOLD analysis project Ga0070667, IMG submission 64659) | Switchgrass rhizosphere microbial communities from Kellogg Biological Station, Michigan, USA - KBS S3-3 metaG | ecosystem: Host-associated > Plants > Roots > Rhizosphere > Soil ... | reverse complement strand
TCGCGCCCGGTCATGCAGAACACGCAGCCGACCGCGCAGCCCAGCTGCGTCGACACGCACAGCCCGCCGCGCGGCAGCAGCACGCTCTCGACCGCCTGACCGTCGGCGAGCTCGACCAGCAGGCGCGACGAACCGTCGGCGGCCGGGTGCTCGGAGCGCAGCCGTGCCAGGCCGGCCAGTTCATCGACCAGCGCCGGCAGCATCGTGCGCACGCTGCGCGGCAGGAAGTCCTCGGGCATGCGCTTGCCGCTGTCCTGCGCGAGCGCACACGCCCACAGCCGCAGCACGCGGTGCTCGTGGGCGGGTCGGGCGCCGTGTTCTCGAAGGCGTTGCCGGATGGATTCGATGCGCATGAGCGCGCGAGTTTAGGCGCTCCGCGCAACGCGGATGTCTGCCGCCTGAAGCCGCCCCGAAACGTGGCGTTTCAGTGTGTGTATCGCGGCGCGGTACGCTCGCCCCTCGTTTCACGACACCACGCCCCGCGCATGTTCGGACGCTCCCGACCCGTCTTCTTCGAGCCCCACGGTCGCCGCCGGCGCGCCGGCCCGCCGCGCTGGCTGATGCTGCTGCTGGTGGGCATCGCGCTCGGCGCGGCCGCGGTCGTCGTCGTGCAGGAGCGCTACCTGCCGCCGCGTCTGTCGGCCGAGGCCGGTGCGCAGCTGCGCGACGCGTTCGAGCACGCCAGCACAGAGCGCGCGTCGCTGCGGCGCGAGCTCGACCAGTCCGGTCAGCGGCTTGGCGCGGCGCTCACCGAACGTCAGCAACTGGCCGGCGAGCTCGCGACGAGCCGCGCCGCGGCCGCGCGCCTTCAGGACGACCTGGCCGCGGCCGTCGACGCGCTGCCGGCCGATCCGCGCGGCGGTGCGGTCCAGGTGCGGGCCGCGCGCTTCACGACGGCGCGCGATGGCGGCCTGGCCTACGAAGTGGTGCTGACGCGCGAGCACGCCGCCGCCAAGCCGTTGACGGGCCAGATGCAACTGGTGGTCGGCGGCGAGGCGGCACGCGGCCCCGACCCGCACGTCACGCTGACGCCGATCGCGTTCACGATGGTGGGAAGCCGCGTCGTGCTGCGCGGCAGCGCGCCGCTGCCCGCGGGCTTCCGGCCGCGCCAGTCGACGATCCAGGTGCTCAGCGGCGGCAGGACACTCGGGATGCGGGTGCTGCGCGTCGAGCGCGGCGGGCCGGATTGAGACGGCGCCACGCCGCCGAACGCAGCGCTCAGTGCCCCCCGGCCGTGATCACGCCGTGGCGGATCGCCAGGTGCACCAGCGCCGCGACGCTGGCGACGCCGAGCTTGTCCTTGATCGAGCTCTGGTGGTTCGCGACCGTCTTCGGGCTCAGGTGCAGCGTGCGCGCGCAGTCGGCCAGCGACTCGCCGCGCGCCAGCTGGCGGAAGATCTCGAACTCGCGCGGCGTCAGCGCCGCGAAGCGGTCGACCGCGCCGCCGCCTTCGAGCAGGTGCTGCGGCAGGTCCGGGCCGAGGTAGCGGCGCCCCGCGCTGACGCAATGGACCGCGTCGATCAGGCGGTCCGGCGCGCTGCTCTTCGAGACGAAGCCGCAGGCGCCGAGCTCGAACGCGCGGCGCACCAGCGTCTCGGTGTCGTGCATGCTGAACACCAACACGCGCGCCTCGGACACGCGCTCGCGCAGCCGCCGGATCAGGTCCAGCCCGCCGCTGCCGGGCATCGCCAGATCGGTGATCGTGACGTCGGGCCGTTGCTGCACGAACAGCCGATAGGCCTCGTCGGCCGCGCCGGCCTGCGCGACCACGCTCATGTCGCCGGCCAGTTCGAGCAGGCGCTGGTAGCCCGAGCGCACCACCGGGTGGTCGTCGACGAGCAGCAGGCGGATCACGTGGCGCCGCTCCGGGGCAATGGCAGCAGCAGGCGCAGCGACGCGCCCTCGCCGGGCGTGCCCAGCGCCAGCAACTGACCGCCGAGCGCGGCGGCGCGTTCGGCCGCACCGAGCAGGCCCAGCCCGCGGCTGAGCGTGGCCGCGTCGAAGCCGCGCCCGTCGTCGACGACGCACAGCTCGAGCTCGGCCGGCGCGCGCCTGAGTTCGATGCGCACGCTGGACGCTGCGGCGTGGCGCATCACGTTCGACAAGGCCTCCTGCGCGACGCGGTACACGGCCGTATCGATCGCGTCGCCCAGGCCCTGCAGTTCGCCCTCGTGGTGGAACACGCAGGCGAGCGCACTGCGTTCGGCCCACGCCCGCACCATCGCCTGCAGCGCGGCCACCAGGCCGAGCTCGTCGAGCTCGGCCGGTCGCAGCCGATGCAGCAGGCGGCGCACACCTTCGTGCAGCAACTCGGCGCTGGCCGCAGCGCGCTGCGCCGCCGCGTCGATCTGCGCCGTGTCGCGCGAGCGCTGGATGTAGGCGGCCTCGATGCGGATCGCGGTGCAGTGTTGAGCGAGTTCGTCGTGCAGCTCGCGCGCCAGCGCGAGGCGCTCGCTGTCCTGCACCGCGATCAGCTGCTGCGCGAGCTCGCGGTTGTGGGCGAGCAGCCGGGCAGCTTCGCCGCGACGACGCCAGGCGTACCAGGCCAGGCCGAGCGACAGCGCGGTCAGCGTCAGCGGCGTCTCGTCGAGCTGCCAGGCCTCGAAGCGCGCCGACCAGCTGCCCAGCTTCTCCTGCAGCTGCAACAGGCTGGCGCAGACGAAGCTCAGCACGGTCCAGGCCAGCACCCAGCCGAAGTCGCTGCGCGCGCGCTGGCTCGGGCGTTCGCGTGACGAGAGGTTCAGGGTCTTCATGGCCAAGGGCTCCGGCTCGGTGGCGCAGTCGCCGCGAGCCTACACCCGCGTGGCGCGCTTTGAACCGGCGCTACCGGTGTGTCGCCTTGGTACATGCGCGCAGATGTTCGCGCCGCTGTCCTCAATTGGAACAGGGCAAACCTCGGCTTGATCGGGCATCGCGATGCCAGAAAATCCGGCACGCCTGAAGTCATGGGCAAGGCCAGAAAGGGACGGATGAGTCCGCACGTTGCATCGACATTGCCTGCCCGCCGGCATGCTGGCGCGCCGAACGCATTGGCCGAACCATTGTGGTTCGAATGGCTGGCACTGGTCGGCCTGTTCCTGTTCGCGGCATGGCTGCTGGGGGCTCAGGGCGTCTGGTCGCTGCTGCTGCATTCGGACCCGACCGGACTGACCTTCGTCATCATCGTCGTCTTCACGGTCGCCACACTCTGGAGCGGTGTGCGGGCGCGCGAGCTGACGCGCGAGCGCCAGGCCGCCGCGGCACGCGCGCCGGGCTGGGCCAGCGACTACTGGGCCGGGCTGGCCGTCGCCCCGCACGAGGAAACCGCGCCGCTCGACGTGCTGCTCGAACGCACCCACGGCCCGCATGCGACCGCCTGGTGGGTCAATGCGATCCAGCTCAAGCTCGGCCTGCTCGGCAAGGTGATCGGCTTCTCGATCCTGGCGCTGCAGATCGGGCAGATCCAGAACTTCGATCCGGCCCAGGCGCAGGAACTGCTCAAGAGCCTGACGACCGGCCTGGGCGTGGCGCTGCTGACGACGATGGTCGGTCTGGTGGGCAACATCCTTCTGGGGATTCAGCTCACCCGGCTCGACCGCTACGCCGACGAGCTCGTCGCCAGCGCACAGCAGCACGGGCTGTCGCTGCAGCAGCGCCGCGCGGAGTGACGACGATGCGCCAGCGCCGCCAGGCCCGCGAAGTCGAGGTCGACCCGTTCTACGACATGTTGTTCAACATGCTGATCGCGTTCGTGTTCTGCTTCATCATCGCGCTGCTGGCGATGAACCCGAAGACGAGCAAGGCCGGCGACGTGCCGGCCAAGGCCGAGTACATCATCACGCTGTCGTGGCCCGACTACGACCCGAACGACATCGACACCTGGGTGCGCAACCCGGCCGGCGAGGTCGTGTGGTTCCGCAACCGCGAGGCCGGGCTGATGTACCTGGACCGCGACGACCGCGGCCAGTCGAACAACACCATCGTCGTCAACGGGCGGCGGGTCGTGACGCCGTTCCGCCAGGAGGTCGTGACGATCCGCGGCGTCGTGCCGGGCGAGTACGTCGTCAACGCCGACTACTACAACGCGAAGAACGTCGAGGCCAGCGATCCGAAGATCGGCCAGCCGGTCGACGTGACGCTGTCGGTCGTGAAGGTCAACCCGCGTGCCGAGGTCGTGTTCCAGGGCCAGCAGCGCATGGCCAGACCCGGCGACGAGGTGACGATGGTGCGCTTCACGGTGGGCACCGATGGCAGCGTGACCGGCATCAACACGCTGCCGGCACATCTGGTGGAGCGGCTGTGAACCATGGGTCTTGCAATCGTTCTGGCTTTCTCCGCGCTGCTGCTGCTGCTGCTGCTGGCATTGGTGTGGTCGCACTGGCCGGGCTGGATGAAGGGCGTGCTGGTGCTGGCGGTCACGGCGCTGTACTTCTACGGCAACGACGCTGTCCACCAGATCTGGGGCGTGCCCAGCGCCGATGCGCTGCCGGAGCATTTCGTGATGCTCGGCGCCGCGGTCGACGAGCCGACCGGCAAGACGCCGGGCTCGATCTTCCTGTGGGTAAGTGCACCGCGCGAAGGGCTGAAGAAGCTCGAGCCGCGCGCCTACCGGGTGCCGTACACAAAGCAGTTGCACGCGCAGATCGAGGAAGGCGTGCGCAAGGGCAAGGACGGCATCAGTCAGATGGGCACGGCCGAGATCAAACCCGGCAATGCACGCGGCGTGGGCTGGCTCAAGCCCGGCAACGACGAGCAGGAGATCAAGATCCGCGATCTGCCCTCACCTCAGCTGCCGGAGAAATAGAGGTGCGCACGGCGGCCCTGTTCACGGCAACGACGCTGCTGCTGGCGGCCTGCGGTGCAACGCCGGGCGACGATGCGCTGTTCCCGTTGGCCGACGGCCACCGCTGGACCTACCAGGTCTCGACCGTGATCGACGAGGCCGATGCCACGGCGCGCGAGACGCTGGTGCTCGCGACCGAGGGCGCCGACACGATCGACGGCGCGGTCTCGTGGCGGCGGCGCAGCGACAGCGGCATCGAGTACTGGCTGCGCAGCGACGCCACCGGCGTCTACCGCATCGCCAGCCGCGGCCCGCTCGAGCGCGAACCGGGCCTGGACAAGCCGCGCCGCTACGTGCTGCGCAAGCCCTACGTCGTCGGCACCGAATGGGAGGCGCCGACCACCACTTACGTGCTGGCGCGCAAGAACGAGATGCCGCGCGAAGTGCGGCACATGGAGAAGTTCAAGGCATTGCCGATGACCTACCGCATCGAAGCGACGGACGAGAAGGTAAGCACCCCGGCCGGCCACTTCGAGGGCTGCCTGCGCGTGGCCGGCCGCGCCGGGGTCCGCCTGTACGTCGACGCGCTGTTCCAGTGGCGCGACATTCCGCTGGCCACGCTCGAGTGGTACTGCCCGCGGGTCGGGCTGGTGCGGCTTGAGCGCAAGGAACCTTCGCCGACGAAGTTCATGGTCGGCGGCAGCGTCACGATGGAGCTCACGTCATGGCAATAGGCATCACAACATTGATAAATCGCAAGAGCACCGCCACGGTCGGCCCTACCGTAACCCGTTCTAAACCCAGAGGAGACCTTTCAATGAGACTGTTCATCAAACCTGTCGCGCTCGGGCTGACGCTCGGCCTGGCAGCCGCTGCGCAAGCGCAGAACTGGCCGGTCACCGGCGGTGACGCGGGCAACACGCGCTACAGCGCGTCCAAGCAGATCACGGCGGCCAACGTCGGCAAGCTCAGCGTCGAGTGGGCGCTGCAGCTCGGCACGCTGCGCTCGCAGGAGTCGACCCCGATCCTGATCGGCGACACGCTGTACGTCACCTCCTCGTTCGGCCCGAAGAACACCTACGCGGTCAACGCCAAGACCGGCGAGGTCAAGTGGACCTACCAGCCGGAAATCCCGAAGGGCATCGACCAGTACGCCTGCTGCGACGTCAACAACCGCGGCGTCGCCTACAACGACGGCAAGATCTTCCTAGGCCGCCTCGACGCGAACATCGTCGCGCTCGACGCCAAGACCGGCAAGGAGCTGTGGAAGACGCCGATCATCGACTACACCGGCGGCTCGGTGATCACCTCGCCCCCGGTGGTGACGAAGAATCTCGTCATCACAGGCTACGGCGGTGGCGAGTACGGCGTGCGCGGCTCGATCGTCGCGCTCGACCAGACCACCGGCAAGGAAGTCTGGCGCACCTACACCGTGCCGATGGGCAACGAACCCGGCGCCGACACCTGGAAGGGCGATTCGGGCAAGAACGGCGGTGGCGTGGCCTGGAACGTCGGTTCGTACGATCCCAAGCTGAACCTCGTCTACTACGGCACGAGCAATCCGTCGCCGTGGTCGGCAGCGGTGCGCGGCAACGACAGCTCCGATATCGGCAAGTTCACGAACCTGTACACCGCGTCGGTTCTCGCGCTCAATGCCGACACCGGCAAGATCACGTGGCACTACCAGTTCACGCCGCATGACGCGTGGGACTACGACGGCGTCAACGAGTTGGTGTTCGCCGATCTGCCGTTCGACGGCAAGAAGACGCCGGTGCTGATGCAGGCCAACCGCAACGGCTTCTTCTACGTGCTTGACCGCGCCACCGGCAAACTGCTGTCGGCCAAGCAATATGTCAGCGGGGTCAACTGGGCCACGGGCGTGGACATGAAGACCGGCATGCCGATCGAGACGGCGGGCAACGTCAAGCGCCCCGGCATGAAGCGCAACGCGAAGGACATCTGTCCGAACCTGCTCGGCGCCAAGAATTGGATGCCGATGAGCTATGACGCCGCGACCGGTCTGGTGGTCATGCCGACGCTGAACCTGTGTATGGACCTGGAAGGGATCGAGCCGGAGTACAAGCGCGGCGCCTTCTACCTCGGCGTGAACTTCGACCTCGGCAAGGCGGGCGCCGGCGGCTACATGGGCGGCGTGAAGGCCTGGGACCCGGTGAAGGGGCAGGAAGTCTGGTTCAACAAGGACGAACTGCCGTGGGCCGGCGGCGTGTTGACAACCGCAGGCGGCCTGGTCTTCCACGGTGACGTCAAGGGCTGGTTCAAGGCACTCGACGCCAAGACCGGCAAGACGCTGTGGAAGTTCAACGCCGGCTCGGGCATCAGCGCAGCGCCGATGACCTACACCCTCGACGGCAAGCAGTACGTCGCGGTGGTGTCGGGCCGCACGCAGTCGATCCCGGCCTTCCTTGGCGCGATCGGCGAGAAGGTCGTCGCGGCCAGCCCCGAGGGCGGAACGCTGTACGTGTTCTCGCTCAAGTGACAGTGACAGGAGTGTGAAATGAAAACCCGCGGCAACATGAAGGCGTTTGCCTTCGCCGCGGCCCTTGCCGTCGGCGCCCTCGTGGCACCGGCGGCAGGTGCCGAACCCTTGCGCGTCTGCGCCGACCCCGACAACCTGCCGTTCAGCAAGTCCGAGGGTCCCGAACGCGGCATGTATGTGGAACTCGCCGAACTGGTCGGCAAGCAGCTCAACCGGCCCGTCGAGTACGTCTGGTACTACACCCAGATGGAGCGGCGCGCCTTGCGAAACACGATTCTTCAAGGGGCCTGCGACGCGGTGTTCGCGCTGCCTGCGGGCACCGACTACAAGGTCCGCGGCCTGCAGCGCTCGCAACCGTTCCTGCAGGTGGGCTACGCGGTGGTCGCGCCGCCGAGCCTGGCGTTCAAGAGCCTGGACGACCTGAAGAACCAGCGCATCGCCGTGCAGTACGGCTCGACGCCGCAGATCCTGCTGGCCACGCTCGACGGATTCAAGACCACGACCTACCGCAGCGCCGAAGAGGCGCTGGCCGCGCTGGACAAGGGCGAGGTCGATGTCGCATTCGTCTGGGGGCCGATGGCGGGCTACGAGAACAAGAAGCACTGGGCGAACCGCTGGCGCGTGACGCCGGTGGCCGGGCACGATCTCTCCGGCCAGGTAGCGGTGGCGGTGCAGCGCGGCAAGGATGATCTCGCGAAGGCGATCGACCAGGCGCTGGCCGAACTCAAGCCGCAGATCGCCGCGCTGGCCGACAAGTACGGGTTCCCGCGCGAGGTTCCTCTCGCGCTCGCGTCCGCACATGCGGCGCGGTTTGCGGCCGTGCGTGTGCCGTCCGCGCTGCTGGTCAGGGTCGCCGACACCGAGCCCGTCAAACCCGCGAAGGCCGCGAAGGCCGCCAAGCCGAACAGCGCCGCTGCGTCGGTGGCCGCCACGCCGCCCGCCGCGGTGGTGGCGGCGGCGCCCGCGCTGTCCGAGGGCGCCATGGCCGGCCGGGTCCAGTTCAACGACCGCTGCTCGCACTGCCACGGCACCGACGGCTACAGCCCTGTCCGCGAGCGTGATGTGCGTTACCTGAAGATTCGCTACGGCGACAAGTGGCAGGAAACGGCGATGACGACGATCAAGAACGGTCGCCCTGATAACGGCATGCCGACCTGGGGAGCGATCCTGCAGGAGGCCGACATCAAGCAGATCGTCAGCTTCTTCGGTTCGATCCAGAAGTAGTCCGGCGCCTCATGACGATCGATCGTGCCCGTGCGCACGCAGCTTGCGGTAGATCGTGTTGCGGCTGATGCCCAGGCGTTTCGACGCCGCCGAGATGTTGCCCCCGGCCGCGTCGAGCGCGGCGCGGATGATGCCGATCTCGGCCTGTTCCATGGTGTGCGGCGCCTCGATCGGCGCATCACCGTTTTCGCCGGGTGGCACGGCCGGCACGACCGCGCCGACGACGCGGGCCGAAGCAGCCACCGACACCGGCGTCGCGGCGGCCGGCCGCGGGGGCAGGCCGCCGCGCGTGCCCATGCGCGACGCGTCCTCGAGAAAATCGTCGGGCAGGTGCGCGGTCATGATCTGCGCCTCGCCGGCCGCCATCACCGCAGCGGTGCGCAGCACGTTCGCGAGCTGGCGGATGTTGCCGGGCCAGTGGTAGCGATGGAACAGTTCGAGCACCGCCGGGCTGAGCGCGGGCGTATCGCGCGGTCGCTCGGCCTGCAGGATGCGCGCGGCGACGGCGTCGAGGTCGCTGCGTTCGCGCAGCGCCGGCAGGCGCAGCGTCAGGCCGTTCAGCCGGTAGTAGAGGTCGTCGCGAAACGCTTGGCGCGCGATCATCTCGTGCAGGTTGCGGTGGGTCGCGCAGATCACCGCGATGTCGAGCGGAATCGGCGTGCTGCTGCCCAGCGGCGTCACGCAGCGCTCCTGCAGCACGCGCAGCAGCCTGGCCTGCAGCGAGGGCGGCATGTCGCCGATCTCGTCGAGGAACAGCGTGCCGCCGCTGGCCTGCAGCAGACGGCCCGGCACGCCCTGGCGGCGCGTGCCGGCGAACGGCTCGTCGTCGCAGCCGAACAGCTCGGCCTCGATCAGCGCCTCCGGGATCGACGCGCAGTTCACCACGACGAAGGGCTGGCGCGCCCGCTTCGAGTCGACATGCACCGCGCGTGCCAGCAGTTCCTTGCCGGTGCCGGTCTCGCCCAGGATCAGCAGCGGGATGTCGCGGTCGAGCACGCGCTCGATCTTCTGCACCAACTGGTCGATCTGCGGGTCGCCGCTGCGCAGTTGCTGCAGGCCACCGACGCGCGACACCTCGGCCGTGCCGTCCGGGCGCGGCAGCACCGGCGGCGTGGGGCGCTCGGACTCGACTGCCTTGGTGTCGGCCTCGCCCAGGCCCATGGCCGTGACGATCGGTCGCGACGGCCAGTCGAAACGCGCCGTGACATGGAACTGGTGCCCGCTGGGCAGACTCAGCCGCATCGGCGCCGACATCGGCATGCGGAAGTGGTCGTAGATGGCGGCCGGCGTCGTGCCGAACAGGCTCTCCAGGCTGTGCAGGCGCAGCGCAGCGCTGCCCAGGCCCAGCTGGTCGAGCGCGCCGCGGTTGGCGCCGATGATCCGGCCATCGGCCCCGACCACCAGGATGCCTTCGAGCAAGGTGCCGATGAACTCGGCGCGGCTGTGCAGATGCAGCCGCAGCCGGTTGTTGTAGTCGTCCGAGAGCCAGTGGTTCTCGATCATGCGCGCCGACATGCGCACCAGCCCCATCGTGTGCTGGTGGTAGCTGCGGTGGTCGCCGGTCACGTCGAGCACGCCCAGCATGTTGCCGCGCGGGTCGAAGATCGGTGCCGCCGAGCAGGTCAGGAAGTTGTTGGCATGCATGAAGTGCTCTTGCGCATGCACGAGCGTGGGCACTTCCTCGAACAGCGCGGTGCCGATCGCGTTGGTGCCCTTCGAATACTCGGCCCAGTTCTCGCCCGGCGCCAAGGCGACCTTGTCGGCACGCTGCAGGAAAGCGTCGTCGCCGACCGAATGCAGGATCGTGCCCTGCGCGTCGGTGAGCACGATCATGCTGTCGGTGTCGACGATCTGCTCGAACAGCATGTGCATCACCGGCGCGGCGTGCACGTACAGGCGCCGGTTGCGCTCGCGCGCGACGTTCAGGTCGCTGCGCGGCAGCGGATCGAAATCGGCCTTCTCGCCGCGCGACAGGCCGAGCGCGGCACTGCGCTGATGCGAACGCTCGATGAACTCGACGCGCGGCGGCCGCGTCAGGGCCACGCCACGCTCGGCGCCGCCACGCGCTGCCCCGAGCATCGGCGGGCCGGGCGGGTTGCGGCGCTCTGCGCTCATGGGATCGTCCTCTGCTGCAACGCAGCCTGTCTCTCTTGGTGGAGCCGGCGGCTGTTGCCGGGCCGACCCTTTGGTGCTGAACCGGTGACCCGCGGGGCCACCGGCGATCGATGCTGGGCCAAAGCGGCTCGATTGTCCATCAGGCTTTGCCGGTGTTCAGGCTTGGAACACCTGGCGCGTGGCAGGGCGTTTCGCCGATGCGCAGCCAACAGGTGCATTGTTTCGACGCAACGGACCGGGCGCCCATCGCGCCCAGCCACGTGACCTGACCCGCGACCTGATCGATACTGCCCCGACCCGCGAAGACGGGCCTGAGTTTCTGGAGACAAGATGCAAGCCATGTTCGACCTGCGCCGCCCGATGTACGCGCTCTGCTGGTTCGCGGCTCCGGCCTGCGCGCTCGCCCAGGCCGAGGTGCCCGCGCCGGCGCCCCCGCAGCTGCCGGCGGTGGTCGTCACGGCCACACGCACCGATGCGCGCGCGTTCGACGTGCCGGCGTCGATCGACCGGATCGACGCCGCCACGGTGCGCGACGGCCATGCGCTGATCAACATCTCCGAGAGCCTGGGCGGCGTGCCCGGACTGATCGCGCGCGACCGGCAGAACTACGCGCAGGACGTGCAGATCTCGGTGCGCGGCTTCGGCGCGCGCTCGACCTTCGGCATCCGCGGCGTGCGGTTGTATGTCGACGGCATCCCGGCCACGCTGCCCGACGGCCAGGGCCAGATCACGAACGTCGAGCTCGGCTCGGTCGGGCGCATCGAGGTGCTGCGCGGGCCGTTCTCGGCCCTGTACGGCAACTCGTCGGGCGGCGTGATCCAGGTCTTCACCGAAGAGGGCAACGGGCCGCCGACACTGAGCTTTGGGGCGTCGGCCGGCAGCGACGGGCTGCTGCGCTACGGCGCCCAGGCGAGCGGCTCGACCGGCGCGATGAGCTACTCCCTGAGCGCGAGCCGCTTCCGCACCGACGGCTACCGCGATCACAGCGCGGTCGAGCGCACGCTGGGCAATGCCAAGCTGACCTTGCGACCGGACGGCGACTCCAAGGTGACGCTGATCGCCAACAGCGTCGGGCTGCCCCAGGCCCAGGACCCGATGGGCCTGTCGCGCGCGCAATTCAACGCCAACCCGCGCGGGGTCGATCCAGCGGCGCTGCTCTACAACACCCGCAAGTCGGTGAACCAGACCCAGGCCGGGCTGATCTACGAACGCCGCCTCGATGCGGCCAATGCGCTGCAGCTGACGACCTACTACGGGCATCGCGGCACCGAGCAGTTCCAGTCGATCACCGCGCCACCGGTGTCCCCGGCGCAGAACTCGCCGCTGAACCCGGGCGGCGTGATCCTGCTCGCGCGCAACTACGGCGGGAGCGATCTGCGCTGGACCTTCAAGTCGAACCTGCTCGACGCGCCGTTCACGCTGGTAGGCGGCGTCGCCTACGACAGCCTGACCGAACATCGCCAGGGCTTCCAGAACTTCATCGGCAGCACGCTCGGCGTGCAGGGCGCGCTGCGCCGCGACGAGATCAACGACGTGTGGAACTTCGACCAGTACCTGCAGGCGGCATGGCAGCTCACGCCGCAGTGGTCGATCAACGCGGGGGTGCGCCACAGCCAGGTGCGCTTCACGTCGACCGACGGCTACATCGTCGGCCCCAACCCCGACGACAGCGGCGCGGCGCGTTACGGTGCGACGCTGCCGGTGCTCGGCGTGATGTACGCCGTGAGCAGCGACCTGCATGTCTATGCCACCGCGGGGCGCGGCTTCGAGACGCCGACGCTGAACGAGCTCGCCTACCGCTCCGGCGGCGCGACCGGCCTGAACTTCGGCCTGCAGGCGGCCACCAGCACGAGCGTCGAAGCCGGCGTCAAGGCACGCGTCGCGTCGCTGGGCGAGCTGACGGCCGCGGTGTTCCAGACCGGCACCGACAAGGAGATCGTGACGCAGACCAACAGCGGCGGCCGCTCTACCTTCCAGAATGCCGGCCGGACCCGCCGCACCGGCGTCGAGCTGGGCTGGTCGGCCACCTATGTCGACTACCTGCGTGCGCAGCTCGCCGCAACGCTGCTGAACGCGACCTACCGCGACGGCTTCCTGACCTGCACGGCCACGCCCTGTGCGACCGCGAACGTGCCGATCCCGGCCGGCAACCGCATCCCCGGCATCGCGCGCGGTACCGTGTTCGCCGCGCTGAACTGGGCGCCGCCCACCGGCCTGCGCGGCGGCGTCGAGGCGCGCTACGTGACCGGCGTGCCGGTCAACGACCTGAACAGCGACGCCGCGCCGCGCTACGCCGTCGCAGCCGCCAACGTCGGCTACGTGTTCAGGGCCGGCGCCTGGGAGCTGGGCGGCTTCGTGCGCGGCGACAACCTGTTCGACCGCCGCTATGCAGGCTCGGTGATCGTCAACGACGGCAACAGCCGCTTCTTCGAGCCGGCGCCCGGCCGCACCTGGCTCGCCAGCGCGTCGGCGACCCTGCGCTTCTGAACCCGATCATGACGAACGACACGCCGCACTACGGGCGCTTCGCCAGCGCGCTGCACTGGCTGATCGGCATCGCGCTGCTGGCGGAAATCGTCTTCGGCTTCCTGCTCGACGACATCGCGCCGCGCGGCACGCCGGCGCGCGCCGCGGTCATCAACCTGCACAAGTCGACGGGCGTGCTGCTCGGGCTGCTGGTCGTGCTGCGGCTGGCATGGCGCTGGCGCCACGCCGCGCCGCCATGGCCTGAAGCGATGCCCGCCTGGCAGCGCAGCGCCGCACGCCTGCTGCACGCGGCGATGTACGCCTGCATGCTGGTGCTGCCGCTGTCGGGCTACGTCGCGTCGAACCTCAGCAAGAACGGGCTCAAGGTGTTCGGCTACTGGCTGCGGCCCTGGGGCCCAGATCTTCCGGCGGCCTATGCCGCGCTCACGCTGGTCCACGACGTGACCGCGTGGCTGTTCGCGGCGCTGGTGGCCGGCCACATCGCGGTCGCGCTGAAGCATGCGCTGATCGATCGCGATACCATTTTCGCGCGCGTGTGGCCCTGGGCCGGTGCGCGCATCACTTCCCGGGAAACTCCATGACGCGCCCGCTTCGCTGCCTTGCCCTGACCCTGACCCTGCTCGCACCGTTCGCGAGTTCCGCCGCACCCTTCGCCTACGTGCCCAACGAGGGCTCGGGCACCGTGAGCGTGATCGACACGCAGACCGACAAGGTCGTCTACGAGCTGCCCGCCGGCAAGAAACCGCGCGGCACCGTCGTCGCCCTCGACGGCACGCGCGCCTACGTGAGCGACCAGCCGAACAACCGGCTCGTGATGCTCGACCTCACCAAGCACGCACAGGCCGGCAGCATTGACATCGGCGAGTCGCCGGAGGGCCTGGGCATCTCGGCCGACGGTCGCTGGATCGCCGCCGCGATCGAAGAGTCCAACGACATCGTGTTCATCGACACGCGCACGAACACCAAGGCGTTCACGGTGGCGGTGCGCGGCAAGAACCCCGAGCACGCGATCTTCAGCCCCGACGGTCGCCTGGTGTTCGTCAGCGCCGAGGAAGGCGAGGCGATCGACGTGATCGACGTCGCCAAGCGCACCGAGGTCGCGCAGGTGCCAGTGGGCGCGCGGCCGCGCGGCATCGGCTTCTCGCCCGACAGCAAGCGCGCCTACGTAGGTGCGGAAAATTCGAGCGAGGTCTACGTCATCGACGCCGTCACATTCACGGTGCTGGCCAAGGTCAAGGCCGGCGCGCGCAGCAACGGCATCGCGGTGCACCCCGACGGCAAGCGCGTGTTCGTCTCGAACGGCGGCGATGCGAGCGTCTCGGTGCTCGACACGGCCACCAACACGATCACCGCCACCATCGGCGTCGGCCAGCGGCCCTGGAACATGGCACTCACGCCCGACGGCAAGAAGCTGTACGTCGCCTGCGGCCGCTCCGGCGTGGTCTCGGTGATCGACACCGAGCGCAATCTCAAGATCGCCGACGTCCCCGTCGGCAAGCTGCCCTGGGGCGTCGCGATCCGCTGAAGCGCGGCCCACCGACACGGAGACAAGAACCTTGCAACATCGATCGTTCGCCGGCGTGCTGCCTGCGCAGCCGTTCTTCTCGACCCCGCAGCAGCGCCTCGCGCTGGCGCGCCAGCGCTATTTCGAAGACGGCATACGGCCGTCCGGTCTGGTCAGCGAAAGCGTGATCCAGTCCTGGTCGCGTTGTGTCCAGGAGCGGCGCGAC
>Ga0070667_100002865_pt1 | contig 14881 bp, 7 predicted proteins | sample KBSS33metaG_FD_64659 | JGI IMG/M metagenome (GOLD analysis project Ga0070667, IMG submission 64659) | Switchgrass rhizosphere microbial communities from Kellogg Biological Station, Michigan, USA - KBS S3-3 metaG | ecosystem: Host-associated > Plants > Roots > Rhizosphere > Soil ... | reverse complement strand
CTCCGGAGTCCAGCCGCCCTCCGTCCAGTCCGTTGCCGAAATGCGCATGAATAGAGGCAGATGATCCGGCCACTCCGCGCGCACCGCATCCACCACCTCCAAAGGCAATCGGATCCGATTCTCGAAGCTCCCGCCATATTTGTCCGTGCGCCGATTCGCCAGGGGCGACATGAACTCCTGCAACAGGTACCCGTGCGCGCCATGAATCTCAACAAAGTCGAAACCAGCCGCATCAGCACGCTTTGCGGCATCGGCAAACGCCCTCACCACTCCTGCAATCTCCTCCTCATCGAGCGATTTCGGAATCGAATAGTTCTCAGAGAAGGGAATTGCGCTCGGCGCAACCGTCTGCCACCGGCCCTCTTCGGGCGTCAGCAGCCGTTCCCCGCCAAACGGCACCGTCATGCTGCCCTTGCGCCCCGCATGCGCCAGCTGAATGCCAGCCCGCGAGCCCTGCGAGTGAATAAACTGGACGATCTGTGCCAGCTTCTCGACGTGCTCGTCCTTCCATATCCCCAGGTCGCCAATCGATATGCGGCCCTCCGGCGTTACAGCCGAAGCCTCAATCATTACCAGCCCAGCGCCACCCTGTGCCCGTGCGCCAAGATGAACGAGGTGCCAGTCACTCGCGAACCCGTCGACAGACGAGTACTCGCACATCGGCGAAACGCCAATGCGATTTGGGAACACAACAGAACGAAGCTGAAAAGGAGTAAAAAGAGGTGCGCTCATGAATTATCCGTTCAAACAAGAGATGCGCGAAGGGCATTTGTGATGCTTAAGCTTTCCCGTGATTGCTAGTGCACAAACCCCGCCCCCCTCAGCACTCTCCCCGGCAGCTTGCCTGTCATCTTTCCCTCTGCAATCACCGGAACCCCATTCACCAGCACGAAATCCATCCCTGCCGAAAGCTGGTTCGGATTCTCGAACGTCGCCTTGTCGGTGATCTTCTCCGGATCGAACACCACCACATCCGCCCACATCCCCTGCTTCAACACGCCGCGGTCGGTCAGCCTCATTTTTTGCGCCGGCAATGCCGAGAATTTTCGAATCGCATCTTGCAGTGTGAGCGCATGCTCCTCCCGGACATATTTCCGCAGAACTCGCGGAAACGTTCCGTACGCGCGCGGGTGCGGATGCTCCCCACCGAGCAGCCCGTCAGGGGATGTCCCCTGCGAATCGTTATCCAAAGAAGTCCACGGCTGCTTGAGCGCCAACACCACATCAGGCTCGTCCATCCCGAAAACCGCCACTTCAGTGAACGCCTTGTCCTTCACCAGCAGATCGCAAAGCGCATCGATCGCATCCTCATGCCACAGCGCCGCCACCTCCGAAAGCCGCTTTCCCTGCAATGAAACCAGCTCCGGGTTCTGCACCACCGCAACTAGAATTGCTTCCGGTCCCGGAATCTCCTGCCATTCGTTGTCCCAGTCCTCACCGGCCGAGTCCTTGCCCGGGCTCATCATGTCTTTCCGAATTCGCGCCCGCGTCGTCGGATCGTTGAGCCTCTCAATCAGCTTGGCATCGCCGCCATCGTGCGCCCACGGCGGAATAAAAGCCGAAAAAGTATTGAACCACGCCGTATACGAATAGGTATTCGCGCTAATGTCAACGCCAGAAGCGCGCGCAGCATCGATTCGAGCCACGATCCGGGGCATCTTGCCCCAATTCGTCTTACCTGCCGCTTTCAGATGCCAGATCTCTACCGGAATGTGCGCCTCGCGCCCGATCCGCGTCGCCTCGTCAATCGAATCCAGAACAGCATCGCCCTCGCTTCGCATGTGCGTCGCGTAAATTCCCCCATATTTCGACGCCTCTTTCGCCAGCGCAATCAGCTCCTCTGTCTTTGCATATGGCGCTGGCGAATACTGCAGCGAAGTCGAAACGCCAACCGCTCCGTCCTGCATCGCCTCATCGACCAACTTTTCCATCTGTTCGAGCTGTGCCGAGGTCGGATCTACTTTCGCGTCTCCCAGCACCATCCTCCGCACCGAGGTCGCCCCCACATACGTCGCAAGGTTGATTCCCATCCCCTGCTTTTCGAGCCGCGCGAAGTATTCCCGCATCGTCCTCCAGTCCGGAGTGACGTGCAGGTGCTCATACCCCGACCGGTCCGCCGCAATCATGGCGTCGTTCAGAGGCGCCACTGAGCCGCCTTCGCCCGTGATTTCCGTCGTAATCCCCTGGTAAATCTTGGACGGCAGCCTGGGATCGACCAGGATCGTCAGTTCCGATTGGCCGAGCATATCGATGAACCCCGGGGCGACCACCTTTCCCTGCGCGTCGACCTTCTGTTTCGCGGGAGCGTCAACGAGGTCCCCAATCGCTGTAATGTGACCATCGCGGATTCCCACATCGCCCGAGTACCACGGGGATCCGGTCCCATCGATTATGTGCCCATGCAGAATCACTACGTCGAAGGGCACCTGGCTGACGATTTGTCCGATAGCCCAGGGTTGTCCCAACATCCCCACCGCACACATAAAGGCGAGTTGCCTCGTTTTTGAGCGCATTAGGTTCCTTTTCTGGTTCGGAATTTTTCCGTGTATCTCAGCGATTCATCGGGTTTTCGCTTCCCGCTATTGTCACACCCGGGGACGGCGTGACCTCCGTACTCTCCACATTCGTAATCTTTCGCCCAGTCGGCTTACAATAACGGCAACAACCATGCTTGGTAATGCCCGAGCAGGACTGATCCCATACTGCGAACGCGTGTCCTCACCCCACAAGAGAGTACCCGCTGTTCGGCAATCTTAGATTTTCGGGTCCACCGCGGTGGTCCCTGCCTTGGAACCTTGGTCCTTAAAGGACAGAAAAGGAAATTGCATTGAGCGCTATGTGGAAACCTACCCAACAGGGCCAAACGACCCCGAACCAGACCCCAGAGCCAGTTCGTCCCACCCCCGTGCAGCCATCCATTGAGACGCCGCGCGCGACCACATCCTCCTCCGTCTCTTCCGCCTCTCCCGCCGGCGAGCAGGCCTCCATCAGCAAGGGCCTCTCTATCAAGGGCGAAATTACCGGGACCGAATCGCTGTTTATCGATGGCAAGGTCGAAGGCAGCATCAACATCCCCGGCAATCGCGTGACGGTAGGCAAAAACGGCGTGGTCAGCGCAAGCATCAGCGCCCGCGAAATCGTCGTGCTCGGCAAACTCAAGGGCAATGTCAACGCCACTGATCGAGTTGACATCCGGGCTGAAGGCGCTCTTACCGGCGATGTCGCCGCAGCACGCATCAGCATCGAAGACGGCGCATTCTTCAAGGGTGGCATCGACATCCGCAAAGCCGACGCCAAGCCCACCGCCGTTCAGAACGAAAAAGTCGCAGCGAACGCATAGGGCCTGTCAATCTGTCCGCAAGGACCCCTGCCGCGGCAGGGGTCTTGGTGTTTGACCGCTTACGGGCTGACTGGCAGCCTAGGCCAGTCGCAACCGCTTCCTCATAACGCTCGGCAGTGCAGATCCGGTACGCTTAAGGACTCCGAGAGCAACTCCGCCCCACAGTAGGCCTCCTGCGATCAGAACCACGGCGTTGTACATCCGTCCATGCCCGGATCCGTGAATAGCACGCAATCCGACGTCAGCAAGAAACGAGAATACGATCCAGATCGTTCCGCCCCCGGCGACAGCAGCAACCAGGCACCTTCCCATCTCGCGATAATCCAGGTTCGCCAGCGAAACCATCTTCCGCCGGTGCAATAAGCCTGCGATCGCCAGCGTCTGCATTGCGATACCGATATCCGACGCGAACGCCAATCCCATGCCCCCGTACCAGCGGTAAAAGCAGGCATAAATCGGCAGCGAGACGAGTGTCACAATCGTCCCCGCCGCCATGGGCAAAAACGTATTGCCCGCTGCATAGAATGCCCGCGAGTAGATCGACTGTGCGGACCATAGGAACAGCGAAATCGAAAACACCGCAAAATAGCCTGCGCACAACCGTGCATCCGCAGTTGAAAATCGGCCGCCCACAAACAGCAGGCTGACGAGAGGAACACCAAGTGCAGCCATCCCCGATGAGGCCAGAAATCCCAGACACACCACCCGCGACACAGAATTAGCCACAGATGTAGCAAACTCAAACCTCTGCCCCTTCGCCCACAAACTCGCAAAAAACGGCATCGACGCCGCACCCGCCGCCTGCGCCAGCACTGCCATCGGAGCAGTGAACAGCCGCTTCGCATAGGTGATCAGCGAAATTGCCCCGCTCGTCGAGGACGCAAAATGCGCGATGATCCAGATGTCGGCCGTTACCAGCGAGACACCCGCCATTAACGGCAGCGAGAGCCGCACCCACTCGCGAAGACCCCTGTCCTGCCAGTCCAGGATGACCCGATACCGTGCCCCCATCCGGTGCGCAAACATCGCATTCAGCAGAAATGGCCCGAAGAACGCGCCTGCAACGGTCCCAATTGCCAGCGAAGACACGCCAAACCGCTTCACCAGCAGAATGCCTCCCACAATCGTGCCCAGGTTGTAAATCAGCGGCGCCGCCGCCTGCACGTTGAACTGCTTCCGAACCAGCAGCACCGATCCAAACACTCCACCGGCAAAAAAGAACAACTGCGCAGGCAGCAAAATCCGAGTCAAGTGGACGCAGAGTGCAGCCTTTTGTGGGTCAAAGCCGTTGAACCACCAGCGCACATACAACGGAGCCAGAAACTCTCCGATCACGATCGCTCCGCCCAGCACCAGGTACATCGTCGTCAAAATCACCGACAATGACCGATGCCCCTCCTCCTCGCGCCCTGTGTCGCGATATCGCGTCAATATCGTCACAAACGTGATCGAAGCCGCTCCTCCAACCAGGAAGTACGCGATCATGTCCGGCAACTGAAACGCCGCCAGAAACGCATCTGCTTCCATCCCCCGCCCAAATAGCCACGCAATATACATGTTGCGCAGCATCCCGAACACGCTCGACAAGAACGTCGACGCCATCAGCACGACGGTCGCGCTGAACGCTGTATGCGCATGCGACGGCCGCAGCACGCGCATAAACCGCGCCACCAGCGAGTGTCCGGTGGCGGAGGCTTGAGTTGGAACCTGTTCTTCCACTCTCTCGATTCTATCGGTGCAGAGATGATCGTGATCGCGGACACAAGCGTGAGTTCTCAACTCGTATAACCCGCGTCAACACGATGAGAACCTCCTATAATTGTCGGGACAAAACCAAACGGGAGATTACGGCGCTCTGAGGCTGTAACTCCAATCCAAACGAGCTTGGGTCGGCGAGCATCGGGGGAACCGATGATTGCTACGCTGCCTGCGCCCTCGCTGTCCTATGTAAGTGCCAGCACGTCATGGAGACGCGTCTGGCCCTTCTACATTCTCTTCTTCATCTCCGGATTTCCGGCACTGCTCTACCAGATCGTCTGGCAACGATCTCTATTCACCCTCTATGGTGTGAATACTCAGTCGGTGACGGCAATCGTCACCGCCTTCATGCTTGGCTTGGGCCTGGGAAGTCTGGCCGGGGGAAGGCTCTCGGCCGTCCTGGGCATCAATACCCTTTGCGCGTTTGGGGTTATCGAATTCTCGATCGGCGCTTTTGGCGCTTTCTCCCTTCATCTATTCCGCTGGGTTGCGCAATTTACCGCTGGCGCTTCGACTGGGTCTACTGCGCTTATCAGCTTCCTTCTTCTCCTCATTCCGACCATGTTGATGGGCAGTACGTTGCCTCTGTTGGTAGAGCACAGGGTGCGGCAAACGGGGAATGTTGGAGATTCCGTCGGTTCGCTCTACTGCGTAAATACGTTGGGTTCGGCTGTTGCGTGCTTCCTTGCATCGGCCTTTCTGATGCGCACCGTTGGCCAATCCGGCTCCGTGCTGATTGCAGCCCTGATCAACCTCATCGTTGGATCCTCGGCTCTCCTGATAGCCCTTTCTGCTTCATCGGAATCGGATCCAATTCAGTCTGATTCACCTCGGCGCGCTCCCCGCGATCGGAATACCATACCCACCTACCTCGGCATGGTACTCGCCGGAGCCGCAGGCTTCGTGGCTCTTGCGTATGAAATCCTCTGGTATCACATCTATTCCTTCGCGAGCGGGAACAAAGCGCCCTTATTCGCGAAACTCCTTGGGTTCTATCTCGTAGGAGTCGCGTATGGTTCCTTGGCCGTCCATGACCAGTGCAAAAGCAAGTTGAAGCAAGACCTGCCGCGCACGATGCGAGTTGCGTGCATTGTTATCTGCTTGGGGAGCATCATTGCGTTTCTTGTCATTCCCGTTGTCGCACATTCCGTTTTGTTCGCTCCCTATGACCTTACGCTCGTTTTCGTCGCCCTGGCGTCTGCGCTTCTCGGCGCCGCGTTTCCGATCATCTGCCACGCTTCGATCGGGCAAGGTCAAGAAACCGGCAAAACGCTCAGCTACCTCTATGTCAGCAACATCTTCGGTTCTGCTCTTGGCAGCCTCACCGTCGGCTTCATCGCGATGGACTATTTGTCGACGCCGGCAATTTCGGATCTCCTCCTGCTCATTGGCCTGGCCATGGCCGGTGCTCTTGCTTCGAAAGCAAAGCCGCTCCCTGTCAGAGGGATTCTGGCATCCGCATCGATTGCCTGCCTCGTCCTCGTGCTCGTCTCCCGTACTCTCTTCGGAGGGCTCTTCGAGCGCCTGATGTTCAAGTCCGAGCCCGATGCCACAACCACGTTCCGGGACGTCGTCGAAAACCGAAGCGGGGTAATTACAGTCGATAAGAACGACATTGTTTATGGCGGCGGTGTTTACGATGGAGCTTTCAGAATCGATCCGCAGAACGACACAAACGGCATCTTTCGTGCCTTCGCTATTGCCGCTCTGCACCCGAAACCACGTCAGGTCCTGGTTATCGGACTTTCGTCGGGATCGTGGACTCAAGTTCTTGTGAATCATCCCAAGGTGCAAAATGCAACGGTTGTTGAGATCAATCCCGGTTATTTGTCTCTGATTCAGAAACGTTCAATTGTCTCGAATCTGTTGCATAATCCGAAAATTCACATCGAGATCGATGACGGACGCAGATGGCTTCTCGCCCATCCCGACTCTCGTTTCGACTTTGTCTTGATGAACACGACGCACCACTGGCGGGCGAATGCCACAAATCTACTCTCGGTAGAGTTTTTGCAGTTGGTCCGTAAACACCTTAACCCTGGAGGGGTGCTCTACTACAACACCACCAACTCTGAACGGGTGCAGTTCACGGGTGCAACCGTCTATCCCTTCGCACTCAGAGTTGCGAACTTCATCGCGGTGAGCGATAGCCCGATCTCCTTCGATCGAACAAGCTGGAAACGAATATTGGAGAAATACGAAATGGATGGGCGACAAGTTTTCGATCTTTCCAAATCTGCTGATCGCAGCTGTATCGATCGCTGGGTCGCAATGCCGGAATCAGAACAGCGATCCAACAGCGGCCTCCTCGAACAGACGATTGAAGATCGTGCGAGTTTGTTGCACCGATTTGAAGGGCAGCACATGATCACAGACAACAATATGGGGACCGAATGGCAGTGAGCATTCGGCGCGTTCATTAGCGCTCCGTGAGCGGATCAGACAGTCGGTCCGACCCGGGCCAACTCCGAACAGATATTCTTTCGAGTGAGGCTCAAAAATGAGGGTAGCTGCTTCTTTTGCGTTTTCTTGTCTTTTTCTCGGATCCGCTTTCGCTCAGACTATCCACGGCCGCGATGGCATCACGCTTCCCCCTCCGCCGCTCGTCGACTCACAACCTGTCATCGACAACTATTTCGGCACCAATGTCACCGACAATTTCCGTTGGCTCGAGAATCCCAAGAGCCCCGAGACCCGCGCCTTCATCGACGAAGAGAACGCCTACACCACGCGCTACCTGAAGCAAGCCCGCATCCGCAATCAGATTCTCGATGACCTCGACCCGTTGGAGCACACAACCCGCTTTTCCATTCCCATCCAGCGCGCCGGCAATGATTACTTCATGAAGCGTTTTGCCGGAGAGGAACAGGCATCGATCTACGTGCGCCATGCCGCTATGGGACCTGCCACGAAGGGACAAGGCAACGCATCCAAAGACGAGCGCCTCGTTGATCCCGCCAGCTTCAGCCGCGATCCCAATACCTCCGTTCGTCTCGCAGACGTCTCCCATGACGGCCTTCTCGTCGCCTACCAGGTCCGTCAAGGCGGCGCGGACGAAGCCGCTATCCGCATCTACAGCCTGACAAGGAAGAAGGCCCTCGAAGACGAAATTCCAACCGGCGTCTACTACTCCATCTTCTTCTCGCCAGACGGCAAAGGCCTCTATTATGCCCGCACCGATCCCAAGGGTACCTTGCTCTACCTTCACACCATCGGCGCGCGTAACTCAAATGACAAGCTGATCTTCGGCCGCGAATTTCACGGCGAACTCCTCGGCCCTATCGATCTCTTCAGCGCCCAGATCACAGACGACGATCGCTATCTCGTGATCACCATCCAACGCGGGATTCCGCCCACGCGCGTCGACATCTGCTTCCGCGATCTGAAAAAGCCGGGTTCGCCCTTCGATGTTCTTGTCTGGGGGCTCGATTCACGCTTCTCCGCAAACTACTTCAAGGGCGCATGGTACGTGCGCACTGACTACAATTCATCAAATTACCGCATCCTGCGCGCCGATCCCGGCATCATGCCGGAAGCGTGGAAGACAATTATCCCTGAAGGCAAGGACGTTATCGAGAGCTTCAACATTGTTGGCGGCAAACTCTACGTCAAGCGCCTGCACGATGTGAAATCCGAAATCAGTGTCTACACTCTCGACGGAAAACCGGCAGGTCAGGTCGAACTCCAAAGCATCGGCACCGCCTCGAACATTGCCGGCCGCACCATCGACCGTTACGGCTTCTTCAGCTTCGAGTCCTACATTCAACCACCCACCATCTACCGCATCGACACCCTCACCGGTAAACGGGAGCCCTTCGCCGAACCGAAAACACCATTCAAGTCCGCCGACTACGATCTGAAGCAGGTCTTCTTCAAGTCCGCAGATGGCACGCAGATTCCCATGTTCATCGCCGGCAAAAAGGGCCTCAGGCAGGACGGCGCCGAGCGCCTCCTCATGACCGGCTATGGCGGATTCAACCTCAGCGAAACTCCCGCTTGGAACCCTGCCTGGGCCTGGTGGCTCCAGCAAGGCGGTTGGTTCGCCGTTCCCAACCTCCGCGGCGGTGGCGAGTATGGCGAGAGTTGGCACGAGCAGGGAATGTTTGGCAAAAAACAGAATGTCTTCGATGACTGGTTCGCCGCAGCCCGCTACCTCATCGACCAGAAGTACACCTCATCAGAACACTTCGCCATCACCGGACGCTCCAACGGCGGCCTTCTCATGGGTGCATCTTTTACGCAACACCCCGAGCTATTTTCCGCTGTCTGGTGCGGCTACCCACTCCTCGACATGCTCCGCTATCAGAAATTCGAGCAGGGCCCCCATTGGACCACGGAGTACGGGACCGCAGAAAAGCAAAAGGACTTTACCTATCTCTCCAAGTACTCGCCCTACCAGAACGTCAAACCGCGTTCCGACTATCCTGCCGTCATGTTCTTCACCGGCGATAGCGACACCCGCGTCGATCCGCTCCACGCCCGCAAGATGGCGGCGCTTCTGCAATTCGAGTCAAAGAGCGGCCGCCCCGTTCTTCTCCATTACAGCACCACGGGCGGCCACTCCTCTGGCGTCAGCGTCGAACAACAGATCCAGGACGACGCTGACCAACTCTCCTTCCTTTGGACCGAGACAGGCACTCCGTCCAAGTCGAAACAGCCTGCGCCGCATGCAACGGAACAACCTTGAATTTGGAACGGAATCGGGCACGTTCGACACAAGAGAACCAAAGTGGGAAAGCGCTCGTGAAGATCTGACTCGGCACCTCACGATCCAGGCGTGCCGCGGATATGCTTTTTCCATGCCGGAACCGGCACAAGCCGTGCCTCAAAAAACCTCCGGCAGCTTCGCCAACCTGCTAGCCTCGCTCACCAGTAAGCTCCAGAATGATCCTTGGGACGACCGCGCGCTACCAGATGACGTGGCTACGATTACCTACGAACAAGCGTTACGCACGGCTCGCCAATCCCGGGCGTCTCAACCGCCGCTAACCGATCAGCCGCTCGACAATGACATTCACACAAGTGCGTCTCTCAGCGTTCCGGTCTGTAAGCCACAGAACACCCAGTTGCAAAAGAAACACAGAACGGCCAGCATCACCATTCGCGTCACTTCAGAAGAACAAGCTCAGCTTCACGAGCGCGCCGCTGCCGCTCAGCTAAGCGTCTCTGCCTACCTCCGCTCCTGTATCTTCGAAGCCGAGACTCTTCGCACCCAGGTCAAAGAGGCTCTGGCGCAAATGCAATCGGCATCGTTGCCCACCACCGCGATTGCCCCGGCCGGAAAGGCGTCACTGCACTGGCGCACGCGTTTCTTTCCAGCCTGGTCGCGCAGCAGAACTGCTCAAAGCTGAGGACTGCTTCCGCGCTATTCCACTTCCAGCACCAGGCACTTCAGATATTCGGTCTCCGGAATATTCAACACAACCGGGTGATCCGGCGCTGCTCCTCGCCGCTCCAGCAGACGCACTCTGCGATGCGCATCTGAGGCCGCAGCTGCCACCACTGCTTCGAACTCCGCCAGCGATACATGATGCGAGCACGAACACGTTACCAGTAAGCCATGCGGCTTCAGCATCTGCATCGCCCGCAGGTTCTGTTCCTTGTACCCTCGCATAGCTCCTTCCACAGCTCGCTTGCTCTTCGCAAACGCAGGCGGATCGAGCACGATCGTGTCGAACTGCTCGCGTCCAGAAGCCCAGTCGCGCAAAACCTCGAACGCATCGCCTTCGACCCAATCGACCTCGAGTCGATCCAGGTACTTGTCACGATTCGCCGCGAGGTTTCGCTCCGCCACCTCAAGCGACGCCCGCGACGCATCGATCCCTGTCACGCTCTTCGAAACCCGCGCTAGGTGCAGCGCAAACCCGCCCTGATACGTGCAAACATCCAGAGCGCGACCAGCAGGCGACAACTTCCATGCGTAGTGCTCTGCGGCCTTGTAGTTCGCATGCTGATCCAGAAACGCTCCCGTCTTCTGCCCTGCGTTCCCGTCGTAGTGAAACGTCAGCCCATTCAACTGAAATTGCGTCGCCGTTCTAGGCTCCTTCGGATCAGCGGCATACAACGGATCCAGCGATGGTGCCGACATCCCTTCCAACTCGCGAATACGTGGATCAGGCCGTTCCAAAATCGTTGCCGGCTTGATCCGATCCCGCAGAACCGACACAACCTTCTCGCGCACCGCCGCCGAATCCAGCCCCTTCGTCAGCAATTGCACGATCACCAGTTCGCCGTATTTATCGACGACCAGCCCCGGTATCTCATCCGCCTCGCTGAAGCACAACCGGCACGAATCGCTGTCGACATTCTCTGAATTGAACATCGGTACACGTCGCTCTATCGCCTTCGTCAGCCGACCGCCCAGCAGCTCCAGCCACTCAGCTTCTCCGACCGCCTCCCGCGAAACCATTCGCAGCGCAATCTGCGAACTCGGGCTATAGAGCGCCGTTCCCAGCAGCATTCCTCGATAGTCAGCCACCGGCAGCAACGACGGAACCTCATCGCCGCCAGCCTTACCGCCCAATTCAACTGACTCCACATCCGACGCGTACACCCAGACATGTCCTGCCCGCAGCCGGTCCGCTGCGCGACGGCTCACGCGTGCTCCAAAGCTCTCCTGTCTGCTTGATTTTGAATCGCCTGAAGGGTAGGGAGCTCGAGAAGAAGGCGCCTCGTGAATACCGGGCGCCTCTCTTTCTCCACGATTCGAATTTTTCGCCTTCTTCATCTGCTTCCTTGCCGGAAGCAGCGCTGCCGGCTCTCTCTAACGTTCCTGAATCGTCTCCAGATAGCGTGCCAGATTGCTGATTCTGAGCTGCTTGTCCTGGAGGTTCGACCGGTTCATGTTACCAAGAATGGGTCCCCATACCGGCATTGTTGCAGAGCCGTGTGACGAAACCTCCGTGCCGAACTGCAGTATCGACACAACATGAGTGTCCGGATACTTCCCATGGTTTTTGCGCATTAGCAGAGTCAAATCGGTTGGTTGCGGCCTCATGGCGGATGCAGCCGGACCGCTTCCCCTGCCATCTGCTCCGTGGCATGGAGCGCAATAGCTTGTATACATCTGCCGACCATTGTTTGCGGCTGTCCGGCTCGCCGGAATCACGATCCTGCTGGTCTGATCCGCAAGCGTCAAGCTCGCCCCAAGTATCCCAGCTAGCGCTGTAATTGAAATGCTCTTCAGCATAAACTCCTCGATTCTGGACTTCTTCCCCCAAAGCGTGCGTGTTTGGATAGCTTTCGATCCGTCGCACCCAATCGGTTCTTCTCATACTTCTCCGGTATGGCTCAGTCCGTCCGACACTCTACTCCTGCTCCGCACTGCTCAGGCAGTGATGGCTAACACAGCGAAATATCCTTAATAAAGTCAACTATTCATCACATTTTCTTACCAGACGAAAAAAGAATTGATTATTTTCCTAATCTTGTTAATTTCCTAGAAACGGATGAATGGAGCCTCCCGCAGCATGCATCTTGCCCTTCCCTTCGGTACTTGGCTTATCAGCTCCGCGCAACCTTGCTCTGAGGCAAGCTCAACATTTGGTGCCTATAATGAAGTATGGCGACAGTCCGCCAGCCCACACCGGCAGCGAAACCTGATGCCGTCGCTCTCCCAGCGGCACCGGTAAAGACCGTCCCGCCCGCTCCTAAGCCGGTACTCGATCTCACCGCCATCGATCGCCGCTTTGAGTCGCTTCTTCGCCACGTTCAGACCAACCGCCCCACTGAAGACATCGCCCTCATCCGCAAAGCTTGGGATTTCTGCGTCCAGCACCACCAGGGCCAAATGCGCGCATCGGGCGAGCCGTACATCATCCATCCGCTTGAAGTAGCTGAAGTTCTAGCGGAAATGAAACTCGACGCGACGGCTATCGCCGCCGGGCTCCTCCATGACGCTGTCGAAGATACCCCGGCCACCAGCGAGCAGATCGATGGCGACTTCGGCGATCAGGTAGCTCACATCGTCGAGGGCGTCACCAAGATTGACAAGATCCAGTTCGCCAACCGCGAAGACCGCCAGGCAGAAAACGTCCGCAAGATGCTTCTGGCCATGGTTTCAGACGTTCGCGTAGTGCTCATCAAGCTGGCCGACCGCCTGCACAACATGCGCACCCTCGAGCACCTCCAGCCCGACCGCCGCGAAGCCATCGCCCGCGAGACCCTCGACATCTACGCCCCCCTCGCTCACCGCCTCGGAATGGGCAAAGTTCGCGGAGAACTTGAAGATCTCGCTTTCCGATACACCGACCCGGTCAGCTACGAAAAGGTAGCTGCCGCGGTTGAGGAACAGCGCAACGAGGGAGAACAATTTCTTCGCAATGTCGAAGACACCCTTGTCGAGCAGCTGCGTGAGAACAACGTTGAGGCTCGGGTCGAATGGCGCATCAAGCGCTACTACTCCATCTTCCAGAAGCTTCAGCGTTCCAAGGTCACTTTCGATCAGGTCTACGACCTTCTTGCCGTTCGCGTCATCACCCAGGACGTAGCCTCTTGTTACGCGGTCTTCGGCCTCATTCACACCCTCTGGCGTCCGGTGCCCGGCCGCATCAAGGACTTCATCGCAATACCCCGCGCGAATCGCTACCAGTCTCTCCACACCACCGTGATCGGCGATGGCGGCCATCAGTTCGAGGTGCAGATCCGCACCGAAGAAATGCACCGCATAGCTGAAGAGGGCATCGCCGCGCACTGGAAGTACAAAACCAAGGACGATGTTGTAACCGCCCGTGACGAGGAGCGCCTCAACTGGATCCGTCAGCTTGTCGAGTGGCAAAAGGAGATGACCGACCCCAACGAGTTCCTCTCCAGCCTGAAGATGGACCTCTATCCCGACGAGGTTTACACCTTCACGCCAAAGGGGAAAGTTGTCGTCGTTCCCGCTGACGGTACACCCGTCGACTTCGCGTATACCATCCACACCGAGGTCGGCCACACCTGTGTAGGTGCCAAAGTCAATGGCCGCATGGTCCCGTTGCGAACCAAGCTCCGCACAGGCGACATCGTTGAAATCGTCACCCAGAAAGATCACAAGCCCAGCCGCGACTGGCTCACCTTCGTCAAAAGCCCGCGTGCACGTAACAAGATCAAGCACTGGCTCAACGAAGATCAGCGCCGCCGTGCCATCGAAATCGGCCGCAAACTCCTCGAGCGTGAGGCGCGAAAATTCAAGGTTCCAATGAGCCAGATCGATGACCAGGATCTCGGCCGCCTCGCCGGCGAGTACGGCGTTGCCACCGCTGTGGATCTGCTCGCCAACATTGGTCAAGGCAAACACACCGCGCACCAGATTCTCAGTAAGCTTGCCCCCAGCTACGCCAACCCGCCGGAAGGGTCGCCCTCCAACGAACCGCACCAGCCCGGCACGGTTGAGCAGGCCATGTCCGACGCAGTTCGCAAGCTGCATCTGACCGGTTCGGACTCACTCCAGGTCGAGGGACAGAACGATCTCCTCGTCTATCGCGCGCGCTGTTGTAATCCGATTCGCGGAGAAGAGATCGTCGGTTATGTGACCCGTGGAAAGGGCGTGGCCGTCCACGCTCGCAGCTGCCCCAATGTGCAAAACCTCCTGTATGAGAGTGACCGGCGCATCAGTGTCGAGTGGTCCCGCGTTGGAGATGACATTGGCCGGGCGCAACGTTATCCGGTCAAGATCACGGTCTACTGCGACGACCGCACCGGCATGCTCAAAGAACTTACCGCCGTTATCTCGGATGACAACACCAACATTCGCGGCGTAGACATCCATCACGACGACAACGGAGAAGCCGTCATCGAGTTCGT
>Ga0070667_100002855_pt1 | contig 14915 bp, 13 predicted proteins | sample KBSS33metaG_FD_64659 | JGI IMG/M metagenome (GOLD analysis project Ga0070667, IMG submission 64659) | Switchgrass rhizosphere microbial communities from Kellogg Biological Station, Michigan, USA - KBS S3-3 metaG | ecosystem: Host-associated > Plants > Roots > Rhizosphere > Soil ... | reverse complement strand
GCGCCTCTCGAGCCTGCGGCGCGCACGCGATTTCACCGGCGGGTATGGCGTGCTGCATGCGGGGCGGTGGAACTCGCCCGGCCGGCCGGTGACCTATTGTTCGACGGTGCCTTCATTGGCTGCGCTCGAGAAGCTCGTTCATGTGAGCGACCCCGCGCTGCCGCCGCCGCAGGCCTTGGTTGAATATGAGGCGCCCGATGAGTTGCCTCGGCGCACGATTGAGCTCGCGGCACTCCCGCCGAGGTGGTCTCAGCGGGAGCTCGACACGCAGCGGATCGGAGATGAATGGCTGGATTTGCGGGCCGAGGTTCTACTCATCGTGCCCTCGATCATCATGCCGATGGCAAACGCTCCAGATCGCAATGTGCTGATCAATCATCGGCACGCGGACGCGCAGCGCATCACGATCGTCGACGTCACGCCGTTTTCTTTGGACCCGCGGCTGTTTGAGCCTTGAGCACGATGGAGACGCTCGTGCCCGATGCCAGGAACCCGCCAAAGCATTAAGGGGAAGCTCACTTGAAATCGAAGCACAACGAGGTTGAAGCCGCCGAGGCCGCCGGCGAGATTCTCAAGAGGCTGTTGCAGCTCTTTAAACGGCCGGTGCTGCCCACCGGCCCGGTTTCGCATCACACCGTTCTTGCGGCCGTGGCCTATTTGGCGGCAAGTGCGTGGCTGTTGGGGGAATTCGTCGGATTCACGAGCGAACACCTACTATTGTCAGTCGATCCCGAGAAATTCATTCGTTGGCGATTGTGGGGGTCGATGCTGATCGTGAACGCGATCGGCTTCGTCGTGGTGCTCTACGCGCTCGCGATCGGTCCTCTTTATCTGAAACACCGACATGCGCACCTACAAATTGTGTCTCACGGTCTGCGCGCGTTCGCGCTCCTCAACTTCCCGGCCACGCTGCTGTGCGTACTGGGCGCCAACAATACTGCGGTGAGCGGAGTGCCCGTACCTGACAGCGGGGCGATGTGGTGGGTCATGGGGGTCTTGTTGCTGCTATTTCTATTTTTGATTTTTCGGATACTCATTCTTCCCATTGCGCGCTACGGCTGCCGCGCTTTTTCCACGAGATTTGCCTACTTCGCCGGCCTTGTCGTGACATTGGCCGCGTTGACCTTCAATCCTGTAATTGCCAATGGCTACTTCTCTTACGTCCTCGACAAGGAAAATTTCTGCTCAGCGATGATTTCAGTGCGCTTCCATCACGAATTCACTTCCGACGCCTACTCGCGGGATTGCCTGGTGACTCGATGTGTCGAAGGCGTTGGGGCAGATTCGGCTGCAGGATTTGCAACGGAGTGTCCGGCGCTGATCTCCCGAAAGCCATAGGCCCCCGCTTGGAGCGGGTTCGATGCCGTGCTCCTTAAGGATCGTAGCGATCGTGCCCGTCCCCACCTCGTGATGAAGGTTGGCTAACGCCCCCTGGATACGGGTATAGCAGGCCCAGGAGAGGTCTCCTGTGCCAGCCGCAGGATCAATTCGACCATCTCCTGCCGGGTTCAGCGACGGCCCGAGCGACGTCGGTCGCGGCTATCCCACTTGCGCGCGATCAGCTGGCGGTACCAGCGCATGAGCGTATCGGGTGTAACCAACGTTTCGAGCGTATGAAGTCGCTTGTAGCCCAGAGCGTGCGCCTTACGCGCCAGCCGAGATCGCTCGGCATCGGTGAGCCGCAGACGCCGACCGCCCAGCCGCTTCTTGAGGATCCGATCTTGATCCTGCAAGTACGCGATGATCCTTTCGATGATTCGATCGTTGATCGGCAACAGGCGTTCGTGGCAATGAACAACAAACCAGCAACGTCGATTCGCTAACCCAGACATACGACCCTCCACGCGAGCACACGCCGACGTGTCCACACTGGGCAAGTCGACGGCTCATGACGTTAGAGCGTTCGGCGCCGAAAAACTGATACCGCGAGGAGGCTAGGGACACGCTGGCGTCGAGTAAGCGATTGAAAAGTCAGATAATATTTCGCTAACGAATTCGGGGCATTCTGATGGATAAAGTCTGCACTCAGAACGGACACTCCACCTCGATTGACCCCGGGCCACGGTCGTGGGGAGGACCTTCGTGCAGCCGATGGGGCAGGCTCACGGCTGGGAGCGGTACGACTGCATCAACCCTCGCAAATACCCAATCGTGTAAAGATGCCCCTGCACCCCATACCCCTCCGGGGTCGGATCCCGATCCGTCGCCAGCTGCGGCGCATGATCGCTGCGCACATAGCCGCTGAATTTGATTTCCTGCAGCTTGCGCACCACCGCCGGCAGGTCCACATTCCCCTCGTCCGGAAACGTCTCGATGAAATCCTGCGGCGTCCCCGCGATGTTGCGTAAGTGCACGCAGGCGATCCGCTCGCGATGGCGCTCGATCAGTTGGAGCACGTCCGCCCCAAGCTCCGCAAAGCAGCCCACGCAGAAGGTGAGGGCATTGGCGCGGCTGGGAGAGATCGACAATAACCGGTCAAAACTGCCTTCCCGATCCATGATGCGCTCGAGACCGCAAAGCGGCGAGAGCGGGGGATCGTCCGGATGCATCGCCAGGCGCAGGCCAGCCGCCTCCGCCGCAGGGATCACATCGCGCAGAAACTTCTCGAGGTTGTCCCACATCTGCTCACGCGGGATCGGCGTCTCGCGATGCTTCACCGTCTCGGCATTCACATCCGCAAGCCGGAAGCGACTGGTCTTGGCGCCGCCGCGGGTTTGAGCGTCGAAGGACGTTCTCACCACCATGGCGTCCTCACCCACCTGCGGCATGAAGTTGTAGACGATGGTATCGACGCCGAGCTGGCCCAGGTGCCCCACGATGCGCTTGTATCGCTCCGTTTGCGCTTTGGCCCCGGCCTTGCCCATCACGATCTGATCGATCGCGGGCCCGGATTCGGCAATCTTCCAGGCCAGGCCAAAACGGTCATACCGGTCCCGAATCGCCTTGAGCTCATCCCAGGACTCGGGCAGATCCTGCATCTGGTAATGCACGACATGATCGATGCCGACCTGCTTCAAGGTGTGCAGGTAATCGTCGCTCAGGGGCACCGCCACCATGGAGAGTTTCATAAAATGGACCTCTCGGTTGAGGTGACATCTTCCGCGCTTACGCTCATCGGGGCGCCTTGGGTGAAGAGGCGCGATCTAAATCGCTGCATGACAAGGACCGTGACAAACTGCGCGACGAGCAGGAGCACACAAGCCAGCACCACACTTTTCCCAGTGCGCCAACCTCCGCTCCAGAGGCTGGAGAAGAACGCCGCGTAAATGAGATAGGCGTTCAGCAGCAAGCCCAAAACGGGCACGAGCACATTCTTGATGACACCGAATTGACCCCGGCCAAAGCGCCAGAAGTAAAAGATGTTGGCCACGTTGACCGCGAGGAACGTCAGGGTCGCGAAAAAGACGAGCGCATTCGCCCACCAGGTGAAGCTGTCCAGGCCGTTTCTTAGAACGTAGAGAGTTCCCCAGTCGAGCGCGATGACGGCGATCAGGATGGTTGACACTGCGGTTCTGGGCACGCGCTTCTCGCCGCTCAGAGTAGCCAGGCTGCGGGGCAGGAGTCCATGACGCGCGAGCGCGAACACGATGCGCGAAGTACCCTGGACGCTGCTGATATACACCGCCGTGATGCCGGTGAAGGCGGTGAGGATCACCGCAAGATTTCCGTAGCCCCAGTACTCCTCAGCCATCGGGGTCACAGCGGTGAGGCCTGCAGCCGTGTATTCGCGGACTTGGCTATCGGGCGTGGAGAGGGTGAAAGCCCAGGCATTCAGCGCCCAGAAAACCGCAATCCCGATGATGGTGAGCAGGATGGCCTTGGGGACATACTCGCGCGGCGCCTGGGCTTCCTCTGCCGCCGTGGACACCACATCGAAGCCGCAGAACGCCAGCACGCCCAAGATCATCGCGGTCCAAAATCCAGACAAGCCCTGGGCATGGTGGGGGTCGAACGCCGAGAAGTTGATCGCACCGGGCTGCGCAGCCTTCACCACCAGAATCGTCACCGAAAGTGCCACGACCACAGCGGTCTCGATCAGCATCAGTCGCACCGTGCTCTTGATCGAGGCTTCCGCGCCGCGCAGGCAGACCCACGCAATCGGGGCACTCGAAATCAGGATGCCGAGCGTCAGAGCCAGCATCGCTGGCAGCCGCACATGGAGCCGCACCAAGAGGTCCTGAAAGAAAAGCGCAAATATCAGTGGCTGCGCCACTGCCGCCATGAAGAAGTAAGTGGTCATGAGAAGGCCTGCCTGGAATCCCGCAAGCGGGTGCACCGCGCTCCAGAGCCAGGTTGAGGCGGCGCCGGCTGAGGGTGCGGCGCGATTGAGCAAGGCGTAAGAAATGGCGGTGGGCAACGTCATCAGCATCGCCGCCAGAAAGATGAGCGGCGTGATCGGCCCCGCCGCCATCTGCATCGGTCCCCAAAGGGCGTAAAGCCCCATGGCAGGGGAGGTGATACCGATCGCGAGCGCGGCCAGTCCCCAGGGGCCGATCGTGTTCGGCTTCAGGCGATCCGATGGTGCAGACATCAGTAGACTTTGGCGAGGAGCCCGCCATCGATCAGCAGATCGGTGCCGGTGATGTAGGTGCTATCGTCGCAAGCCAGAAAGACCGCTGCCTTCCCAATATCCTCTGGCGAGGCAATGCGACCGAGTGGATAGAAACCCTCCAATCGCTTGAGCTCAGCCTGCGGATCGGCCGCGCGCTTGATGTAATCCTCGAAAATCTCCGTCCGCACATCTCCCGGACAGATCGTATTGCAGCGGATCTGCTGGGGGCCGTAGGCCACCGCTGTGGAGCGACACAGAGCTCGCAGTCCGCCCTTGGCGGCACCGTACGCGGCAAGATCGCCATCTCCCACGATGCCGAGTACAGATGCCGTGAAAATAAGGCTCCCGCCGCCACGGCGAATCAGCTGCGGAATTGCCGCCTGACAACCGAGGTACACCCCTTTGAGATTGACACGTTGCACCTCATCCCAGACCTCGCTCGGTGTGTCGGCAAGCTTCCCGAATCGCTGAATCGCAGCGTTCGCGACGAAACAATCGAGGCCGCCGAATTCCTGCACGGCGCATTCGATCGCCGTAGCGTTGCCGACGGGAGTGGAGATGTCGGCCGTGATGGCCCGAATGTTCTTTGATCGCAGGCTTGCAAGCGTCGCCTCGAGGGGTTCTCGTAAAACATCTACCGCGACGACTGCGGCACCCTCACGCGCGAAGGCAGCGGTGATTGCCGCTCCCACACCGCGCGCAGCACCGGTGACGATCGCTACTTTGCCGGCAAGCTTCATGACGGTCTCCCACTGGCCTGAGCGCGCCTGGAACGGCCGATGCCGCCGTTGCCCGCGCGCGCAGCCTGCAGGTCCTTCTGCGATGCGTCGAGTAGCTTTTGCATCGCCACGCGCGCGCGGTTCCCGTGGTGTGCGGCGATCGCCTCCAGGATGGCCTTGTGAAGCGGCAGAGCCCAGGTGTGGCCGCGTGGACTGTCCTTGATGGCCGCGAAGTTAGCCTCGAGGGCTGAGGCAACGACGAGGCCCACGGAGGCAAACAGCGCATTGCCGCTGGCGGCAATGATCGCCCGATGAAAGCGCACATCAGGCTCCAGAACCTGCTCGCCGTCATCGCCTGCAGCCACCATGTCGTCGTACGCTTTCGTCAACCGTTCGATGTCGGTGCGCGTCGCATGCACGGCCGCAAGAGAGGCAGCCAAAGGCTCGATCAGCCGGCGCAAACCGTAAAGCTCGGCGACAACGGCATCCCCTTCGTTCGACTCCACCCGCCACCGCAGAACATCGCCATCCAGCATGTTCCACTCTTCACGAGGGCGCACGATAGTGCCAATCTTCTGCCGCGCCTCGAGCAGGCCTTTGGACGCGAGTGTGATCAATGCCTCGCGCAGCGCAGTGCGACTGATGTGCAGCCGTGCACAGAGCACGGTGTCGTGCGGCAAAGGCGTGCCGACCGGCCACTTCCCCCAGACAATCTGCTGCCCGATCTCCCGCACCACCTGGTCATGCAAACTGCGACCGTGTTTCTTTTGCATGGCTTGACTCCGATCAGCGAATGGTCTCGAGCGCGCCGCGCGCCGCATCGAGCGTCCTCTCGACTTCGGCCTCGCCGTGCGCCGCCGAGACGAACCAGGTACCCCGGGAGGTCGGCCGCACGCCTCGCTCCAGCAGGGCGTCCAGGAACCGGCGCTGGCGCTCGGCATCGCAGCGCCGATGGTCCTCGAGCGAACCGATGACGGGTTTGTCGCCAAAGCTGGTGTGGAAGACGCTTGGATAACCTTGCACGATGAGGTTGCTGCCCATGGATCGAGCGAGCGCCCGCAATTCGTCCATCAACGACTGGCCCGCTGATTCGATCCGTTCATACGCCGCACCGTCATTGGCCGCGAGCGCATCGAGCGTGGCGATGCCGGCGGCAACCGCCATGATGTTGGAGTTGTACGTGCCCGAGTGGTTGACCGCGCCGCTGCCGATGCGTGACATCAGCGCCTCTCGACCCGTGAGGGCCGCGATGGGCACACCGCCTCCCAGCGCCTTGGCGAATACGGCCAGATCTCCCTTCACCCCAAAGTGTCCCTGCGCACCGCTCAATCCCAACCGAAATCCGGTCACGACCTCATCGACGATGAAGACGATGCCATGCTCGTCACAGAGGCCGCGCACACCCTCGAGGTATCGAGGAGCGGGTGGTATGACCCCCGTATTGCACATCACGGGTTCCATGAGGATCGCGGCGATTTCATGGCCGTAGCGGTGGAGGTACGTCCTCAGCGTCGTGAGATCATTCCACGGCAGGACGACGGTATCGGTGAGGGAGTGGGGTATCTGCCCTTCGGTTTGCGGTTGGGCCGGGCGGGAGGGCTCCGTGAGGCCGGGGAGGGCGGTGAGCTCATTGGTCAGGACGTTATCGAACCAACCGTGATAGTGGCCGGCGAATTTGATGAATTGGCTGCGTCCGGTTGCGGCACGCGCGAGACGCAGCGCCGCTTGCACCATCTCCGATCCGGTCATGCCGATACGTACGCGCTCCGCGCCGGGGATGTGCTTTTGCAGCCGTCGCGCGAGCTCGAGCTCCAGGCGCGATTGGCCGGCATAGAGCTGCCCGGTCTCGAGGGTCCGGGCCACCGCTTCGGTGACGACGGCTGGGGCATGTCCCAGGATGGCCGGCCCCATCCCAAGGGCATAGTCGACATAATCGTTTCCATCCACATCCATGAGATGAGCGCCGTGGGCCCGGGAAAAGCATAGGGGCGGCGAGCCGGCGAGGCGCACATTGCTGTTAACGCCGCCGGCGATGACGCGGGCCGCCTCCGTATGGTGCGCGTGCGATTGGGAATGATCGAGTGAGGCGGTCATTTTGGGGTTTCTATAGAGGTGCAAATCCGATGCCGGTCACTGGATTTCCAGGTACGGACTGGGGGAGTGAATATTATACTATTTTATTTTTAGAGCAATAGGGCGTCCTACGCCTTGGATCGTCGGGAAGGCCCTCATGAAAGTGGTGTGGTATCCATGTACGAACTGTTCATTAGATAGAGTGACTTTGCTTGACGGCTAGCATATTCTGCTTTAGTCTTACAAATGTAATATCTAAAGGAGGTTCATGATAGACTTTAAAATGAATTGTGGCTTGGCGCCTTCCGTAGCAGAGCCAGCATCGGGCCTATTAAGCCCGAATGGAATTCAGTTAACTAGAGATATGAGGAAATGACAATGGCTAGGAATGGAATTTGGCCGAATGGAAATGAGGTCACAATCTTGAGGCTTTTGGTGAGCGAGCCTAAAGGTATGTATGGATTGCAGCTTGTGGAAGCATCGGGACGAAAACTCGCTAGAGGCGGTATCTATGTAACGCTTGGTCGAATGGTGGATAAAGGATATTTGAAAACTGAAAAGGAGGTGAAAGAGGCGGATTATCCCGGCTTGCCGAGGCCGATTTACAAACTAACAGGCCTTGGGAGAAAAGCTCTCGAGGCGGTGGAATCCATAGGCATGGCGTTGAGGACCTTATAAAGTGATCAAATCAACAGCCGAACGCGACGGTAAGGATCGTGGAAAGGACGGAAAGCGTCAAGGGGATGTAAGGGGATTGTGCGGCATGGAGAGTCACCGCATTCACGCGGTAATTGATGTAATGATAAATGGCGAGCTCGATCCGAGGGTATTGAATGCCTTACGGCAAGAGCTCACTGGCTTGATGTTCGGGCCTGACACAATTCGCAAACTCGATAAGATTCTTCACGAGTGTTGCGTTGGGTGTACCGAGTGTAAAGTTCAGTTCATGACAAGCAAAGACAGTGATACAAGTGCTGAGATTGCGTACCACAGTGCTCAGATAATTGGGTCGACACCGCTCGAGCGGGTCGATCTCATTCTCCGCAAACTCTTAAGGCCTGCACAGTATGAGCGGTACTATGAGAGTTTGATTAGCGAGGCACAGAAGGCAATCTGGAAGGCACGGGAAGACAAGGATAAATTGGCCGAGATACGTGAGTATCTTTGGTTTGCTGTTACCCTGCTGCAGCACGTTCCATCCTGGATTGGTACGTTGTTGCTTAAGGCGGCCGTTGGCCTTCTGACCAGGCAGTAAAATTGGACTAGAAGGATATAGGCCTGGCAGTGCGAGACGATGCGCACCCAGGCCAAGGATGGCATAATCCAATTTGCGGGTAGATGCGGCGCCCGCCACTCTCAATGGCACTGGATCCACGCAATAGGGGAGAGCCAAGTTTGGCCGTGGACGGCAGTTGTAGACACCGGGAGCGTTGCAGACGTTCGCCCGTCGTCCGCAATTGCGACTGGACTTTCCAGCCTATCCGCCGGTCTTCGATTATCCGATACGGTATATCGCTTTTTCCAGAACCCGGGGCCACTCATTAGCTATTAGAGGTTGGATTTTCGGAAACTGGCGATGTCTCATACGACGGACCATCGTGCGCCTCGCCCAGCACATACGCTGCAGAGCCTGGGAGCCCCGGTATGGAAGCCGTTTAAATAAACGCCGCGGCGCTCACTCCAAAGCGCTGCGCCAGAGCCCGGGCCTGACGCGCATTGATCTCCCGTTTGCCGCTCAACACCTTACTCACGTTCGATTGCGAGCAGAACAGCCCGGCCAGATCGGCTTGCCGCAGCTCGTGCTGATCCATCAGAAAGCGCAGGGTCCCAGTGGGGCTCACTTCCGGCAATTTGACTCAGCGATCGCCGCCGGACAGGCCAAGTAGGTGATCAGGCCACTCGGCGGCGGAAACTCCTACCGTGTCTCGCCGCCTGGTTCGATTCGTATCAGTTTTTCAATAAGAAAGTCGGTCTGTATCTGTTTTTGTGGATTTGTATCTGTTTTTTATGGTATGACAGCGTCCGTACCGATTTTAGCGGACGTTTATGCCCCTTAAAGACCCTCTTGGTTATGCTTGGCTCAAGCACCAGCTGCACCTGCCTGCGGTGCCGCTGCCCTATGAGTCATACATCTCCTCCACCCCGGGGTGGCAGGACCTGGGGATTATACGCCGCCGGGGCTGGCTGCCCGCCGCCTGGCCGGGCGACCGCGGCGTCGATCATCTGGAGTTTGCCCTCAAACACGAAGGGCTGAATCTGCCATTGCTCTGGCACGCATTTCGCCACATGGACATCGTAGAGCTTGCGGCTTTCATTCACGACAGGCCCGGTGGTAAATATACCCGCAAAGCCGGTTTCCTGTTTGAGTGGCTGACCGGACAAACGCTGAATCTCGACCTGCCGCTGTCGGGAAACTATGAGCCCGTGCTTGATGCAGAAAAGTACCTGTGCGCCGCGAACCGCGCCAACAGCCGCTGGCGTGTCCATGACAACCTTTTGGGTACCGCGGCATTTTGCCCGATCATCGAACGAAGCGAGGGGATAACACCCTGGCTCGACTGGAGTCCTGCGGAGTCGATACGCGAGCTGCGGGAACATTACGACCCCTCCCTTTTCAGCAGGGCAACCGCCTGGCTGTATTTGATGGAAACCCGTTCGACCAACGAGATCGAGTCTGACCATCCTAGTCCGCGGCGGGCAGAGCGCTTCGTTCAAGTGTTGCGCGAGGCCGGCACGCACACTCTCGTTGAGACTCTGTCGCACGACATGCTGACGGATCTTCAGGGTGCGATCATCGATCCACAAGGCCGTGTGCTGCGCGGAATGCGCAACACTCAAAACTACGTGGGCGCCGATCACGGCTACGGCAATCCGCGGGTCGCATACCCCTGTCCACCCCCTGCGCTCGCCTCGCAACTGCTGGATGCGCTGCCGCAGGCGGCTCTGCGCTGCGATGGCCTGCATCCCGTGATCCGCGCCGCGGTGCTGGCATTTGGGTTCGTTTACATTCATCCCTTCGAGGACGGTAATGGTCGTATCTCGCGGTATCTCATCCACGACAGCTATGTGCGCGACGGCTTGACGCCCAAGGGATTCATCTTCCCCGTATCGGCCGTAATTCTGAAGCAGCTACATGAATATGTCGAAACACTCGAGCGCCACTCGCGGCCGATACGCGAGCTGGCGGATTACGATTTCGATCCCATGACTCACGAGCTGAAATTGCACAACACGACGGAGCTCGAGCCACTGTATCGATATCCCGATCTGACTCATCAGACGGCTTACCTGATGCAGGTGACCCGCGAGTGTGCCGATGTGGCGCTGGTGCACGAGCTCGACTATCTCGATCGTATGGATCGGGCCAGGAAATCCCTGCGGGAAACTCTCGATTTGCCGGATCGGCGCCTGAATCTGCTATTGGCGATCATCCATCAGAACAATGGCCGGCTGTCGTCCAACAAACGCAGCAGTGAGTTTTCGGATTTGACGGACGCGGAGGTGCGTGACGCCGAAAGCCACTATCGCCAGGCATTCGGGAACCGCACGGAATTGCCCGCATAGGCCCGGACGTGCAAAATGTGTCTGGCACTTTCGAATGCACGCCTCCCTGCCGGTCTTAGAAAACCCTTCGCGATCGCTCCAGGAATCGCCTCACCACCGCCGACTCCTCCTCCCGCCGCGTGAGCGCATACATCCCCATCCAAAGCTTCGGCGCCCCAAGCGGCCGAAGCGCCATCCTCGTGTCCCCATACGACCGAGCCTGCTCCGCCCCCAACAATCCCACCCCGCGCCCCGCCAACACCCTCATCACCAGCCAGTCCACGCTCGGCACGTAGTGCACTGCATCCTCTGTCCCGAGCAGCTTCGCAAGCTCACCTGCTCCCACCGAGTCTTCCCCGACCACCACCCAAGGCCCCACTCCCGCCAACGCATGTATTGCCGCCTGTCTGGTCAAAGGATGTCCCGCCTGCATTGCCACAAGCACTGGCTCCCGGTGCACCCGCAGCGCCCGCAACCCTCCATCCTCCGCCACTGGCTTATCCCCAAGGCTCATTGCGAGCCCCACATCCAGCTGCCCCGACTCCAATGCCCGGATTTGATCGCTCAAGGCTCGAGGCTCAATCGAAAACTCAATCGCCCCCTCGGCTCGCTCGCTTTCCTCCAGCAAACGGGCCACCCGCTCCATCGGCAGACCGCAGGAAATCCCAATGCGCAGCCGGCTATGGCGGCCCCCGGCCAGCGCCGCCGCATCCTGAAACACACGATCAAGCCCGGCCAGCACATCGCGAACCTGCGGGAGTAGGCGAGCACCCCTCTCCGTCAGGGTCGTACCGCGAGGCGTGCTGGAGAAGAGCTCGCCGCGCAAGCTCTTCTCCAAGGCCTTGATGGGCTTACGGAGCGAGGAGACCCTGATGCCGAGCCGCGCCGCCGCCGGCGCCAGGCGCAGTGTCTCGGCCAACGCGACAAAAGCACAAAGCTCGTGGGTTTTGAGATGTTTTAGGCTACGGAGGTCCATTCCATCGTCGCGTGGAATCCTCTACCTACTAATACGCACGACCCCTCAAAACATGCACCTGGAAAATGACCGTTGCGCCCTTGAAATCCGTTTTCGGTCGGATCACACTCGGTTCGTACCCAGCCCATGAGCGCCCACTCACCCCTACCGGACGACCTTCCGGAAAGCGCCAGCCTCGTCGCGCAAATGCGACCGGCACTGGTGAAATTTTTTAAGCGCAAGACCGGCAGTACCGCGGAAGCGGAAGACCTGGCGCAGGATGTCTTGGTGAGCGCTCTGACCCACACCCACTGGAAATCACCAGCGGAAGCAAAGGGTTACATCTTCCGAAGCGCTGTGAACCGCTGGCGTGACCGCCACCGTCGGCTGCAAACTCATGGGGTCACGGTGGCTTGGAATGAAAATAATGCCTGCGAAGCCGGTGCAGAAAATCCACCTGAGTGCGTATTAATAGCTCAGGAGGAACTGAATCAAGTCGCACGGGCCTTGCGGGAGCTCAATTCTCGCACACGCACTGTGTTGATGTTGGTCAGGCTGGAGCAGATGAAAATCGCGACGGTCGCGGATGCCTTGGGAATCTCAGTGAGCGCTGTCAATAAGCACTTGGCGAAGGCGGCGGCGCGGCTTGCGCAGTTGCGCAACACAAGGGAGGAGGAACGATGATTATGCCCGTCAGGGATGAGGCATCCGAGACCTTCATTCAACGTCTATACGGGGAATGGAGCGAGCGGGAGCAGGCCACGTTTGAGCGGCGCCTTACGGGAGACCCCCAGTTTGCCGACGCGTATCGGCGGGTGGAAGAGTCCTGGCGCGCGCTCGACATTCATGCCGAAGCACCGGAGGTGATGGGTTATCGTGAGGAGGCCATTTCCACGATGCGCCGGGCCAATGGGCGACGCTGGTTGGGAACCGTAAAGAGGCGGTGGCTGGCTTTGGACTGGAAAGTGGCCGCGGTGTTCGGCGGCTTGGCATTGGCGCTTATCGGATGGCAAATCTCCCCCTATGGCTATCGGCGAGGCGAATACCACACCGGTATCGGGGAACAACGTGTCATGGAGCTCGCCGATCATTCGCGCGTTGCCCTGGACGCCACGACGCGCCTGAGGGTACGGTTCTCCAAGGACGTCCGTAGCATAGAGCTCCTCGAGGGCCAAGCCCAATTTACTGTGGCGCAGGATCCCGCACGACCGTTTAAAGTGACTGCTGGCGATCGTACGATCGTGGCGTTGGGAACGGTATTCACCGTGGAATACGAGGACCGGAAGGTCCACGTCGCGATGCTGGAGGGTAAGGTCGCGGTATTGGCGCCGCAATCCACCTCGCGGCACTCAGGGGTGGAAGAGGGCAAGACCGATACAGCCGTATCCGAGGGCATTCCCTTGAGCGCTGGGGAGGAGTTGCACGTCGCCCACGACGGCCGTGCGGTCGTGACACCCAAGGCCGATCTACAAGCCGCGACGGCCTGGCGCGAGGGAAAAGTGATCTTCCGGACCGAGCCTTTGGGCGAGGCGGTACATCGCATGAACCGCTACTCTCACCTGCAGCTGAAGATCGATGACCCGGCGCTGGCCTCGGAAGTCGTCAGCGGGGTGTTTGAAGCGGGCGATACGCGCGGCTTTGTCGCCGCTCTGCAACGCTACCTTTCCATTACTGTCGATTATTCGGATTCCGATAGCGTCCGGCTCACCCTGGCCACTCCGGCGGACGCTTCCGTCCTGCGGTAAATCCAGAAGCTTGGGTCAGCGGGGTCCTGTGAAACAGGAGCAGCGACTGCAAGATCGAGCTCGGCTCACATATTTTTCCTTGCCTAAATCCGTCCTAAGTGTCCGTTCTTTAAAGAAAAATCTGTTGCCTTTAAACGACGCGCGTAACGCGATGGTACACACTTTTTCAGGTTCTGCGTGTTAGTAGGTATGCGGTGCACCAAAGGGCCGCCGCCTCACATTACAGTAAAGATCACGAAGGGGAGAGAGCTCATGCGCACTCGGTCCACTGCGGTAGCCATCCTGAAGAAAAGCAACAAGATCCTTGGAAGAGAGGGAGGGGCCGCGAGCCCAATTGCCATCGCCGTCGCAGCCGCTCTAGCCGCTGTGCAGGCACCTGCAACGGGTTTAACCCTCTTCGCGGCACTCGGCACCACCATCGCAACCGCAACCGAGGCACGTAGCAGCACGTATAACCTCGACATTCCGGCGCAGAACCTGAACGATGCGTTACAGGCTTTGGCGTTGGCGTCGCAGCACAAGTTGCTGTACTCGTCGGGGCTGGTGGATGGGAAGAGCGCCCCGGCACTGAAAGGCGAATTCACCACGGAGGAGGCGGTGCGTCAGCTGCTCACCGGCACAGGTTTAGTTTACGAGGTCGCGGACGGGCTGGTTTTAATTCGGGCGAAGGATGCGAAACTTACTGTCAATTCCATCGGTAAACTGGACGGAGAGGGCCATTTAGGGGGGAATTCACAGCGCTGTTCTGGACTCTCCAGCAATAAACTGGACTCCGTAACATCGCTAAACCAGACTACTTCGGATTCTACAGCGATCGGCTGGACTGCTTTGGAAGGGGGTTCGGACTGTTCGAGCGAGAATTCTCAGAGAAATCAGCGACTTGCTAGCGCGGACGCTGGCGTGGCGGGAGAGCCAGTCCAGAATAGCGATGGAGAGTCCAGTTTAGAAAAGGATTCGACACACCAGGGCAAGCTCGAGGAGATCGTCGTCACGGCGCAGAAGAAGACTGAGAGCCTGATGGACGTGCCGGTCCCGGTAACCGTTATCAGTGCGGTCTCGCTGACGGAGGCAAATCAAACCGGCCTCCAGGACTATTTCAGTCGATTGCCGGGCGTTAGCATGACAAGTTCTCTCGGTGGCGGGCCGGCCATATTTATCCGCGGAATCACGACGGGCGGCTTTGGCAATCCGACCGTTGGTACAGCAGTAGATGATGTTCCATATGGGACATCGACTGCGTTGGGCGGTGGTTACCAGACTCCGGATTTCGATCCTAGCGATCTGGCCCGGATCGAGGTGCTAAGGGGGCCACAAGGAACCCTTTATGG
>Ga0070667_100002849_pt1 | contig 14928 bp, 14 predicted proteins | sample KBSS33metaG_FD_64659 | JGI IMG/M metagenome (GOLD analysis project Ga0070667, IMG submission 64659) | Switchgrass rhizosphere microbial communities from Kellogg Biological Station, Michigan, USA - KBS S3-3 metaG | ecosystem: Host-associated > Plants > Roots > Rhizosphere > Soil ... | reverse complement strand
CCGGACCAGCTGCAGAAGATCTGGATCCTGCGCAAGCTGCTGCATCCGATGGACGAGCTCGCCGCGATGGAATTCATGCTCGACAAGATGAAGAACACGAAGACCAACGACGAATTCTTCGGTTCGATGAAGCGCGGTTGACGCCGCGCCCACGTTCGACGAAGGGGCCGGCATTGCCGGCCCTTTTTTTGTCGAGCTGAACGCGAAACACAACGGACACTGAATGCGGCTTTCGCATGAAAGCTTGCCGACAGCATCGATCCTTATTCTGCACGTGCGGTCCGGCTTCGGAGGTTCATCCCCAGCCTCCTTTCCCCAAGCCGCCGCCCGATCGGCCCGCCTCTCCCCAAGGCGGGCCGATTCCTTTCCGGGCCTGAAAATCTTCAGCGCGGCGCGCGCGTCGGCGACCAGCGCTCCAGCGCCTCGCGCGTGCGGCGGCGACCGAGCGCTATGAGTTCCTCGGCGCGATGGAATTCGTAGAACGCGCAGGCGTTGCGCGGAATCGTGATCAGCAGATCCGGCGGCTGCGCGGCGAGCTTCAGGCGCGTGATGGTTTCCTGCACGATGTCGAGCGAACGCGCGAACAGCTCGAACGCGCCGGGCTCGTGTGCGGCGCCGCGATGTTCGCGCTTGGCGAACTGCTTCTCGATGAAATCGGCGATGCGATGGCGGCGCGGCGGCGGTGCCGCATCGGACGCCGCCCCGGCGGGCAGCACGTCGGGCGGGCCGCCGGCGGCCGCGTGCGCCATGCTGCTGCCGTGCAGCGGCTCCGGCGGCGCATTGACGTCGACCGCGATCGTCGCGTCGGTGAAATCGCGCAGCGTCGGCGAAACCGGCAGCGGATTGAGAAGGCCGCCGTCGACGAGCAGTCGCCCCTGGTAGTGGTGCGGCCGGATCAGCGTCGGGATCGCGATCGAGGCGCGGATCGCATCGAACAAGGGACCGCGCGAAAACCACACTTCGCGCTGCAGGTCGAGATCGACGGCGACGGCGGTGTACGGAATCGGCAATTCCTCGATGTCGGTATCGCCGACCAGCTCGCGCATCACGCCGATGATGCGGTCGCCCTTGATGAAGCCGCCGCCGCTCAGCGTCCAGTCGAGCAGGCGCAGCACGTCCAGCCGCTGCAGCGGCACCACCCAGTCGGTGTAGCTGCGCAATTTGCCGGCGGCGTAGATGCCGCCGATCAGCGCGCCCATCGAGCTTCCGGCGATCGAGCGGATCGCGAAGCCGCGCGCTTCCAGTTCCTCGATGACGCCGATGTGCGCATAGCCGCGCGCGCCGCCCGAGCCGAGAACGAGCGAAACGCTGGTCCCGCGCGCCGGTTCGATCTGCGGCGCAGGATTGGGCAGTGCGGTCGGTTCGCCGTTCGTCATGCCTGCCTCACCCTTTCATGATGCGCTCTGGTAGGCGCCGAGCGCGAGCTGCAGCAGGATCTTCATCTCCTCGCGTAGGCTCACCGGCGCGACGACTTCGGCATCGGGGCCGTATTTCAATACGTCCATCAGCAGCTCGCGCGAGTTCGAGTACGGCAGCTTCAACTCGTAGCGGCCGTCCGCCAGACGCGCGCCCTGCTGCTGCGAATGCCAGTGCTCGTCGGCGACCCAGCGCGCGGCGTGGGCGGAAAATCGGATCGTCGCCCACGCTTTGGGCGTGCCGGAGAAGATGCCGTAGCTCGACGCCAGATGCGCGTCGAGTTCGACACTGTCGCGATCGAGCGCCGCCTCCTCGATCAGTTGCGGGTCGCGGATGCGATCGAGCGCGAAGCTGCGCAGCGCGTCGCGGCTGTGGTCCCAGGCGTCCAGGTACCAGTTGTCCCGGTAGTGCGCGAGGCGCTGCGGCGACACCACGCGTTCGGTCTGCGCGTCGGTCGAACGGGCGCGATAGCGGAACTTCAGCCGCTGCCGATTGAGCAACGCGCTGGCGACCGTGCGGAAGGCGGCCTGGTCGAGCTTGCGCGAACCGCTGGCGAGCACGCGGATGCGTTCGACCGGCAGCGCACGGCCGCTGGAGTGGTCCGACAGCAGGCGCTCGATGCGCGCGCGAAACGGCGCCAGCGCGCCGGCCAGCACGCCGGGATCGGATCGGCCGAGCAGCTCGTTCAGCGCGAGCAGCGCGGCAAGCTCCTCGCTGGTCAGCCAAAGGCCCGGCAGTTCGAAACGTTCGGCCTCGTCGGCGGCGTAGTGGAAGGTCGCCTCGTCGCCGTCGCCGCTCTCGATCGGGGCGCCGAGCGCATCGCGCAGGAAGGCGATGTCGCGATACAGCGTCGCGCGCGAACAGCCGAGGTCGTCCTTCAGGCGCGCGAACGGTACCGGATAGCGCGCCGATTTCAGGATGCGGTGCAGGGTCAGGATGCGTTCGTAGCGGTCCATGGAATGTCGCGTTCGGGGGCTTTTTTGCGTATGGGTGTAGCGATCCGCACTAGTGTGTCACTGCCAACCCATCCAAAGCCATCAGGAAACCTTCGATGACCCGTCCGATCACGCTTGCCGCCACCGCCGCACTCGCCCTGTTCTGCCAGATGGCGGCGGCGGCACCGAAGGACGAACTCCATGCCGCGTTCACGAAGTTCCTGGCGGCCAAGAGCTTTCGCGCCACCGTCACCGACCTCAAGAAAGGCGAGCAGGTGTCGACGATGGAATTCCGTGCGCCCGACCGCTATCGCATCCAGTCGCCGAAAGGCCCGAGCCAGCTGATCGTCGGCGATTCGATGTACATGGAGATGGACGGCAAGCTGACCCGGCTGCCGGTGCCGGGCGTCGGCAAGCTGGTCGCACAGTACCGCAACGAGGATTTCCTGCGCGAGACCGAGAGCGACATGAACGTTGAAGCGTTGCCGGACGAGAGCGTCGGCGGCGAAGCGGCGAAAGTCTATCGCTACACCGTCACCAAGCCGTTCAAGGCCGATGCGAAGACGTGGATCTCGGCGAAAAGCGGACTGCCGCTGCAGACCGAGTCGAGCGGAAGCTTCATGGGCATCAAGTCGACGACACGCGTGAGCTACTCCGGCTACGACGACCCGACGATCGTGATCGTCGAACCCGACTGAGCGCGGCACCGGGTTGCCGCGCCCCTACGACAACGGAGTCATCGTCATGCCGAAGATCGCTTTTTGTTCCCTCCTGCTGGCGCTCGCCGCCGGTGCCGGCTTCGCCAGGTCGGGCGGCGAGTCGCCTCCCGCACGCGCGCCGGTCAAGGGCTGCAGCTGGCAGCACCTGTCCGACGCGAAGGTCGGACTCGCGGCCTGGGTCCAGCAGTGCGAATTCGACGCGCGCAAGATCACCTTCTCTCTGCGCGGCGCCGGACTCGTCCTGCACTATTCCGACGGCGGCGACGAGGAGACCCTGGTCGAGGTCCATGCCCTCGAAGCGGGCGAAAGCCTCGAGGCGGGCATGCGGCGGTTGTGGGCTGCCGGCGCCTCGCCGGCCGAACGCGAACATTGCAAGCTGGAACCGTATCGCGACAGCACGCCTCCCGCCGGCGTGAAGCGCTACACGTTCCTTCCCGATGCGACGTACGCCAAGCAGCTGGAGGCGGGCACCGATCCGGGCGACATCCCCGAGCCACCCTGCGGCGAGCGCGGCTTCGCGCCCGACGGCGTGCAGTATTTCGAAACGCATCCGAACAGCAAGGTGCGTGCGTTCCTGTTCGTACAGGCGGGGCAGGACGAGCCGTTGTTCGACGAACAATCGCTGCAGCTGCTCGGCGCGGACACGCCGGCCGCACGCTAACGCTTCGAGACGTGTCCGTTGCGCGGCACGTACCAGCGCCACGGTGCATCGATCGCGCGCGAGATGCCGATGCGAGGACCGACCACCGCGTCGGACGGCGGTGGCGTGCCGTCGTCGACGATGCGGTAAGAACCGCGGACGAGATCGTTGCCGTCCTGCGCGCGCGTGATCGCGAACGCCTGTGTCAGCCGCGCCGGTCCGCTGCACAGCTCGCGATCGCTTTTCGCGCGCGGCCGGCGTTCGCGCATCAAGGCGATGCCGTCGATCGGCTCGGCCGCGCGGAGCAGCACGCCGACGCCCTCGCCGTCTTCGCCGCACACCGTGTTCGCGCACCAGTGCATGCCGTAGGTGAAATAGACATACAAGTGTCCGGGCGGGCCGAACATCGTGGCATTGCGTGCGGTCCTGCCGCCGAACGTGTGCGCAGCTTCGTCGAACGCGCCGCAATAGGCTTCCGTCTCGACGATGCGCGCGCTGCATCCGTCCGGCCCCTGCAGGATCTTGTTGAGCAGATCCGGCGCGACGTCGCGCGGATCGCGTCGATAGAACGTGCGCGGCAGCACCCGGCGGACCGCGCGCGATACGCGGCGCGAGTGCGCGGAATCGATCGTCATGTTCGATGGAATGGGCGGCCCATGCGCCATTGTAGCCACGACGGCGAATCGGCCGGGCGCGGTGCAGCCGGCATCACGGCGCCGTGGGCAGCGCTCCACTGCGCATCAGGATCGCGCGCGCCAGCGGTAGGCGCTGCGCGGCATCGGCGTCGCCGCGCGACATGTCCATGTTCATCGCGAAGAACCAACGCCGCCCGTCGCGCTCGACCCAGCCGACGATCCAGCCCAGATCATGCTTGCCGTCGGCCGCAGCGCGCAGCGCCCAGCCGGTCTTCGCATGCAGGATGTAGTCCGGCGCCGCGTCCACGATGGTGATGCGCCGTACCGCCTCCTGCGCCTGCGGCGAAAACGGCAGGCTGCCTTCGGCGAGGCGGCGCAGGAAGCCGATCTGCTCCAGCGCGGAAATGCGCAACTTGCCTCCGTCCAGCCAGAACCGGTCGATGCCGCCGCCGATATCGCGATTGCCGTAGCCGACCTGGTCGATCCAGGCCTGCATGCGCGACGCGCCGGCGCGTCGCGCCATCTCCTGATAGAACCACACTGCGGAGAACTTCATCGCGCTGGCGAGCGACTGGTCGCGGTTCCAGTTTTCCATGCCGCGCTTCACGCCGTCCCAGCGGATCACTTCGTATTCGTCCTTGACGGCGCCCGTCTCGAGCGCGACCAGGGCGTTGAACACCTTGAAAGTCGACGCCGGCGTGAAGCGCGTCTCGGCGCGCGCGCGATCGAAGACGAGATAGCGATTGTCGCGCTCGTCGTAGACCAGCATGCTGCCGGCGACGGCGCGATCGGAAAATTCCTTGGCCCATTCGGGATGGATTTCCCAAGGCGCCGCCTCGGCAAAGGCGACGGAGGAGAAAGCCAGGGCCAGCACCAGGGCAAGCACGCGCGTCAACATCGATCGGGCTCCAGAGGAAAGGGAGGGAAGTCTACCGAGGCGCCCGTCGCCAAAGAGGGCGATTCGATGGCAACGGTGAGTCCGCGCCAGGGAAGCATCCGCTACCATGGGCGAATCGCCGTCCACGCCGATGCCCGTGCCGCACACTTCGCTGAATCTCAACCAGCCGACCGGCGACGAGGTCAAGACGACGACCTGCTACATGTGCGCGTGCCGATGTGGAATCAGGGCGCACCTGAAAGAAGGCCGCGTCCGCTACATCGACGGCAATCCACACCATCCGGTCAATCGCGGCGTGATCTGCGCGAAGGGGTCGGCCGGCATCATGCAGCACTATTCGCCGGCGCGTCTGCGCAAGCCTTTGCTGCGCGTGGGCGAGCGCGGCGAACGCAAGTTCCGCGAGATCGAATGGAGCGAGGCGCTGGAGCTCGCGACGAGCTGGCTCGGCGACATCCGCCGGCGCAATCCCGACGAGCTCGCCTTCTTCACGGGGCGCGACCAGTCGCAAGCGCTGACCGGCTGGTGGGCGCAGCAGTTCGGCACGGTCAACTACGCAGCGCACGGCGGTTTCTGCTCGGTCAACATGGCCGCCGCCGGTATGTACACGCTCGGCGGCAGCTTCTGGGAATTCGGCGAGCCGGATTGGGAGCTGACCAAGTACCTGATGCTGTGGGGCGTCGCCGAGGACCACGATTCCAATCCGATCAAGCTCGGCCTCGGCAAGCTCAAGGCGCGCGGCGCGAAGATCGTCGCGATCAATCCGGTGCGCAGCGGCTACGGCGCTATCGCCGACGAATGGGTCGCGATCAACCCGGGCACCGACGGCCTGCTCGCCGGCGCCCTGATCCACGAGCTGCTGCACGGCGACCGCGTCGATCTCGACTATCTCGTGCGCTACACGAATGCGCACTATCTGGTGATCCAGGACCCCGGCGGGGCCGGAGACGGCCTGTTCGCGCGCGACGCGCACGGCCAAGCGCTGTGTGCGGCACGCGTCGGAGAAGCAAAAGAGGACACCCCGGGCGAAGCAGACGGCGCGCCTCGCTGGCGCATCGAGCGAGCCGACGCCGCCGACATCTCCCCGTTGATCGCCGGCCAGTACCCGCTCTCCGACGGCCGTATCGCGGTGCCCGCGTTCCAGCTCTTTGCCGAGCGCTTCCTCTCCGACGACTATGCGCCGGACACGGTCGCCGGACGCTGCGGCGTCGAAGCCGATACGATTCGCCGCCTCGCGCGCGAACTGGCCGAAGTCGCTTTCGAGCAGTCGATCGCGCTGCCGCAGCGCTGGACCGATGCGCACGGCCGCGAGCACGCGCAGATGACCGGACGCCCCGTCGCGATGCATGCGATGCGCGGCATCTCAGCGCACGCGAACGGCTTCCACACCTGCAGAACGTTGCATCTGCTGCAAATGGTACTCGGAGCGATCGACACGCCGGGCAGCTTCCGCTACCAGCCGCCGTATCCGAAACCGGTGCCGCCGGCGAACCGGCCCGGCAAGACGCGCAAGGAGAACGGCACGCTGGATGCCGGTCCTCTCGGCTACGTGCACGCGCCGGAAGACCTTCTGGTCGACGCCGACGGCCGGCCGCGGCGCATCGACAAGGCGTTCTCGTGGGAGCACCCGCTCGCCGCGCACGGCATGCTGCAGAACGTGATCGCCAATGCCTGGGCTGGCGATCCGTATCGCATCGACACGCTGTTCCTGTTCATGGCGAACATTGGCTGGAACTCGGCGATGAACACGAGCCAGACGCGGCACATGCTGGCCGATCGCGATCCAGCCACCGGCCAATACCGCATCCCGCACATCATCTACGCCGACGCCTACGACTCGGAAACCGTCGCCTTCGCCGACCTCGTGCTGCCGGACACGACGTACCTCGAACGCTACGACTGCATCAGCCTTCTGGATCGCCCGATCTCCGATGCCGACAGCGCCAGCGACGCGATCCGCCGGCCGGTGACGCGGCCCGACCGCGACGTGCGCCCGTTCCAGGACGTCCTGATCGAGCTCGGCACGCGCCTCGGCCTGCCCGGCCTGCTCGATTCGGACGGCACGGCGAGATATCCGCGAGGCTACGCGCAGTACATCGTCGAGCACGAACGCGCACCCGGCATCGGCCTGCTCGCAGGCTGGCGCGGTGGCGACGGCAGCAAGGCCGGCATCGGCGGACCGAATCCGGACCAGCTGGAACGCTACATCGAGCACGGCTGCCACTGGCAGCACGAGATCCCGGCTGCAGCGCGCTACTACAAGATGGCGAACCGCGACTATCTCGCGTGGGCGAAATCGCTCGGCTTCGTCGGCTCGACCGACGCGATCGTGCTCGAACTGTATTCGGAAACGCTGCAGCGCTTCCGGCTGGCCGCGCAAGGACACGGCTCGACGCTGCCGCCGTCGGAACACCGCGAGCGCGTGGCACGGTATTTCGATCCGCTGCCGTTCTGGTATGCCTCGCTCGTGCAAGAGCCGCCGTTCGCACCGGCCGCGGCGGAATCGCCGGCGCAGGGTGACGCGGCCTATCCCTTGTCGGCCATCACGCAGCGGCCGATGTTCATGTATCACGCCTGGGGTTCGCAGAATCGCTGGCTGCGCCAGATCGCCGCTCGCAACGTGCTCTATGTCCATCCGTCGACGGCAGCCGCAAACGGCGTCGCCGACGAAGATTGGATCTGGCTCGCGTCGAAGCGCGGACGCATCCGCGTGCAGGCGAAGCTGCACGCCGCCACCGCGCCGGGCACGGTGTGGACATGGAACGCGATCGGCAAACGCAAGGGTGCCTGGAAGCTCGCCGCCGATGCGCCGGAGAACCACGACGGCTTTCTGCTCAATCACCTGATCGGCGAATCGCTCGACACGGTCGCCGGCGAGACGAAATACGCAAACGCGGATCCCGTGACGGGCCAAGCGGCCTGGTTCGACCTGCGCGTGCGGATCGAGCGCGATCTCGACCCATCGCAACCGGGGCATCGCGTCGATACGCTGCCGGTGCAGGACGAAGCGCGCGAGGAATCCGAATGACGACGTTGCCGCCACCCAGCGCGAAGAAGCTCGGCCTCGTCATCGATCTCGACACCTGCGTCGGCTGTCACGCCTGCGCGGTCGCGTGCAAGGAATGGAACGACGGCGGCGACTTCGGACCGTTGCCGGACAGCGATCCGTACGGCAAAGCGCCGAACGGCGTCTGGTTCAACCGCGTGCACAGCTACGCGGTCGAACAGGCGACGCCGCAGGGCAGTCGCGAGTTGACCGTGCATTTCCCGCGCTCGTGCCTGCATTGCGAAACGCCTGCCTGCGTGACCGTGTGCCCGACCGGGGCTAGCTACAAACGTGCCGAGGACGGCATCGTGCTGGTCGACGACGACAAGTGCATCGGCTGCCAGCTGTGCGCGTGGGCGTGCCCGTACGGCGCGCGCGAAATCAGTCCGCAGCGCGGCACGATGCAGAAGTGCACGCTGTGCGTCGATCGCATCTACAACGAGACGCTCGACGAAGCCGATCGCCAGCCGGCCTGCGTGATGGCCTGCCCGACCCGCGCGCGCCATTTCGGCGATCTCGGCGACGTCGAATCGGCGGTGTCGAAGCTGGTCGCCGAACGCGACGGCTACGCGCTGATGCCCGAGTTCGGCTACCAGCCGGTCAATCGCTATCTGCCGCCGCGGCCGCGGCGCGACGGCGCCGACGTCAAACCGCCGCCACGTGAAGAAACGCTGGACCGCGAGCGGCTGCCGGGCGTCCTGCGCTGGCTCGATCGCGTGCTGTCGCGCTGACGGGGCCTTCGACGATGCGGCCGACGTTTTCGATCATCTGCTTCACGGTGCTGTCCGGCGCAGGCTACGGGTTACTGTTCCTGCTCGGACTCGCGACCGCTTTCGGTGTGATGCCGACCCTTCGCTCGCAGTTGCCGCTCGAACTCGCTCGTTTCGCTCTCGCAAATCCGCTGATCCCGAACCCCTCTCTGGCCCTCACGACGGCGCTCGCGGTCGGCGCGATCCTCGTCGCCGCGGGCCTGCTCTGCTCGCTCGGCCATCTCGGCAAGCCCGCGCGCGCGTGGCGGGCATTGTCGCAATGGCGTTCGTCGTGGCTCTCGCGCGAAGGCATCTTCAGCCTGCTGTCCTTCGTGCCGCTGCTCGGAATGATCGTCGACCTGATCGCCCGCCCCACGCTCTCGTCGCCGTCGATGGCGCTGCGCGCCTGCGGCGTGCTGCTCTGCCTCGGTTGCGTTGCGACGGTCGTCTGCACGGCGCACATCTATTCGAGCCTGAAGCCGATCCGCGCGTGGCACGATCGTCACGTAGTGCCCGGGTATCTGTATCTGTCTCTGTATTCCGGCGCGCTGTTGCTGACAGCGCTGGCAACGCTCGGCATTCCGACGCAGACGACCGTCGTCGCGCTGTGGCTCGGCAACGCGCTGATCGTGGCTCCCTACGCGGCGGTCTCGAAGTGGCGCTACTGGCGTTCGATCGACGCGCACGGCCCGCCGCGCGCAGGCGCCGCAACCGGCCTCGACCGACTCGGCAGCGTACGCAGCTTCGAGCAGCCGCACACCGAAGAGAACTACCTGACCCACGAGATGGGTTTCGTGCTGGCGCGCAAGCACTCGCGCACGCTGCGCGCGTTCGCGTTCTGGTCGATCCTGCTCGCCCCGATGTCGTCGCTGCTGCTTGCATGGCTTGGTGGCGGGTTCTTCTTTGCCTGGCCCGCCCTCGCGCTCGGCCTACTCGGCGTCTTCGTCGAGCGCTGGCTGTTCTTCGCCGAAGCCAGGCACGCCGTCATGGCTTATTACGGGCGCTGATACGGCGATTCGATGATCGTGCGCGGATCTGTCGCGAGAACCTGAATGTTCACCTGAGGTTTAGTGCGCGTGCATACCATGCCCATCAACCGCAAGGCTCCGCTTTGCGGTTTTTTGCTTTCTGCACCTTTGTTTTTTTTGCAGTCCCGAGGAAACCACAATCATGAGAAAACACCTGCTACCGATCGCATTGCTCGCCGCTCTTCCGCTCGGCGCCCTGGCCGCCGACGGCGACACCAAGGCCGACGCCGACAACAACGGAGACTGGTCCGGTTCCGGCGAAGCCGGCTTCGCGGCCGCGCGCGGCAACGCCAAGTCCGAGAACCTGAACGCGAAGTTCCAGTTCAAGAAGGAAGACGAAACCTGGAAGGACGACTTCTACCTGACCGCGCTGCGCGCGAAGGGCGAGGTCAACACGACGACCGTGGAGAACGGCGTTGCCGTCAACACGTCCAAGTACGAACTCAACGCGAACCGCTACGAAGCGGGCGCGTCCGCCGGCTACAAGCTCGACGAACGCAGCTACATCGTCGGCGCGCTGCGCTACGAAAACGACGATTTCTCGCCGTTCAACTACCAGGCCGTCGCGTCGATCGGCTACGGCTACACCGCGCTGAAGACGCAGAGCGACGATCTCTCCTTCGAGATCGGCCCCGGCTACAAGCGCTATCAGCCGATCGACGTGATCGGACCGGATGTCGATGCCAACAACACGCCGATCCGCCACACCTTCGATTCGCAGGGCGAATTCGTCGGTCGCGGCCTGATCGCCTACAAGCACCGCTTCACCGACACGACGTCGTTCGTCGACACGCTGCTGACCGAAGCCGGCAGCGACAACACGTTCATGCAGAACGACGCCGGCGTGCAGGTCGACATGAGCAAGAAGCTCGCGCTGAAGATCGGCTACCAGGTGCGCCACAACTCCGACGTGACGCCCGGCATCAAGCAGACCGACCAGCTGATGACGACCAACCTCGTCTACAACTTCGGCGGCGCTCACTGAGCAGAGCATCGAGCGGGTGGGAGCGGCTTCAGCCGCGATGCGGAACTTGCCGAAGAGCGAGGGCATCGCGACTGAAGTCGCTCCCACACGTTTTCCGCGGTGCGTCAGGCCCGGCGCAGGATGTCGTCGGCGCCCTGTTCGCGCAGCAGCGAGGCGACGCGTTCGCCGAGCCCTAGCGGATCGTCGAGCGCGCCCTGCGCCTGCGCGCGCACGAGGCGGCCGTCGTGCGGGTCGCCGACCATGCCCCACAGCGCCAGTCCGCTTTCGATCTCGACGCAGTAGCCGGCGATCGGCACGTCGCAGCTGCCGTGCAGGCTGAGGTTCATCGCGCGTTCGGCAGCGACGCAGCGATGCGTGTCTTCGTCGTCGAGGCCGCGCACGATATTGAGTACCGCCCGATCGCCGGCGCGGCATTCGACCGCGATCGCGCCTTGCGCGACGGCCGGCAACCACTGCGGCGGAGCCAGGCGTGCCGAGATGCGCTTGCCGAGGCCGAGGCGTTCGATGCCGGCGCAGGCGAGGATGATCGCGTCGTAGTCGCCGGCGTCGAGCTTGGCGATGCGCGTGTTCACGTTGCCGCGCAGGTCGATCAGCTGCAGGTCCGGCCGCAGCGCGCGCAGCTGCGCCTGCCGGCGCAGCGACGAGGTACCGACGCGCGCGCCTTGCGGCAACTCGTCGAAGCGCGTGTAGCGGCTGCTGATGAACGCATCGGCCGCGTCGGCGCGTTCGAGCACGGCGCCGATCGCGAAGCCGGGCTCCAGCTCCATCGGCACGTCCTTGAACGAATGCACGGCGATGTCGGCACGCATCTCCTGCATCGCGACTTCGAGCTCTTTCAGGAACAGGCCCTTGCCGCCGATCTCGGCCAGCGGGCGATCGAGTATCTGGTCGCCGCGCGTGGTCATCGGCACGAGCTCGACCTCGAGGCCGGCGTGCAACGCGCGCAAACGCGCGGCGACATGCTCGGCCTGCCACAGCGCGAGCGCGCTCTGGCGCGTGGCGATGCGCAAGACCGCGCTCACAGCGTACGCACCAGCTTGCGCACGACCGGCAGATTGCGCCGGCTGACTTCCAGCGTCGCGCCGACGCCGTCGACGTTGGCGAACAGGCGGCCGTCCGGCGTGCGCGTGAGGCCGGCGAGCTTGTCGAGCGCGACTAGGCAGTTGCGATGGATGCGCACGAAGCGTCCATCGAATTCGTCTTCGAGCGACTTCAAGGGTTCCTCGATCAGTACTTCGCCTTTGACGTGGTGCACGACGACGTACTTGTCTTCAGCCAGCAGGTAGTTGATCTCGCCGATCGGCACCAGCACGAGACTGCCTCGTACACGCGCACACAGATGGGTACGCTTGCGCCCGGGTTCCAGGGCCTTCTCCAGCGTGCGCGCCTGCGTGCCGGTCCAGCGCCGCGCCTTCGCCAGCGCCGTGCGAAGGCGTTCGCCACGTACCGGCTTGACCAGGTAGTCGACCGCATTCGCCTCGAACGCGGCGAGCGCGTGCGCTTCGTACGCGGTGCAGAAGATCACGCCCGGCGGCGTCTCCAGCGCGGCGAGGTGGCGCGCCGCTTCGAGCCCGTCCATGACCGGCATGTTGATGTCGAGCAGGACCAGTTCCGGCCGCAGGCGGGCGACCGCCTCGAGCATCTCGCGCCCATTGCCGGCTTCGCCGACGACGTCGACGTCGCCGATTTCGGCCAACAGCGCGGCCATGCGTTCGCGTGCGAGCGGTTCGTCGTCGACGACCAGCACCTTCATTTCGTCAGCATCCCTGGCAGGCGCACTGTGGCGGTGTAGGTATCCGGCCCCGGCTCGATCTGCAGCACGGCGCGGGCGCCGAAATGGTACTCGATGCGAGCGCGGATGTTCGCCAGCGCGATGCCGTTGCGCCGCCTCGGCGCATCCTGCGGCAACGGGTTGCGCACGACGATCTCGATGCCGTCGGCGAGCTGGCGCCCGCGCAGCTCGATCGTGCCGCCTTCGGCACAAGGCTGGATGCCGTGATAGACGGCGTTTTCGATCAGCGGCTGCAGCAGCAGGCGCGGCATCGGGAAGTCGCGCGCGAGGTCCGCCACGTCGATCTCGGTGCGCAGCCGGTCGCCGAGGCGCAGGCGCTCGATGCGCAGGTAGTGCTCGATCAGGTCGAGTTCCTCGCCCAGCGTGCCGTGCGCGTCGTCGGCCCCGAGCGCGGCGCGGAACAGGTCGGCCAGGTCCTCGACCGTGCGCTCGGCTTCGACCGGGCGCGTGCGGATGAGGCTGGCGATCGTATTCATGCTGTTGAACAGGAAATGCGGCCGGATGCGCGCCTGCAGCGCATCGACTTGGGCCTTGGCGATGGCGTTGACGCGCTCGCGCCATTGCTCGATCACGAACAGGTAGCGCAGCAGCGCGGCGGCGATCAGCGCGCAGATGGCCGCGTTGCCGAGCGCGAAGCGCAGGTTTTGCGCCGGCGGCACGCTGAGCCCGAGGCCGAGCGCCTGGTCCATCCGGCAGACCACCGCGCTGGCAGCTGCCGTGATCAGCACGCAGAGCACCCAGGCGAGGATGAAACCGGAGCGCGCGCTGAGCCGTTCCAGCGGGCGGCGCAGCGAACAGAGCGTGACCGCATCGAGCAAGGCGATCCATTGCACATAGAGGCTCGCGATGCCGAGGCGCGGCAGCCACGGCCGCGGCTCCCCTTCCGGTGCCAGCACGATGACCAGCGCGACGAGCTCGGCGACGACCATGACCGCGAACAAGGTCGGCGCGCTGCAGAATTGCGGCAGCCAGGTGGGTGCGGTTTGGCGGCTCATGACGCGGATCGTTCCCCCGGGAGCGCCATTCCAGTATGCCGCGTCTGACAGCGAGAACCGAGAACCATCGCCGCACGTGACAAATTGTTCAAACGGGTGGGCCCGCCGTGCGCCGCGACGTCCAGGCATCTCGCGAAGACTTGAAGAAATAGAGCGCCGGCGGGACCATCAGAAACACCACCCTCCAGTCCCCCTCGGGTATCCCTAAGGCCAGCGCAGCAAGATTCCATAAGGCCACCGCCGACAGGAAGGCGCCCATCGAGGCGAACGCCGCTGCGGCGAGTGCGAGCAGCGTATTTCGCTGCGAACGGGTCATCGCGATCGCGATGGATCTTCGGCGCCCAGCCTCATCCCGATCCACGCCCGCAAATCCGCAATCTCCTCCGCGCACACCTGGTGCGCCATCGGATAACTGTGCCAGTCGACGGCATAGCCAAGCTCAGTGAGCTTGTCGCGGCTGGCGGCGCCGAGCGGCTGCGGCACGACCGGATCGTAGCTGCCGTGGGCCATGAAGATCGGCAGGTCCGCATTGGCGGTGCTGCGCTCCGCGGCGGTCTTCGCGGCCATCGGCAGGTAGGTCGACAACGCGACCACGCCGGCCAGTTTCGCTGCATGGCGCACGCCGCCGGCGAGCGCGATCGCGCCGCCCTGCGAGAACCCGGCGACGATCACGCGCTCCGCCGCGATGCCGCGGGCGGCCTCGCGCGCGATCAGCTCGTCGAGCTGGCCGATCGACGCGCGCATGCCGGCCTCGTCCTGCCGGTCGGCGATCTGCGCGCCGAGGATGTCGTACCACGCGCGCATGGATATGCCGCCGTTGATCGTCACAGGCCGCACCGGCGCATGCGGGAACACGAAGCGCAGCGGCGGCCAGGCGCGATCGACCAGTTCCGGCACGATCGGCGCGAAGTCGTTGCCGTCGGCGCCGAGGCCGTGCAGCCAGATCACGGCGTGGCGGGGGTTGGCGGCCGTTTCGATTTCTACGCAGGGGAGGGGCATGGGATTCGGGATTCGGGATTCGGGATTCGGGATTCGGGATTCGGGATTCGGGATTCGGGATTCGGGATTCGGGATTCGGGATTCGGGATTCGGG